>JGI24021J15306_10013639_pt1 | contig 10106 bp, 10 predicted proteins | sample Ectturendosymbi1_FD_15306 | JGI IMG/M metagenome (IMG submission 15306) | reverse complement strand
CAACAGATGTGTCCCAGTGGGCAGGCGAGGAAATTGTGCCCCACTAGTAGACTCTACATAGACCACGTAGCCTGCCGGTGTCGGTGGTTAAAGTGGATCGACTGCACATGAAGTGCGGCAACGAACGCACCGGGATTTTGCTTTTAATGTGTTCTTCCTGTGATGTGCCGGGCCAAACGTTTCCTGGCATTGTGATTAAACAATCGTCTTGTTTTGTTGCAGGAGAAGCACTTCTTGCATCTTTACTCAATCAACGGGCGTCATCTCGCCCTCGATTGCTTGGAAGCCAGGTTGGGTCACATGACCATTTTCGGAGAGCATTTAGTGACGGGAGACATTCACGGGATTCTCGTCGTGCGCGAGTTGTTCAGGTGAGTTTGCCGTCTGCTGGGAATCGAGTTGATGCAGGGGTAGTGGAATGAATCGGGTGAAGTTGACCGCAAATCTAAGTCCTTGTCTGAAACATGACGTGCTTCTGCAGTAGCTGTTTGTCTGGGCCTTAAACCACATGGGTCGTTGTGACCAGCATCTCACGATCGCCAACCCACGTTTTAAACAGTTACTGTGCATGCATGTTCCACAGAGTTGCTTTTGCGTATTTGGGAGAACTTACCTGTCGTTCACAAAGATGTAACTGACTGTTTTCAGTCTTTTATTTACATGGACAACGTAACCGTAGTTGAGACTAACCTGGTGATGCAGACCGAGCTTACAGCGTTTTTCGCTGCTAGCCATTAAATTAACAAGACACGCTTGTTGTCATTTTTGCTCATGAACCGTTGTGAAGTTCGGAGGTAGGCAGTAAACCGGTTCAGTTATTTCCTCCAAGTACTGCGAACATAACGTTGCTAGCTTGTGGGGTTGGAATGTCCAGGCCAGGGGTGTTCAGCTAGATACGTGCCGAACGAAGTTTTTCGTATAATTTAGTCCCGAACCATGCCATGTTCACATAATTGCGTGCATTGCAAACAAACTTTCTTGCCGTCAAATCAGACAACAACACTGCAGTAAGTTACTCACAGTGCTTTGTTGCTAGTCTCTTACAGCAGTTGGTGGAGCGTGATAAAACCTGCTGATTTAAATTACTGCAAGATAAACGCAAATTATTGTGATTTGTGCCAAATAGAAAGAAATTTACTTTTTACCTAAACCAATTTGCGGCCGTAGCGCGGCCTTCGATAATGAAACTTGCGGCCGTCAACATGTAATTTAAAATATAAGATTTGGCGACCGTGCTGCCGTATATTGAAACAAAACAAACGCAAGGCAAGAAAATCAGTCGACACGATGCGTAACAATCTAGATGGTGATGTCACAAAGAGTTATAGAATGAATACGCAATTTGTTTGAATGTATTCTGTGTTGGTTGGCACTTGGCAGTAACGACTCGAACTCATTGGCGGCCGTACTTATAACTAAAGGTAATGCGGCAATAGCAAAAGGTTGTACACCCCTGACCTGAACTTAATTGCCAACCTGCCATTTACGAACGTACGGCGTGCCAAGTTGGCCACGTGTGGCCTGTGCCGTGCAACCCTGGTCTAAACTTACTCGAAAACACCTGGTGTTGCTCCGGCAAAATCGTCTGCCTTGTGCTGTGTGCTAATAGCGACTTTGGCGATTGCGCTCTTATGCATCATAGCTTTATATCCTAACCTTGCTTTGAACAACAATGATGTTCTCTGCAGTTTCAACGAAATCTCTCGTCTGTCTCTGTACCGACCAATCACGTGCGTCTTCGTCACAAAGGCCATGTCTCATATCCTCGCTTGTCTGCGCGATGGGAAGTTGATCATTGTCGGTGTGGACAGACCTGTTAAAGCTCGTGGATTATTTGCTTCCTAGCAATTTTATGCGCTACTCCTAGTGTGTAATTGCTGGTTGTCAGAGATATATTATGTGTCTTTCTTGGTTTGACTATCCGTGTGCAAAGTTCTTCCGTGGTCTTGCTTATATTTATATATATGACGTGTTTGCACGAAATCGTGCATTATGTACGATGCAGGTGGTCTATTTCTATCGTCTGCGTCAGTCGCTCAAATTTTTCCTAAATTTTTCCATGTCGAGGCGTGTGTGCTTTATATGCAAGTTATATCAGTATGTAGTTTTTCTGTACATTGATCCGACACAGGGCAATCGTTTGTTATTCCAGACGAGATTTGTTGACATTTAAATGTGCATTTGTCGAGTTCTGCGCACTTGCTTGATCCGTTCATCCCAATGTAACAGTTTCTTTTCCACGTTACGTGTTGATGTTTTTTTTCGGCGTTTCCATTGTTTCCTATTCTCTCGAATAGCGACCTGTGCGTCCGGCGGAATAGTTGTTTATGCAACATCAGCTACGGCCGCCTGTAAACGCAAAACCTGTTCTGCGTTCATTACTGCGTCGCACAGCTGTTGCGCATGGGCGTCGGAAGAGGGGGGCATTGGCCCCTGAATGTCGAAAATTTCAGCAAAAAGGTTGTTTTCTTAGTTTCGAGTGGGAAAAAACAAATTTCACCACTTTTGGCTTCCCCTGGAAAAAACCCTTGTACCTCCCTGGAAACAATCCTTCCGACGCCCATGTTATTGTCGTTATTAGTTGGCGCCGAACTACGGTCACGGTGAACACAGACGAGAAGGCGCTTCGGCCTCCGGATCTCTCAGCATCCGGTCGTTTTAAAGCTTGTCTGATTTTAACCTGCAGCTAAATCGACCTCTCGATGAATATTGTTCCTGACTGTCTTTCAATACCAAGATACCTGTGCTTCACACAACTGAAAAATCATCGTGTATTCACTTGCTGTCTCTTGTAACGAACATGTTTGGGACTTGAGCTTCGCTTGCGCAGGTTCAGCGAGGACCAAATGCGCCATTCCACAACGTATCGGCGAACCCTCCTCCGTCCAATCATTGCACGTCATAACTTCGCTTCATGCACTTTCTTGTCGCATCGCATATATGCGTCCGATCTTCTGTACTGTGTTGAGCGTTTTCATTCGTATTTCATTTTTTTCTCGCAGTTTTTTTCAAAAGCCTATCAAGTTTTTAGATTGTGTCATTTTACGACCCGATGTACTTGGAGAGTCTACTCCCGCCACAGTCTTGAGCGCGGCGTTGATCACGTGGTTCATACGAAGCGCGATGCTGAGTTCTTGTGAAGAATCAAACGTCGTGTTAATGTTTGAGAAGCTGCTGTTTTGGTTCGTAATAAGAATATTCGCAATTAAGTTGTCAGTGAAGTGAAGGAAATTATGAATTGCTGTCAAGTTCCAATCGCTTTTAGAGGTGGTACATTAGCTTCGATTCTGACATAATTTATCTTCCGGTTACTATCACCCAGTTCTCATTAGCNTAATGTTTTGTACAATTTGATCAAACCTGAACGTGCCCTGAAATTTATGGATGATTGTTAGTGAAGCCACACTCGCTTTTATGTGCAACTTTTTNAAATTTTCTCTTGAGTCAAAGCACAAACCTACGCGATTCTATGAAAATCGTTACAATCTTTTTGCGCTTTTATTTTCTACACATGATTTNCATTCGGAGCATGACTGATGTTATCCATTTCAAANCCAAGAAGCTACGCGTTTCANAAATNCACTTGTTGACGGTTGCAGTTCGACGAAAGACGTGTTGAAATGTCATAAAATCATCTTCTCNAACAATGCGCTGAACTATCGTGCAATATTGACGTCGACACGACGAACTGTCTCCGTTTGTCGGTAATTCTCAGTTCGCACTCCTGTGATACTGTGCACCTTGATTTGAAACGCAGCCACACCAAGACCACCATGGGTTGAACTCCTGTTTGCACAATTTCTTACGGCATGAGCGAGAAAACCCCGCGCGCAAACTATGCGCATGCAACGCCGTGATTGCTGCATCGTCTGTACCTAGGAGACAGCATGTGATTCCTTCCTTACCGTTTACGTATTAAAAGTTCGCGTTTTTAAAGCATCACCACTTTAAAAGCTTGCTGTTCCCTCAGACTATATCCGCGATGGGCTACTACACATCTCATGCTGTTGTAAACGGCTGTTTTTTTGTCCAAAAACGTATTTCCAGTTGCAATTGCGCATCGCAGCAGCTTGGTGCTGCCTGGATCATCATCACTTTGCACCTCCCGATATCGCGTTTAACGTTAAAGCTGTTCCACAGTTACTGTTCCGCGAATTGTCTTTTTTTAAAATCGTTCGCGATTTAAGCGTCGTTGTTTGCAAATCCGTGATTGACAATGACATTTCTTCGCGTGATTTGTTATACAAGCGATGATAACAAAATCATTTCGTGCGATTGTTGCTCGGTAAAAAAAACGGCCAGAGTTAACGATGCAGAATTTCCGGGAAGAAGCCTTCCAACTGGGAAAGCAGTTAACGTACTTGGATTTGCAATAAGAGATGCTTAAAGGGCACTCACCTACAGCCTCTGCCACTCAAGGTTCGTGCAAAAAAATTGGGATGGTATGCTAGAAGTTGAGTGATATTAGCTTTTGCGTAGGATAGCCATTCCATTCGCCGGCCTTACTGACAGTTCCTATTTTCGGGTCTTAACTCGATCGATCACTTCTCTTCACCAAAATTTGACTGAAGGTGGCAGCACAAAAATAGTCAGGGGTGTATTATAAAACGTGGAAAACAATACAAGAATTTTCGATTTGGCATCGGCAAAAAACGATGACCTCTTTTTGTCGTTGACTTTAATTTTGAAAGATAAAAAATTATGTTCACCCCAGCTCGACATCTTTTTACCCGTATACCACCTGCCATTGATCTTACATGACAACCGTTTTTCCAAATTTACATTTCTTTTGAGGTTTTGATGATCTCTAACGTCACTAAAATGAACATTATTCCACTTGTATTGTTCGCACTCCTACCAGGTTTGTGGATCAACCCTGAACTGGCACAAATCAGTTTGTCGCCAATGCCGTGATCGAAGCAGCAGAGATGTTTCTGGCGTTTCGAAATAACAAACGTAGTGTTTGACGTGCTTGGCAGCGGTGATCATCGATTTTTCTGTCAAAAAGCTTCAGCGACGAAAAATGTCAATCACATGGCAGTTGAAGAAGATGATGAAAATAGAGACCGCCTGGAAAGCGTCAGAGCTTCATTCGCTCGAGTGTCGCTTTCCTGCACGGTTGATGGTGTCCATTTGAACCGTGCAGTGCCTGTGGTAAGGTCGTAATGGCATCGGTTGCTGAAAAACTCCTGGTGCTCTTCATTCTCTTCAAACCTCTGACGCCTGTGGAAAGTAAGTTTGCGTTTTTGTGCAACTGCAGACGCTTGGCTAGAGGTCTGAAATATTGTCAGACCAGTGGTCAATCACCATCATGCAGTTTTGCTTCAGTTGTCTTTGCATGCTCTGTCGTTGACGGACAGGTGGATGGAGATCGGGAGTGCTGTCTGAATCACGGTATTATGCCTTGGAAGCGAATGTGATATAAACCGGCGTAGTGTCGAGGCCAGTGGATTTTTTGCGGGTATGGTACATAATCGAACAACATTTTGGCAATTTCCTTACCACTACCCCTGACACCTCGTCAAATATTCGTAGTCTGTGGCAGAAGGTTGTTTTGCGTTAGATCCCATCAAAATCATTATTTGTTTCTGAGAAAGTTTGTTCGCAATAGGATTTGAAGTATGAGCGCCATACAGGTTTTGCGTGTACTGTATACTGCGGTTCATGCACTGACGTGTCACTGATAATAGCAGCCATGAGCGCAATTCTGTTGTAATATGGGAGGGGGACAGCTTGGTGTGATACCAATATATTACGAAACAAAGATTAAAATGTGGTGGATATGGCATATTATGTCCCCACTCTCTGAAAAAAGTGGGGGCACGCGTCCTTCGTGTCCCCCACCTAATTGCGCCCATGATAGCAGCCATGGATTATCTTTCATCATTAAACTGTGTCTTATGAGCAGTTACACGAGCGAAACCGAGGTCGCGCAATAAATTCCAGTTCTGGTTGCAACAAATAGTGTGTTACCAGTTGCTGTCCTAAGTTGGCCATGCATCTTGTACGGGACGTGGAAATTTGTGCTCCCTTGTTTTGCCTGGGAAAAGAAACTTTTTGTTATTAAAAAGAAGTGAACAGCTTTTGTAAAATTAGCTGATCGTTATCACGTTCCGAATACCTTTTTTTCGGTATGATTGAAGTAAAACATGACATTGTCTTGTTGGTCACTAATTTCGTGAATCGATCTATATATATACCACCTTGGTCTGCTAAAATTAATTTTTTGCGCTAGTTATTCAAAACAAGTGTTTTGTTACACTGCTGTTCAGGCCCGCAACCAGAAGGGGGCAATCGGGCAATTTCCCCCCCCGAAATTTTAAAAAACATGTATTTGTCAGGTACAGCAATAGGTTACATCATTTTGCCCCCCCCAAAAATATCAGCTGGTTACGGCCCTGCTGCTGTTCGATAATGACAATATCCTTGAAAAACTTTCTTTTTTACGTCAGTAACTCAAGGTAACCATCGATAATCAGACCTGTAACCAGGGGGTGCCAAGCTCCCCGTAGAAAATTTTTCTCCCCATTGGGAAAATACATTGGACGTAGTTAGAAAGTATTGGACATATAGTTATTAAACTTGGGCCACTCTCAGAAAACTCTTGGACCCCCTGGTGCCCCAACCTGGTTACGGGCCTGTCGGTGATGGAGACTTGGTCTCGGTTCCCAAATGCGTCTCGAGAGGCACTTTTGCAAGTTTCGGACTCGGAGGTCTCATACCTCGTTTTGGTCTTGAAGTGTACAGGTTTCGGTCTCAAGATTTGGACGCCCAATCCAAATGTCTTAGGAGAGTGGGCTGATGGTCTGATCCTTGAAGCAAAAATAAGAATGTTTAAGAAAAACATATGAAATTCGACAAAGTTTTTTGCAAAATATACGAAAAGTTATGGCGAAAGCAAAAATTTGTCAGGTCTGGATTTGCGGTCTCGAACACTTAGGTCAAGGACTTATTTAAAAAGCCTCAGTTTTGTAGTTTAAACCAAGTCTCAGGCTCAGAGATTACGATCTCGATGACACCACTGATAATTTACTGCCAAGCTAGCTTTGACATGGGGTTCGCTCTTGCTGTAGAAAGCCTGCAATGACTGTGTATTGCACGAAGGCTATTGTTCACTTAGCACTTACTCGAAGCACATAGGATGACAATGGATACATCCTACTGCTTCGGTTGTATGCACCAGCACCACGCGTAATCGGGCTTTATTTGAAGAAAGAGCTACATTTGAAATACTGTGAACAATTGTTTAAGAAAAAAGAAAGTGGTTTTTGCTGAACGACAAACAGGACTGTATGTCCTTTTGTCAATAAAGTAGTTTGAATGATGCAGAGAGTTGCTAAGGTTCTGCAAGTTTGGGAAAAGCATTTGAGAGCCGAGCAGACAAAGCATCCAAGAAAAAGGTTGCACGAAAAATTGGGCTTCAACTTGAAGTCTTCCTCGTTTGAGGTTGTATCTTTGAAACGTGTGCAACTACTGTATGTAAGTTACCGTAAAGAATAAATCCAGCAAGCAGTGGAAGACATATGTTTGCACTGAATTAAAGAGATCAGGATTGGAAACGTGGACTACAACGTGTTTGCACACACGGATATAAAAATTTGTTTTCTGTCAGCAAATCGTTCTTGCACAGTAGCATTTTTGTTTCGCGAATAAAATTCTGAAGATATGTAATGAATACCTACAAACAGTCTGTTTCATTTAATTAATGACAACTGTGAAGTTATTTATGACACACCAAATTTGTTCTGGATTCGTGCAGCCGAAATGTTAACGTCCAGTCAACATCATGCGTGAGATTGCAATTCTATCAGGTAATCGTTACTTTCCAGTTTGCAGCAGAATTGACAAATTCTCTCGTATCGGCTGTCCATCAAACTCCGACGAAGCAGGGAGCGAAGAAGAATGCTTGGAGTTCGGTGACTGTTGTTGGGACAACACATGGAAAGGAGTGCCTCAGTGCTTCTTTTCGATAGGAGGTGAAGTTTATCAGGTTTTGCACAATTATCATCTTTGACACATTTAACATTGCCAGCGAATATTTTAACTTCGCATTTCCGTCGAATAACATTAACAGGAGTTATGTATGTTTGTTTCTCGGTCTTCTGCACTACAGCCAATTCTATTAGCCACTTTTATGTAATGCTGCTTCCGTGTATTTGAGAATATGTTGAATTCACACGTAAAAAACTTGGTTCGCAGTTTAACACTTGGTTGAACGCTATAGGCATAAAATGCATGCATTTCAACATTTTATTGTCAAATAGATACTTATGTAACTTTGTTGACAGATCTGTTAGATTCATCAGCGTATAGCTTATTAATGGTGTTCACGTTTGTTGAAATTGTTTAAACAAAACTTTTTACTTCATATTTCAAGTTGACTACTTCGACACGAAAATAAATGCTTATTTTCTGTTTATGTTCTGTTTTTTACATCAAAGTTTAAAGACCCACCTTTTTGTTAATGTACGTCGGTATAACATTGACTTGATGACTGGATGCTATTCGAATTTCGAAATTACTCTAAATTTCCCAACTTGTTTCGACGCTTTCATACATTTTTTTACAAATCAAGTTTTATTTAACTGGAATTTTTCCAACTTGGCCCTCCCCCACGAGTAATTTTGCAAAAAGCTCTCTTGCTTATGCTGCAGTTACAACGACTACCGAGCCTCCAACTTCTGCTCAACCCTTGTCAAAAACTACAAGCAATCATCAGGAGACGTCTGAACTCAGCACCAATGTTTCTAGAGACTTCGTGCAAAGTATCTTTGCAACATCAACGCAGCAAACTTTAGCTACAAAGTCAAATCTTTCTGAAATTTCTGCAGATATTTCCGCGTTGCTGTCCAGTACTAAAACTGAAAACGCTCCTGGAGTAAGTGAAGTTGTTGCATTCTGGTTAAAGTATTTCATTATCAGGAAAATACCGCAAAGCTTGGTGACTGGTACCCACCAGAACGTGAACAAAGCAACGTGCGTTTATCAAATATTGGAAAAGTGAAAAAAATGGTAAACAAACCTGATTGTTCATCACGAAAGTGATAAATCCAGTTGCTAGAAAATGAAATGCTTAATTTCACAAAAAAGGTTGTCATGTTTTAAGCACCATTTGTTCAAAGTTGATGTTGCTCACTTAATGTACGTTAATACTATCTTAAAGTAAACCTATTTTAAACACAGGTGAATGTATAGCTAAGACTGTTATGTGTTTGTTAAGTTTTGTGAAGAAAACAATGTTAAGTTACACAGATCCTGCTTTTGAATACTATGTTCATTTCCGTTTTGAAAAAAAGCTATTTTTGTGTAGCATGATACGGCATTACAACTTTTTGTGGAACCAGACATTGCATTAAGGGCATAGTCAAAAACAAATCAGCGAATACCTATTTTGGTAATATTTTACTGAAAAAGAACGTGACCAGCAAGCAAAGGTGATACATTTTTGTAAAGGGGCGCAATTGCACAAAACGGGCGTCGCCTCAGGTGGCTATATAGCTGTTGTGGGAGAAAGTCCACTAGACTTCCCTCCTTTATTTGCCTCTTATTACAACTATAAGTTTTAGTGCTTTTCCATTCTTTTCTTATGATAAAGTCGTGTCTTTTGATGGATATTGCACAAGAGTTATCATGTATAGGTAATAAAACATAAGTAACAAATTAGAAGATCTTTGTTTGACCATGTAAACTGGTGCATAACAGCATTCTTACCTTAAAACCTGGCCACGACGCTAAACAGCACCCGGTGATGGGGATGCAACTCGGGAGTTATACGGTTTTGTGGAAATTATTATGTTAAATGACATTCAATATAATTAATTCCATGTCCACTCTAGCTCAGATTGGTGATGCCTGGCGGTGCTCCAGAAATGAATAAAATAGTGTTTTTCAAGAGCAAACTGAGCTCTTCAGCCATGGGAGGCAAGTATTTCAGTTATAGGGAACCGATAGGTAGGTAGAAAATATTTCTCCCCTCTGGCAGTCCTTGAATCTGAAACTAGCCCCTATGTAACAAAAACCGCCTTGAGCTTTTCAGCCGGCTGTTTGAGGAATCTCCTGCCTAGTTTTGCTCCCATCTCCTTGCAATGATTCAGCTTGTACGTATC
>JGI24021J15306_10013638_pt1 | contig 10106 bp, 3 predicted proteins | sample Ectturendosymbi1_FD_15306 | JGI IMG/M metagenome (IMG submission 15306) | reverse complement strand
CAAATGGCATTTGCGGTTCGACTGGATGACTGAAATTCGGTGATAGCTCATGCGAAAACTTTGTCCCTCTGGGTATGTTGCGCGTATAAGCCGCAGGCAAAGTGCAGGCTATATTCCAGGTAAAAAAGTGCGGCTAATAAGCGAGTATATACGGTATGTTTAGAAACGTTGTGAAAACCACTTAAAGTGCTTTCAGAAAAAGATTTGCATTTTTTCACACAGTTGGAACCTACAGAATAGAGAAAGATTCCTTTGGGGAAGACATGAGACACCTGGAAAAGAAGCTACGTCAGAATGGATACTATGACAACAGGTCAGTCAGATAGCTGCAATCCTTAACTTTCTTGATTTTATTTCATTCATACAACGAGGTTTGTCACAAGCTTTAAAGAACGAAGTAAAAAGTGACAAAATGGAAACTAGGCAAGCAAAGGAAACTAGGCACTAGGCAAGCAAAGGGTCTAATTCCGGCGTGGGCGAACAGCGGCTTGCCGGTTCATCACAGGTCTTTGGACTTTTAATACGACCCGATGAATATGAAGAAAGCACCCAACAGATTTTAACTGAGTGTTAAACACCACAAATCTAAAGAGTTTAATTCTGATAATTAACTAAACGCCTGACTTCGCTCCCGTGGAAAAAATGCTCAAAAACATTGTTTCTACCGAAAGTAAACATCAGTGACGTTTTTATGCTTGTATATGCAAAACGAAATTGCAATTGTCTGGAATTTCCCCGTTGCGTAGACTAATAAATGAAGATCTCAGTAAAGCCTTTATCATGTCTTGAAACATGTTTTGGAAAGTCTGAGTAGAAGACCAATTCGTCCATTGGTTAATGGTCTGGTCTGCCCGTCGAATAAAAATTCAATGTGGCCCCTGATCCATAAATTTTACCTGCCCTTGATTCAAAACAACTTTTTACATAATCATATGGTAATAAGATATAATAGAGTAACAGTTTTTTTATTAACTTCCTAGTTTTCATAAGCTCTTGGTATATTTGAGATAAAACCAAATTCTCCACTTGGCAGTAATTCTGGTAGTTAGTTCGTCTTTATAAATGCCTTCTTGTACGTTAGTCGAGTTGGGTTCGAACAATCTTTTACAACCTGCCTTTGCGGTTGAAAGATGAAGTCTTGATGAATACTACGCGTACGTTTGGATTACGTCCGACGTTTCATTTATCAGTTTCTTCAGGAAAACCTCTCAGTAGTAGTGAGCCTCATGGTAACTTGCGATATAAAGAATGACCTATCTGCAGTCAGTTTAGCTATACGATAAGAGCAGACGTGTCAATTTGATCGCATATCAACGGATCTGAAAGTCTTGTTGCCCAAGTACAGTATACTCCACCGTTCCGCTGGCGTTACTTTCCGTCTGTATAACAGTTCAAGTTTTTTTGGAAGGCCTTTGATGTTAGAATTTAAGCTTGAGTTAATCGGCGTAACTTGTTTTTAAAATTTGTATTGCAACTGGTAAACGAGTTGCCGGGACACTAAAAAAACCACGTTGTCTAACATAACGCAGCTGAGCAGCGCGTTATAGTCGTTCCCAAGTTTTTGACCCAACACCCAGTTTTGAGTCGGTTTTACAGAGTGCGGTGAAGATGGGCAAAAAGGCGCTGGCATACACATAAAAGTTTGCTGGATGTTCCGCACAGATAAGCGGGATGTTTTTAGGCCGCACGTCCTACAGTTGCTGAGGTCAGATCAGCAAAGATCTGAAAATGTTAGAGAAAGCGGAAGCCCACCTAAAATGAATATCTGCCTTGTTGCTACAATCCTCAAACACTTCCCGGATTGCTGTAAGACTTTCGATTTTGACTTCTTTAATTCTAAGGTTTTATCAAAATAAAGCTTACAGATAAAAAAATGGAACATCTGGAATTTGCATACTTCCCTGTTATTTGCTGGACAAACGCCGAAGCAATTTATGGAAGTGCGTTTTGATACAATTGCAAAAATCAGCCACTTTTGTACTGCTTGTGACGAGTGGCATAGCGATTATACTCTTAAATCACTACTAAATTATCTAAGAAATTGTCATGATACTTGATCTGGACCGAACGGGAAATCAAAATCAAATGTCACTAAACTTCATTTGGGACATATTCCTATGTCTCTTGCGTCACTCTAGAACAGGGGTTCCCAACCTCTCTCTTACCATATGTACCCCTTCAGCATTCCGACAGATGAACATGCACCCCTTCAGCATTTCAAAAGATAAGCATGTACCCCTTCAACATTTCGACAGAACATGTACCCCTAAAATTTCTTATGACAAAATATTTTATCATGATTACAGTCATAGATACATTTAACAATAAAAATATAATGATTTTTTAATATAATATTCGCTGTTATAAGTATAAATATTTGGAAGAATCTTTTGCAAATATATTTTTCTCTTCTATTAACCTTAAATGTACCCCTTCAGATAGGTAAATGTACCCCTGGAGGTACATGCACCCCAGGTTGAGAACCTCTGTTCTAGAACAATTTCGGCACGAAGTCGCAAAAGGCAAGGTACGACAATTCTAAGCCTCCTACTAAATTAAGCTGGATGCTTAACTGAAATTTAGCTCTTGTGATCCCACATCTTTACAAATTTGTAAAAAATGTTAGTTTTAGATTCTTAACTACTTCGGTTATTCTACAAACAATGGATCCAATTTTTGTAATATCATTTGAAAGTTTGATATAAATGAGTGACTAGCATTCTAAGAGTTTAACCAGCAAATATTGTGCAATTGACTTGGAAGTTGGAAACATTAAAACACACTGTTTTCGCAGTTTCTGGTGGTGTTTTGGCAAGTGTCTTCAAACGTTGAGCATTGGACTTATCGCTATGTGCCTGGCTGCTTTCGGTATAGCAAACGCAAGCTGGACAGGTTTAATAGCAACGGGTTTGTTCCTAGCTCTCTTCTGGCAGCAAAGTGGAATGCTCATGCACGACTACATGCACAGCCAGGTGAGCTTCTCTATCGGTTTCTTCGTCACAGCTTTCAGGCTTGTTTATTATACAAAATGAATTGCCGTCGCCCGCCGTGAATTCATTACTGCACCCAATCTGATGAAAGCACGACACAAAACAAACGTGTCTTAGCGTTTCTACTGCACTGCTTGTTGATTTTTCACCAAATCTCAAAAGAATATCATCCAAATCTTAGTTTTAGTTAGAAATTTGTGTTAATGTAGCGACGCTTCACGCTTTAGCAAACTTATCATTTGATGAAAAGAAACCGTCCTCATTGTTACGCATTTTTTAAGCAAAAGAGTATTACAAAAATTGACAAATCGACGACGACGTGTATCTGGGCGAAAATTCAGGCAGTGATATTTGCATAAAGATGGTAAGTAGGTTTTTCCCTAAAACTTATTGGAGTTGAAAACAACTGCAAATTTAAACCAAAGAAAAAAGTAGGTTTTGCTCAAATTCGTTGCATTGCGTCTATCTTGTTTCGTAATCACTGGAAACAAAGCTTAGTCTGGAGACGAATGCTGAGTATTTACATTAGGCTTGTTCAACAGACGCAGTGTGTTGCGAAGAAGGGGCTGACTGACAAGAGTAAAATGCGTTTTCAAAAGCCTGGATTTAAAAATCTGAAAAACCCAAAACATTTCAAGAGTAACAACAGGGGCATAACGCCTATGGTATGAAATCCTGCTCAAGGCTATCGGTTTCGACCGAATTATCTATCTTGTAGTTATTTTAGATTTCAGTACAAACTCTTTGTTTTAGTTTCAGTCTAAACAAACTTATACCAAAGCAAAGGATGAGTTTGCTTCGGAAATCTTCCAGTTATTCTGTTGTATGAATGAAAGAGATCTATAGCAAGCTCATCCCAGTTTTGGAACTGTACGTGAAACTAAGACTGGGAATCAAATCCCCTTTCAAGAGATATGAACACTTTTCAAAGATGTTTTTAGTCTTTTTCCAGCTATCGAACAAAATAAACAAGACAGGAACGTTTCCACCGTGAGATAAAGTATCTTAAACCTCAGTCGGCAGACGTCACTCTTTGTCTTTTGTGTCGTTTTAGATATCATCGGAAATTTCGTAGTTTACCTTGAATTGGATAACGAAACAAAGATCGTCACATGAAAAACTCCATTCATGTTATCATCATTGTTTTTGGCCAACCATACTAGCCGGAAAACATTGCAACTGCTGAAATAACTATTTCGAGCTACTCCATGAAAATGCTTTAAGTGATTCAAAGGAATTTTGGTCTACTCCAAGGTGTAATTCCCTTAAGTCATAACCGGTACAATATGCACAGTTCTCACGCAAGAGGAAATGGGACGAGATGGTCGGTGTCTTTTTCGGTACAGTTTGTTTTGGAATAAGCGCTCGCTGGTGGAAGGACGAGCACATTGTTCATCACTCTTTGACGAATACTGTGGACGTGCAGCTGGGCTTCGTAGATCCGCAAGCGAAGGAAGAGCCGTGGGCACAAAACGAGAAGCTATTTCCTTTCCACAACACAAAGTTTCGTTCTTTTTTAATCACCGTAAGTTGGAGATGGAATGTTTATCCGTCGTTTTGATAAATACTTGGTTGTATAAACCAACAGACAAAATTGCTTGTAATATTAGAATCAAAATTTTGCCTAACCCAGTGTTTCCCAACCTTTTTAGGCTTGCGGCACCCTACAAAAGAGAAATATAATTTGCGGCACCTAGCGGTGAATCCATAGCAATTTTGTTTGAGGTTTGGTGACATTTTGGAAAGATCTTTTCAATGTTATATTGAAAAACGTAATAGCTCGTTGCACCACTGGGTATTGTAAATGGCACCCTAGGTTGAGAACCTCTGGCCTAACCAGACAGCTTTCTAGTGTCGTAGTTTACAAAACTCAAACCAAAATAGACAGGGGAGTCTGGTGCCTTTAAGATAACTCCCCTATATTTTCTTCGTTTTATAGAATGAGTTTGAAAAATTCGAATAAATTTTTTGCATAATAAGTTTAGATGAAAGCTGTAAATAATGCAATTCCTGCAGATTAGAAAATGGCATCAGTCGAGTACTTAATAATCCCCAAAAGTTACCTCAATAAAAAATGGAAACAAGCGGGTAACACAAATTGTACAGCAGTCTATCTGAAATATTTTGTCATACAACCAACGTATGGAAAAAATAATTTCAAAAATACCCGAACAAATTCATCCATTTTTTGGCAACGAAATAGCCATTTTTGGATATATGCAAACGGACGCTCTGTCTAAAATTCAGAAGCCCCAAGTCTCTGCCAGAAGAAGTCCAAGGTGCTTTAATCTTGAAGTCGGTGATGTAGTTAGAGCGACCAAAATGAAGAAAACGCGAGATTGAATTATTTGATCCTTTGTTAGAAGCACACTGGAGGCCATAGAGAAAGCTCTGGACAGGCTGACATTGCTCGTATTCACATCACAATTGTGTAACTTTCACTTGGTGGGGATCATCTCTTTCCTTTTTACACGACTGCTTTTAATTTTCACCAATGTATACCTTGTAAATTCTGATGTCATGAGTAACTGTGTAAACAGTGGCGTGCAGAGAGGGGGGCGAACGGGTCGCCGGCCCGGGCATCCCAGGCAGGGGGGCATCCAAAGAGTGAAATTACAAAAATTTACATGCTGCAACTAGATGTCTTTTTATATTGTAAGTCTACTAATGCATGTTGCATTGATTTAATTTTTCGAAACCTGTTGTCCACACAATTTCTACGTATTCAATGCCAGTAATTCTCACATTCTTCAATACCAGGGACCTATACTGTAGGTGTGCAGCACACACCCAGTCAAACTGCTAGTGACGTGACTTGTTCCAGATCGTACGATCAAGGGAAAATCACAAAACGGATTGAAAGATAATCGGGGTTGAGAAGAAAAACATTTTTTTTAAATACAACCTACCTGGTTTTTTGTTGTTTTCAATCCGAATATTTTTGTTTTTTTTAAAGAAACAGGTTATTGTTCTTTTTAAAAAAACACAAAAACTCCATTCTGCATTGTTTTTATTGCATCATGCAATATCACCACTTGCAGAATTACACAATAATAACTTGTTATACCTATTATGGCATTCAAATTTGAGGGTAAAGAAATGTACCTCATCTTTGTTTTGGAAAAGTGTTGTTGGTTAGTTCACTCCAAAGTGGTAAGGGGTGGCAGCAACGCGCACATCAAAGAGAGAAAAGCCACTCCCACACAAACTCTGCAGTTTCACGTGAAGTTCATGTACATGTCCTGCTGGTTCAGCATTAATATAGTGTATTTTTTCAACATATGCATTTGGTATGGTCCAACATCAGAAACAGCTTGGATGCAGACAAGGCAGAAAATTTGATTAAAACATACCGATTTTACAGAGCTAAAGAAAATAACCAGTAGAATTTACTCAAACTGTTCGAATTGTTCTTCTCTATTTTGCAAGTCCTTCAAATTTCGTTGCAGTTCGTTTTTTCTTTCATAAGTGTGCTGCTTATTTTTGGGTCCAATTACATCAACACTGAAGATAATTATGGACGTTTAATTGAAATTCTGAGCCAAATTTCAAAACTGTTCTAACAATTGTCCTATTTGATTTTGTGATGCATCACTAGCTTCCCGTTTCTTTTTTCGTGCTAATACAGTCGCACACCTGTGCTTGCAAAATGTGCTTCGTCATTAATTGGCATTTCAGGCGGATTGATCATAACGGCTCACACAACCCCGTATCTTTTTTCCCCTCAGTAATTGTACATATAACAGCCACATAATAAAAAACGAATATGTTCTTGCGTCCTTCATGCGCATTATCAATTCTTGTGCAGTTTAGCAAGTTTCAAACTTTCAACCCTGGGTGTCCGCCATCCCAGCCGCATACCTTCTGGTCGATTGCTGTACGACGAGACATTAACGCAGCCTTGTATTTTTGTAGTTGTGAACTGCGCTGACGTAGCACTGCGTGTGTTCTACTCCCTGTTTTAACGCGTTGCCGGATATTTTTGCAGTCATGAACTGTTTTGTCTTGGGAGACCGCTGATAATTATGTTCATTACAGTGACACATTGTAGCCTACAACAACGAGTAAAGAGTGCGTGTAGAATAATACGCACAGGGACGACGGAGAATGGAGGCATAACGAGGGCATTTCCCCCTCTGCCCTGTCAAAAGATGGGCAACGGGGTCGGAGGTGCCTTTTCATCATAGGTGTAGGAGCAGGCAAATTTTTGGGGTGCGAAGGATTTTGCCCGAATTTTCCCAAACTTTCCCGAAAAGTTTTTTGTGCAAGTTTTGCCTACAAATTTTCTCCCACAAAAATCATGAAGACCTCTTTTTGGCGTAACCTCCAAAAAAAGGTCTTCATGTGTTTTTATGCAAACCTTGGGCGTCATTTTTTGAAATCAAACAACGTTAGGCGCCATTTTTACCCGGATTTTCAGAGCGCCACTTTTACCCAAATTTCTTTTTGTAAAGCTTTTGCCAAAATTTTCAGCAAATCAAAACTTTTGGGGGTGCGCTTGCAACTCCTGCATCCCCATCTCCAGCACAACTGCTTTTCAGGACAGTATCAAAGGTAATTTCATGGTTTATCAAGATCGATTTGAAACAAATTTGTTGCAGCTATTCGGGCACCCAGAAAATTCAGAATGATTTTCTATCATTTCTGTTATTATTTTTGAGGTCAACATTGTTGATGAACAGAAAGAGACATAATCGGTAACGATTTCTCTTCATAAGTTTCCATTGCCCTCAACTATTTTACTGCTCCCCCTTCCCTACAGAACCGTTGCGAGAAAGTTTTCAATAGCGGAGCTTTACATCTGTTCAGGGGCTTGACATTCTGATATTTGATGAAAACTCCACCGATTTGTAGTGCTTCATGATTCAATTTGGGGGGCTTGGAGCTTTTGGGGGGGGCTAAGCCCCAAAGCCCGTGGCGACGGGCATGCTTCCCTACCGCTGCTCCGGGGTCCCTGAATATGCACATTGTGTCCACAAACTTCGACATAACGTTGGTTTCCAAACGTGAATATGGCGTCATATTATTACTTCACAAATAGCGTATATCCAGTAACAATGACCACCATACGCCACTGCTCAATACTAGAATTTGGGAGGTGGGCATCCAATCAAGCAGTCGCCCCGGGCATCACCAGACCTCTGCACGCCACTGTGTGTAAAGTCTATTCGAACACAATATAAATGGGTGCAGTCGTTTCACACAGCACTTCCCGCAGTCAGATTTAAAATTTCACTGCATGAAATGATCAAATAATCCATTCTAGTCAAATACCTCGAGTTCTGATGTGCGTAACGAAACACGTGTTTTTTTCTCATCGATCGTCATATTTAAATTGAAATGGTTAAATGTGTTTTTTTGTTGCTGTCTGAAACGCTAAGACGCATTGTCCAAAACTTTGCCACTTTTGTATCTCTATGAAGGTTTTTAAAGTTGAATACAAGTACTAAGGAATTACTTCAAATTGCAGGTGAACTTCAGGCCGCTCTCTTTGAAAGATTTTTAAAAAATTGAAGAAGCCATCCATACGATCGGTTGTATAGAACTAGGCAAGCCCCAGCTCAATGTACGAAAACGATTACTTTACTTTTCTTCAGTGATTAACTATTGCTTCATTGAGCTCCACCAGCGGTTCACACCTGTATCTACACAACCGCACTGTGATCAGTGGTGGGTTTAGGGTTGGGGGGGACTGAGGCAAGACTAAAAATGGGGGCCCTCTTATGACGTCACCATGATCAGCCAACCGTGATAATCACGTTCGATTTGCCTAAGATACGGTCACCCAAGGATATGTTCCTCAGACTACCGCAAAACTGAAATAGCAGAAGGAGAAAATGCAAAAGGGTGTTCATGATACACAACTTTAAAAACACTGAAAGCTGGGAAGACATGGCTAAAAGTTAGACAATAACAAGTTGTCATCGCCCCCACTTTATTGTCACCCCCCTTTTCTCTGCATTCACCATCAATAAACTACACAGTTTGCCCCTTTGAAAGTTTCACACTTTCCCCCTTTGAAAAAATGCTTAGTAGTTGGTATCCTGAATTTGTTCACATTCATGTCTTTGTGGGAATCAATGAAACTATAAAAAACAACCAAGAAGATTTAAAAAAACTACATTTGTTTTAAATATCATCCTTTTAACTGCAAAAACATAGCATACAAAAGCATCCAATTAGAGACTTGTTTTGGAAAGCTTTGAAGCTGGATGAGTCAAGGCTGCACTCATCTTGCATTGACACGAGTTGTTTGAAAAATGTGCAATAGTAGGAAATAATTCATCATGTACTTTATCGAAAACATTTCTACTGCAGCAAGTAACCTACACAATTGATTAAATCTGTGCTAAGAGAAAAACGGATCAAGTTATACTGGCTAAGAGCTGGCAAAAGAGCTTAAACATCACCTACCAACTCTACCTTAAACCAATTATTTACTAGTCAAGCTTCAAGCAACCTGTGACTTAAAGCATTCGCTAAATCAAACCACCTCAAATACCTGCAGAAAAAATGAGTATTCATAATACTCAAATATTGCCGTTTCTGCTACGTGGTAAGAAGCATGAACGTAGGCTTTCTTATTAACAGTCTTTTCAGCGCTACAGTACTAATACAAAATTAGTTTGTAAACTAAGAAGAAAATGTCCTATAAATCAACAGATGTAGTGTGGTCCGTACTATAACAATTGCATGTTGTCTTATTTTCTGATGGAAATGTTCACAAAGGTACAACATCACAAGAAATGTAGCAGACACATTCTGGTCTGTGCATATTAAATGTTGTTTTCATCAAAAGAAAACAAAGTCCAAACGTCCAATGACAAGCATAAAACTTGCTGAAAGGCAACGCAAAGGCCGTAATCAGTTAAGCACGAAAAACGTGACAAGCAAAACACCACGTTTACACAAAGTTGCCAAGCAGCATAAAACTTTGGACAGATCAGTCGGGAACCCAAAAACAAACTGTATACAAACTAAATCAAATAAAATTTGATTTAGAAAAACAAAGAGTAAAAAACGAGGAAAAGAAGCAAACTGAGCTGAAGAGGACCCAAAAAGATGATGTCATGGAAAAGTACAGAAAAAGTGCCATTAATGATGTAATCAAGAATC
>JGI24021J15306_10013637_pt1 | contig 10106 bp, 7 predicted proteins | sample Ectturendosymbi1_FD_15306 | JGI IMG/M metagenome (IMG submission 15306) | reverse complement strand
AGTCAAATATTTTTACTAACTTACATCACAACTTTTGAACCCGAAACCCCAGCAGGTCATCCAAAGTATCAAAAGACTGGGATTGTAGCCTAGTTTCTAGTAAAAACTTCAGCGAAATACTTGTGATGTCACTCACAAAAAACCCGCACCCCCCAAGCAAAAATTTTTTTCGAGTGCAGACTAGAAGACTTGCCACATCTTTTGAGACTTTTACTGGGTCTGTAGAGCATACCGGACCAGAGAAATTCCTGCGCAAAGCCACATGCGTTTAGGCCTTTTTTTTATGAAAATCCCCGAATCCTAGCGGACGCCAAAGAGTTAAAGGTAAACCTGCTGTAGTGTGATTCCAGCAAAAAAGAGTCCTATGAACCTGCCATTGTTTTTAGCCACACAGTACTACTGTGATGCAGTTTAAAAAATGCACTTACGATGCAGTTTCATCACTACTGTTTTGTTACTTTCTGGANTAGACCCTGGGTTCTTCAACTGAGGGTCATGACAGCTTTGGAATAGGAGCACGGGTGTGGTAGCAACATACTGTTGAAAATCANNANAATTGCAAATAAAGTTTTTACTGTTTTTTTGGGTTGGATTGTGAGGTTAGCTGAGATGCAAGTATCAATNGCGAATGCTAAAGAAGACGCATCTAAAATAGTTTAAGAACCTCTGTTCTAGACACAAAATGATAATTGGCACTTGCTTGTGAGCTATTATTGTAATCAAATACATCTACAATACAGCTGAAACGCCCAACAACAAATTGAAGGTTCTTGTTTTTTTGCACAGCAGTACTATAGAAAAATTTACTTCATCTATTTTATAGTAAGATCATACAAAAATACAAACATGGGGCAAAAAAAATCTTGTCTGGTGTAAAAAGTAACTAGTTTTGTTTTGCCCATGTCAATACATCCATTTGGGATAAAAACGAACTAGCCCATAAAACTCAAAATGTAAAGTTGCCAAATTTTTTACTGGTATGGGTATGCAGAGACATGTATTACCAAAGCACTTGCCAACTTTGACATGTTTATGCTAAGTACTTCTAAAGCAGCACAAAAGTTTATAAAATTTGTTTGAAACTTTTGGTCCCATGTAATATCAACATCAATTTTCAAACAAAGCTGCAAACCTTATTTGAGGATTTAGGTTGGAACAAATATGTTACAAACAATGTCTCAATGAATACCTCTGTAACACAAATTTATTTGAAACTTTTTTTATTTTCAATAGGTTTTAAGGGGGGTAGTTTTTTTTACCCCAACATTGTGAAAATATTTTTTTTACCCCACTTGACTATATGTGATACTGTAATTCTCATTCTGAAGATTGTGTCTTAACAACTTGGATGAACTTCATTTTTATTAACACGTTTGGAGCTGGTTGTATTTCGAGTCATTTTTCTAGTATCACTTTTCACCACCATAACTCGCCATACAATTGAGCTAGAGAGCTGTTCAAACCCTCTAAAGATGTGGGAAGTCTTCCAGCTTAGAGGATCAATTTGAAAATTTTGTTCATGACAGATTCTAGGTGGAAGCTCTGAGACTACCTAGCTATAAAGGTGACACAGGAAACAAGAATAAAAAAATGGTAGTATAGGACAAGACGATGGCTAGGTTTTTCTTTTCACTGACTGAGATATTTCTGTCAATTGTCTTGTAATAGCATCAAAACTCACCGTAACAGTATTCACTAGCCTACCATTTCAGACATTATGTCTGAGCTGGCTCAATTTGTTTTGGTCATTAAAAACAAGATTTGGTCTATGACCAAAGAAAAAAAACAGGATGATGAACATGCACGTAATCAGCACACAAAATAACAAAGCATATAAAAAGAATTGTTCAATCGAAAAAGACCATTATGCCCATGCTTACAGGCACCACAAGGAATGCACTAAAATTTGAATTTATTTAGGCTGGTGTAACTCTTCAATAAAGTAGAATTGTTTTGGAGCCAGTGACAATTCACATGATAAAAATTTATCTTTCACTCACTAGTACCTCAAAAAACATTGACAGCCAAATGAAAATGGCAAGAATATGTCAAATACAATAAAATTTGCCTATAATGACTTCAACTATATCGTCACTTTGTCAATAACAGTGCTTTTTTGTTAGTCCCTGCAGAATAATTTTTTCATTTATAATGACAGCTGCAAGTTTTCTTTATAGTTTAAAGTATACGCTAAGTTATATGGAGCCACCACATCCATCTTTCATGACTGAATATGAATGTAGTTGAGATAGGCAGCGAATTGTTGAGCCGTGGCAGGTTTGATATAGGATGGTATCAAGGATTGCACATCAGCAACAATTTTGGCAAATTGTTACATGAGTTTTACTGTATTAGGGATTGTTGTGGCTGTAGTCAGTTTGATAATTTTGGTGGAGCAGTGCGTAAATTGTGGAACAAAAGAAGCAGCATCCCATTATGCCAAAAGTATGACATCGTTGCTTTGTTCAATAGTGAAAATGGTACAAAAGTGGCAAAACTTGCAAGAGATTTCAATATCCCAACAACGACATTGACTACAATTTTGAAAGATAATGACAGAACAATTTCCCAACTTAAACAGGAAAACACAATGCAATAATCCTAATCAAAGAACACTTTCAACCAGGGTTGCTGAGTCGGAACTTGAGTCGTAAAGAGTTGAACAACACTGGGAGTTGGAGTTGGATTTTTTTGTCCGACGCCGAATGTCCAATTGGACCATTTTTACATCACAGTCCTAAATTGAGAATTCCTGTTGAAATGGTACAATTTCTTTTGAGATTTCTTGCTGTGCACCATGATTTCTACTGATTTTAACAACCAAATTTCATTTCCTTTATGTTAAGGAGTCGGTGTCGGAAATTTTGGAAAGGTCGGATATTTTACATCTAACTCCGCAACCCAGGTTTTAGCATTGAATTAAAAAGACATTTTAGGAAGTAGTTATAGCAGTTCGGCTGTATTGACAGTTCATTTGACCTATATGTGTGACATATAAGGAAATTATACTGCATAAACCAAAAATATTGGATTGGTGCAAGCAAGGAAAGCTACAATAACTTTCAGAGTGAGCAACTACCCAAACCAGATTTTAAAAAGTCAACCAAAAACAACCAAGAATCAAACCAAAAAGCTTCTCTAAGGGTAGACAAACTCTAGCCTGCATGCCATAATGTACCCTGCTAAACAATTTTGTGGTCATCATACACACAACACACTTCTGCACAAAACAAAATATGGCAATATAAAATACATGAAACATGTAATAAAATACCATCATCTTCATAAAATAAACTAAGTGTGAGAACATTGAAAACATAAAGATATTAAAAATATAAAAATATATTATAGGGTTGTCTATTTTACCTCCAGAGGCAAAAGCTATGCTGGGGCAATTTTGTATTTAGTTGCGCACGATTAAAGGTTGAAGAGGTCACGTGGCAAGTACAATACACAAAGAGACAACAGGTTAAGGTTCAGCCTATATAGTTTATGCAACACATGCAAAAGACGCTAACAGCTTGCCAGCACTGAAACCATGACAACACTTGTCCATGCATGTCCGACAGAGCTGTTCCAGATGTCATAATCTACTAGACAAGTCAAGTGTTCTGATCTTGTCATATGACCACTTCAATCAAAAGCTTGAGCAGTGCTTTTGCTGCATGAGGCAAAATAGACATTGCCTACAATATGTTTTAATATTTCTAATATTCAAGATAGTTATCTTTTTAATATTCTCACACTTAGTTTATTTTATGAGGACGATGGTATTTTACTGCATATTCTGGCTGTCTTTCTAAATAGGCCCCTTTTCAAAAGTTTGCTGAACAAGTCAAATATCTTGGTGTACTATGCTCCATGACTCAATATAGGATTACAATGACATTAAAAGACAAATTATGCCACAAGCAAGTTTAGAAGCACCTCCACTCAGTGTGTATTACAGTAAAATAGTTTGTTTCATTCTTACTGCATGCAGATGTATTCTTTCCAATTGTGGAGCAAGTATACACAATATCTCTGCACAGTGGTGGGATTCAAATTTTTGAGAACAGGTTCTCTTGCTCCAGGACTCACTCTCTCTTTATCACAGCCTCCAGAGACAAACCATGCCAACAACCGGTTCTCAGGATTAAAGAAATTCCAAGAAAAGGTTCTTGCAAACTGGTCCAATCCCATCAGTCTCCACATTGCCATATGCTTATAATACCACCTATCGAATATTGCATTGCATCTCCAAGAAATGCAAATGTTCATCAGCTTCAATTTAACTATTTTATCGCGACATGTGGTGCTTTGATCAGAAACCATTTGAATGATTTTGTTCAACAATGTGCATTGCATTGTGCATCTTCATCTACCTTTCGATCTATGCACTCCTAATGTCTCATGCTTTATACAAGACCTCATTTTTCTCCTGCTATGTGATGTTACCGTATGATGACCAAATGCAACAGTTACTGGTGCTTTGTTTGAGTGCTTGCTCTTCTACAATATTGAATGTATGTACCAAATAATATCTATCTTGTGATATGTTGTGAGGAAGTGCTTTTGTATTTTAATTTTGGTGTTCTTTAACTAACCCCAATGATATGGACCCTATGTGTGAGCCAAACACTTAAGTAAACTAGATTTTAAAAATTATCTGAGTATCATCATCATGAAATACCCTACAAAAATATATTATCCAAAGTCCAGTGTCAACTTTCATAATATAAACTAGACATACTAAGTTGAACTTACATCAATAAAAAGTGCTCGACACATGGCAAACTGCCTTCCAGCCAAGACCTAGGCCATGCCTAATACTGTAAAGCAGTACCACAAAGGCACACAAAACATACTGCATAACATATTGTAAACCACATTTTCATTGCTTTTCACCATTTATCATGAGACTCCACTGCTCACATCCTCATTGTAATCTCAAGGATGCTAGATTCTGACCACTCTATTGCTTGCTACCATGAACCCTCACAAACAAGCTCAAATCCACCAACAATGCTGATGACCTGGCGATGTATTTACTTCTATCCAAGCCAGAAAACACATCTGAGAAATCAGCCTATAAACAATTTGAAACCACGAATCTCATCCACCATCTTACACACCCTTCAAAAAGTTTAAATTTTTACCAGAAGGTTGTTTTTTCTATGCATATTTATGTGACGTAATCCGAATTATCTCACCAATAAGCTATGCGTTTAGCTATCGGTTGCAGATTTCACCAACCATACCAAATTTGTGTTTTGGTAGCCAGCATGAGTTTGTCTACGAGTTTACAATTGCAACAAAAGGATCAAAACCACATTGTCATCTGTCAATGTTGCCAGTCGTGTAGCCACGTGAGGTCGAAAGCAAGTCCATAACCACGGGGGACATCAGGGGCAGTGTTTCCAAAATTTTGTTTATGCTCAGAAAAAATCTTTCCTCCCTAAATATGAAATGTATTTTTCTCCCCTAAACCTTAAAACCTGCATACGGGCATGTGGGAAAAGTGCCGTCGCATCCCAAATATTGAACCATTCAGCAAACATTGTCATGACTGCATTAAGCCAATCATTCATTCCACCAAGCTCTAGAGTCAGAGTGTAGATAGCTGGTATTCTGCAAACGTTTCTGTGTTAAAGCTGACTGCTAAGTAACATAGTTTCTTGAGACACATCACATGCTGCCACATACATAGTATTTCAATACTACGCTGCATTGTCCCTGTTGAGGGAGTAATGTGTTGCATAATTGTATTGTTAAGTCATGATTAATTGAGCTGCTGGAGCAAGCTCAATGCATTTTATCAGCAAGATGTTTCCTAACGTACACATGTTGCTTTAGCTTTTCACATGATGCATTACAGTTCAATCAATGGCATTAGTTCCGACAAGAAATTCACCAACTTAATACAAAACTACGATGCAGACATACATACTCGATACTGCTGACTCATGAACAGCACTGACAGTAGACCTGAAACTGGTATAATGCTTTGCAGTCTTCTAAAATCTTGCATCAGTTAAGTTTTCCATATTTATTGCATTCTTATTTTCACTACAGATTTTTCATTCAAAGCTGCCATCAGATATACAAAAAGGAACTTGTAATAGAAAAAAAACAATTTTGCATAGCCCAGCGGCAAGTCCAGAACAGTGGTTGTGAAAGCGACCACTTTTGTGATTGCTGGGCAGTTTTCATGTGGAAGAACAGAGGAACATTGGTATTATTATGAAAAAAATCCTAATTGATAAGAAGCTGGGTCAAAGTCTGGCACGTAAATCCTGAAGTTGAACGAAGTGTAAAACATCACTTAGTCTGCAGTATTTTTAATCCGTTTTTTTATACTTTGATACTCATATTACAGACACCAAAAACTGCAAAGGGGTGCATTTTTTATCACAGGGGTGCCACAGCCGTTTGGGAAGAAGAGTTCTACTGCCCTTGGATTTGCCACTGGTCATGATTATAACAGTTGTTTGAAATGGCTAATGTAATTGGACAATATAAACATTCAGTAAAAACAAATGGTTATCAACCTCAAGCTAAACGTCTTGCAAAACATTTGGAAGATTGGAACCTTGATCAAAACAATTTACAGCTTTTTGTGTACCACTAAAAACTTCGATCCCATTTTTTTCTGTTAGGCGTTTACCTCGAAACCTGGTGTTATAATGTCTTCACTTCTCTCCCACTGCCAGATACCTGTGACTGACTGTGTTTGACGATGAGTGAAGTTATAGCTGGGCACTTAGTGTTTTGCTCCTATTTCAGTGTTACTGATTGTTCATCAACCAACACTTACTCTATAATCTGCTGTGATTAACAAATTTGGGCTGTTGTGTTGTTCGATCCTTGTGATGGACAACCTAAAAGTGAAACTATTAACTATTAGGCTAAACTAAGGCCTAGAGTTAAGAGTACAGTAGGTAGGATGAAAATCAATGTCAGTTGAGCTGCCCTTCAGTGTCAAGAAAATAATGTTATTTTTGTGGGTTACTGTATAAAGTCAGAGGCACATGCATTCATCTTCTGTCCAATTCGAAACCAAAGAGTTTTTTCTGCAATTGTCATCGAGCATTCTGGAGCCCACGTCACTGCGTAAAGCCTGCATGTACCACCAGCAAATTAGAAAGGGTACTGTATAGCGACACCTAGGATCCTTGTGATCGACCATAGCAACGTGGTGACTCTAGAGATCGGGATCAATGCAAAATCCGTTGCTTATGTCCCATATAGCGCAGCTAGCAGAGACGATCACTATCCGGTTTGCCGGTTGGATATCCGGGAGGATAGCGACTTTGCAACCGGACACGAATATCCAAAAACTGCTTTCAAACGGCAACCGGATACGGATGAGGATATCCGAAACACTTCTCGATTTTGAAGGTTCAGATCCTTGGAAAAAGTTGCACACTGCATAATCATTCCTTTAGTATCTTCGGAAGCATCTTTTCAGCCTTCTCTGTGCCATGACTCCAAGTCTGTCTATGGTGTAATCTCAGTACCGCAGTGTAGCCCCATGTCCTACTGATTTAACACGCTAAGTTTGTCAGCACGAGTCTGTTGCTTTGCTGGTATAGCAAGATAGGGCCTTTTCAGTACATTATAGCAGTTGTTTGTTATGTACCTGGACTAGGGTTAGCAAGAGTAGGCCTATTGTGATCTGAAGACGAGACTAGCTAGAGCAGGCTAGCTGTTTTAAAGTGGTCTCTACTCTGTAGTCTACACTAAGCAGTGGTGTCTCCACGCCTAGTTAACGTGAGCCTGCATTGACTGATCGTTGTACAAGTTAGCTTTTTTCGTTCTTGAACACGAGTCGCAAAATTGTTGTTTTATGACAGACATTGACTTGTTAGACTGAAATTTAAGTGAGTCATTTAAAAATTTGTGAGATAGTTCAAGCCATTTTTTTGTTTAAATGCTGTTTTGGTTTGTAGACTAGCATTGCTAAGTAATTAGGTGCGGTTAAAGTGCAACAGTGGATAGGTTTCATAAATGAAATTATGAATGTCAAATCATGGATTGTGTTGAAATGGAATCATTGTTACTAAACGAATGACTAATAAAAAGCTTGGTGTGGCAAATCTTCAGCTTAGTTTTTGATGCAATTGACTCTGAAAAGTGCTTATTAAGTTGACATGTCAAGCTTGCAAGATATGTCATGCTGGCTGTTTATAGGTATGATAAGGCCCAATACTGGGCAACGCATTTAAATAGTGTCTATTGTGCTTCATAAGGCAAAAACTGTGCTGGTATTTTGCCTTCAGTTGAACACAATTGGTTGAAGTGGTCAGGATATGCAGGGACTCTTGGTTGGTGTCTAAGAGTTTATGGATAGGGTTTAGTGTCAGGGCTTATGGTCAAGGTTTAGGGTAGGTTTGGTGGTTCAGGGTTTCGAGTTAGGTTCGGTGGTTCAGGGATTAGAGTTAGGGTCTAGCTTTGCAGTTCACGTAATGCAAGCAAGAAGCAGCTAACTGCTTGCCAGCTCTTTAAACCATTATAGCCTGCAAGACTTGTTCATCAGAGATGAGCGGACTGTCATATTTTGCGATCCAGATCCAGTCCTGAATTTTCAAAACTCAGTCCAAGTCCAACCACAGTCCAGAAAGTTTAAGAAATTAAAAATCCAAGTCCAAATAAAGTCCAAAAAATTAAACAAAATACAAGTTTTTAATGAAAAAAATTACGGAATTCTATTCCATCAACTCAGTCCTAATCCGGTCCTGATCCTAAATTTATGAAGCGTTTTACAGTCCGGATTCAATCCAAAATCAACAAAAGTCGTCATGCCGGATCCAGTCCGAGTCCAGTCCAATGCTCATCTCTGTTGTTCATGCAGATGGAATTGAGCTGTTACAGATGTCACAGTCAACTAAGTAGGCCATGCGTTCCAAACCTGTCATGTGACTACTTCAGCCAATTGTGTTCAGCTAAATGCAAAATAACTTCAGCAGTTATTTTGCCTCATGAGGCAAAATAGACACTACAAGAAAATGTATGTATGTGGTGCATCATAATACACTTTCGGATAGTTTTCAGATGCGGATAGTATAATTTTAACCAAGACAGGATTTGAATTGGATATGGATATCATTTTTCAAAAACAGGATAGATTGGATAGCAAAAAACACTATCCTATCATCTCTGGTAGCTAGTAGCTACTAGAGGTGGACAAAAAGTGGAGTTTAGACTCCGTAGAAGCAGACTTCGCATGTTTTTTGCCAATGCCAAGTCTCAGACCTTTCTTTGTCAGTGGAGGAGGAGACAGATTTTTTAAAATTTTCTTTGCAAATTAGAAACTCATGATTGCTTTAAACTTTTCTTGGATAGTTTTGTGGAAGATTCGTTTTACTGACACAGCATTGAGCTTTACTATGGTCAAAGGTTTAGTTTTGCATCTCTTGTGTTACACAGTAGTGTATCCAAATGTAATACTATTTTGGACATTCAAACTCAAGCGCCTAGGTCTACTCGTCTGGCCACCCTACGATCTTTTAGTAATACTGATACTGTGCATGTGTTTTTGCAATCTTTTCAACGTTTCAGTGAGGCAGACTGCAGCTGAACAATAGCCTACGCCCATTTGCAGTTAATTTGCCATCGTACCCAAACCCAGGTTGCGTTGTTTGCTCGTGGTTTTTGTGTGATTTGTGGCTATTGCCAGCATTCGTTAATGTAGCCTAGGCTACCTACGACGTTTTCCTTGAGTTAATGTATAGTATTATACAGTGATGCAGTACCAAAACAAAGAAGTTTTTGGCGGCCATCGATTGTGTCTCACTTAGAATTGAAGCATTGCCTAAAATATTGTTGTATAACAGTGTAGAGTTATTTAATATTCATCCAATATTAAAGTATGAGGCGCGTGGTGGTTCAATGTGCACTCATTTTCTGCACGCCAGGAAGTCGATCTAGGGCTCTAAAGATTCATATTCCAGCTTAGAATCCAACCAAATTTTGAGCCACAATTTTGGCCTATTGTCTGGGCGATGACGTCATAAAAGAAAAACAAAAAAAATCAAAACCTACCCTCACCCTGACAACACCCACCGAAAACCCCAAACCTAAGTCTCAAATGTTTTTTTTTTTCAGTGCAAACCACAAGACTCGAC
>JGI24021J15306_10013634_pt1 | contig 10107 bp, 9 predicted proteins | sample Ectturendosymbi1_FD_15306 | JGI IMG/M metagenome (IMG submission 15306) | reverse complement strand
AAAAGCGACATTCAGCGAGGGTTTCCTATAGTCTTAGCACGATTTGCTCATTGCAATTGAAGTGTAACACTCGTAACGTAACAAGGTAACAGATCACCACACCACTAGTTATAATCGAAATCTTTATATAGCCATGTATGCATGTGCGGAATAGTTTTGTGTTTTAACAAATGTCAGCAACAAATTTGTGTTTAGGCGATTTCCGTTAAGGGGGGGCACTAGCCCCCTCAGCCCCTTCCTGCGTGCGCCCCTGCCCATGTTCGAACCTGATGTTTTTCAGAAGCAAATGTAGGCTACTATATTGAAGAAAGTGCTTATGACATTGTTGTGACTTTTTGGCCCTCCGCAGTGATTCGGCGTCCGGGCAATTGTGCCCCTTGCTCCTCTCGTTACGCCCCTGGTGATGTGCAATAGAAATAGGAAAATTTTCCGAAAATAAACAAATTTTCAAGTCCGAACCTCATGAACTTCTATTCCATGAACATCTGCAATTTTCGAACACAATACGCCATGGCCTTGCAGTTGCACACACTGCCAACAAGGGCTAATGACGGCATTTCATGTTTCTTCGTGTAGTTTTTGTGTCATTTCTTTGCCTGCCCCACGCGTTTTTCGGCGTGGACCTGTGTCTGTTTTGCTAATAATAAAACTTTTCCAACATGCAACAAGTTACTTATTTGAGGTTAGATAAGTTTGAGAATAATTTCTGAGTAGTTTTGAGGGCCGCTTCTGCTCTAGAAAGTCCCACTAAGCCTGGGTAGTGGTGAGAATGCGATTTAGCCATAATGTCTATGGTTATTAACTGTGTTTGTTAAAAAAAATTACCTGAGCAGTTGGGTCTTCACCGCTATGCAGTCAGTACACATCAGGATGGAGTCGTCCTTGAGTCCCCCTAAAAAAATCCTGGACCCGCCTATGGTTGATGTGTTAAAATTGAAAGAGCATATACGACATAATGCTATAGTAAATAAGGTAGCCTGTACTTTAGTGAGAGCAAAATATTTCCTCAAAATTTCAGCCTCCCCCCTAAAAAACTCCTGCGTGCGCCCCTGCGCAAACCTACTTGTAAGCGCAGCTAAAGAGCAAATGACAAAGTATCTTCCAGCACTGATGAAAAAATCAGTTTATGCTTTTTATGTGCATAAATTAAAAAAGAACCGGAAGAGTTATGACATCATGTAAATTCGACGCTAAAAGCATTGATTGCCCAATGAAAAAAGCAAACTATACCCTTCAGGTTAGAAAAATCTGAAAGCTTTCATTGAAAATTACACGTTTCTTTAAAAACACAGACACAGAAGTACGTATCTCAAAATATTGTTCCAGTTTACCCTTGAGTACTTCTGTTCAGGACAAACTTTTAGTACCTCACCTGTGTAACTGAACTGCATGGCAGGACTGAGCTTTACAACTCAAACTTCTAGCGAAGGTCAGGCCACAGAATTGCTCTAGAGACGGCCATCGCCCTCGACGGGCGAAACATAAACCGACATTTCTCGGTTGAATAATGATTTTTGGACGTGATGCAAGTGCACCCAAACCGCGCATCCTATCTTTTCAGACCTGTCAAGCTGTACTGTGTATACTAATCACAATTTGTTTATTCGTACGTCGACTGCAAGTGGTAACTTTCAGTTAAAGCTGGGAACCAATGTAGTGTTCTTGGTGGTGCGGAACGGAATGTAAGGTATCGTCGGTAGATTACGATTCCACAGAGATTCCTACCAGTTGAGGGGTCAACCTAGTTGCAGGAGCACAGGTCAGTCTCCCAACTACGCGACCTGACGTCTTGAAATTGCCAAGCCAATGCAAGGCAAAATAAAGGCTCTCACCACTTTGTCCGGTAGCACTAGAAGTTGATTGCCTCTTTCGAATATATTCAGATATACAACAAAATCTTCAATTCAGTTGAATATGAAGCCAGAACAACGTAACATTAAACGGTATGGTGTGGACCAGGAGTCTCCAAACTTCTTTGTACGAAGGCCACACAAGCTATTACACAATAGTTCGAGGGCCGGACGCTTGCGTAATGTGATTGTTTCGGGATTTGTTGCATTCTATCAAATCAACACATTTTCCTAACTATACTGTTTTTCATCATTGACAAAATGGCTTCGGGGCCGCATTTCGCCTGCGGCCCGTGTTTTGTAGACCCTGTTGATGTAGACTAACGGTTCAATGTCGACTAACGTTGAACAAGAACGTTTTGTGTTCGCATGCGCAACAGGAAACAACGACCAATTGCGGTGATGCAGGCTTGCAGGCTATCGTGTCAACTGTTGAACTATTCGCAAACAATTACATTACGTTGAATCACGAACGGAATATTACTGGAAATTACGTAGTAAGAATGCACAGAACACTGAAGCACTAATGTGTCCATGCACTGTAAATTGAAACACTAATCTGGAGAATTCGCTGACATATTGGCTGTCGGTGATCAGGCTGTCAGGTAAAGACTTTATTGGAGGATTTGATAAAATCTTTAAAGTGCATTAATTTTATGCAGTCTAGCCCTAGGCCTACCACACGTGTCAATTGACCTTTCTTCGATTTTCTTTTTAAATTTTAAGAAACGTTTTTTTAGCTAGGACCATTATACGCTTTGACTTTTATTGTTTTTGTCACTGGTGGGTTTAAAGAAAAGCAAGCGAGGCACTTGCCTCTGGCCCCCTTCGGAGTGTTTCGTGCGTAAATTGACATTTTTGGTGAAAAATTTATTACCCAGTCATATAACATACTCCGCAGTAGATCATAAGTAAGTACTCAGCTTTCAAAGGGGCCGCCAACAGCAACAGTAATGTGCAGGTACTCGACTTTCAAAGAGGCCCCAATAGCAACCGTAGCAAACTGTAATGTGTAACTACTCTACTTCCAAAGGGGTGTTACACCTCGTTTTTATTGTGCTTATTTTGAATGGATGTTTATTTTGAATGGAAAAAGACAAGACAAACGTTTGACAGAGATTTATGTGCCTCCTGACATCCTGACTTTAATATGCGGTTAGAATTAGGCTATAATTTCCACGCCCAAAGTGTCAAAAAAGACACAGCGTACAGTCCTGACACATACGCATCAAGCGAGTGCTTAGCAACCCTAACCAGGGGTGTAGTGCGGCGGGAACGCGTGGGACCGGCGTTCCCACACCTTTTCACGTTTTGCTTTAAAAAGAGTTTGAAGCTGTTTCAAAAGGGCTGTTTTTTGGATGCGTTCCCACACCTTTTCTGTTAGCACTACATCCCTGACCCAACTATTTCAACAAGAGAGGGGACAGAAGTTTGTTTTCATTTTCTGATATTGACTTTAAAAACGCAACATCTATTTAATTAATTTATTTGTTTGTGAGCAGACACGAAGTTCATAGCATAAACACACACACTTTGCATAACGCAGGTCGATAAAAACAGATAAAACAGAACGTTTTACAAGACATTGGAGCCGGCGTAATCAGAGAGTTACAGACGCTTTTTGCAACTGCGTTGAAGGCAGAACCACAGGGTTACAGATACATTCTTAACACTAAAGTTAGCTAACACGTAACACTTGTTACAACTCTACTGCAGATTAGGGCACCAATCCCTGATCTGGTCGAGCACAGGTAAAATGCGAATGCGTGTGATATGACGCGCCATCAGTCAAACACACACTGCAATGTTCGAACACTCATTCACAAAGTAAAATGCGATTGTAGTGTTCAAAGAATAGGAACGAATACAAGCAATCTGACAGCAAACAAAGCACGCAACGATATTTTGTTAGGCTTTCTGGACCTTTCGAGAAACAAGGACTTGTATTTTCGTATTAACGTTTCAAATGTAGAAATATTACATTGAACCTGGTGGCTGCTAACACTAGAAAATTCATATAGCAGCATTAATATATCAAATAATCATTTAGGCTAACTACAGTGGTGTTTCGTAGCGAAACATTTCTATGAGTTTGCCTGTGAAAATTACGTTTAATAACCGCCATGATCACAGTTAAGAGTGACAGAGATTCGCTGTCAAACTTTCTATCTTGAAATCGTATTGAGTTAGACGCTGAATTCAATTTACTAAGTTGGCCGGGAACAGCCACGGGCTGCGAGTCTCTTAAGCCCACTGGAAACAACCACGGCCACGGGTTGCGACTGACTCGAGCTGCCGAAAACAATTCCTTATATACCCAAAGTATCGAGTCAAAAACCAACGTTTTTCGTTGCGATCGCACAGCGACCACGCTGTAAGCGCATGTTGTTAACATTTGATACTCACAGGTATCATGGCGTCTTTTTCACGGTTGGTTAAACCAGGCTTTTTTAAGGATAATGTTGGGTACCCGGTAGGGAACCGATTTCTCTGATTCTAGGGGCCCGCTTTTCTCTGATTCTAGGGACCCGATGATATTTTTCTATGATTCTAGGGACCCGAATCGGGTCCCTAAAACACCTTAAAAAACCCTGGTTGAATATTTGTATATCTCAAAATGTTTGGATAAAGTTACAACGTTAAACCCAATGAGGCACAAGAGAAAATATGCAAAACGCTTTTCATAAAAGATGTGTTCGTTTTTAGTTCATAATATTGTTAAACAACCGGAGCAGCAGCAGTTGCTGGTAGTTGGCAGTTGCTTCAAGCACTAGTTGGATACATCGAAGTGATTTCTTCAGACACTGAATAAATCAGATAAACTTTTTGTTCATTTCTCTTTCGACTTCTTGAATATCTTCGATCTTCTGTACAAAAGAAATAGCATAAACTTGAGATTTGTTGAGAAAGAATAGTTTAATCACCTCTTCGATAAATTTGAAGATGAGGAATTACTCTGTCGGGCCGATTTTGGGCCTACATACAAAATTTTTTCGTAACGACTGACACTTTTGTTGTCAGTTACTGTTGAAGCAATTGAGTTGATTAAAATCTTTAATAAAAATTATTAATTGTGTAATATTTAGTCATGTTTACTTTGCTACGCCACCAGTACCCCGCAGTTTCGCATACCTCGACTCACTCGGTAAATTTGGCTTTCGGACCTAAATCGGGCTTCAAAAATAAATGTCGGCTCCGGCCGGGTTCGCGCTTCAAAATGAGGTCCGTTTACAACTGTGTATGGAGGGTCAGCAGTATCCTACAATAAAAACATGGCAAAAGCCAACATTATGTAGGCCTACCTTCAAATAATAGTGAGAACGACTAACTTAATTATACTGACTTCACAATGTTAACATTTAACAATGCCTGACCCTGAAACTAAAATACATCTGTATTGACTGGTTTATTCTGGAAAGTTTGATCCAGAGTAGGATATCACTGAAAGTCAAGTTGTAACCAGGCCCTTAACCAGCTTGGGACAGCAGGTGGGGCGAAGAGTTTTCTGAGTGGGGCCCAAATTTTTTAAACTATGTCCAATATTTTCAAAACTATGTCCAACACATTTTTCCAGGGGGGGCGAAAAAAATTTTAAGGAGGGCTTTGCCCCCCTGGCTACGGGCCTGGTTGTAACTATTCGTAAAATTGCAGTACTTCTTCTGAGACTGAATAATATAGTAGTTTTGTTAGCGTTTTTCTTTTTTTTTGAGGTAAAGCTCATTTGATATTTTTGTTGAGATTTTTTTCCATTTTAATTTTCTTCAACAAGGTCATTCAGAATCAGGTTTGCTGTTGAGTACTTGTGCAAGTTTATATTTGTCCCTTCAGGACATGTTAAGCAAAATCCTAGAAGATTTTGATGAGCGTGAACAACAAGCAAAAATCACCTTGCCAAATGGCATTTAGTGTAGGGAAACAGCAAAAAAATGACAGAAGTGTGCTTGGGTCTAATGTCTTAGAGCAGTGATTCTTTAAAATTTCCAACCCTGCGGAACCCAATTTCTTAGCTTGATGGTCACTAGCTGCTCAGGAGGAAGATCGTTTTCAAGATTCAAAAGAATTAGAAAATAATCAAAGAGTCACAATGTCCCAGGAGTAATTGTCCACACTAAGCGTTCGGTGCACTGATGAAAGTGACACACTTGGCAAAGAAACTTTTGATGTGTTGTAGATGATTTTGCTACGAAGATGGCCAGGAAAAAGCCTTTTTAATTGTTTACTGTGCTATGTTCAGTATTACTAGATTCGATGATAGTAGGTTTTTATTTCTTAATACGTATTTCAATAAAGACAGCATGAGAGAAGTTTTAAACCTCATATCTTTTCGCGCGACGGTTGAGCGAATCGTGAATCTAGGCGTTGCAAATATTGTTGGGAGTTTTACTTTTACTTGACGTATTTTGCAAGAAGCAGCAACTTTTGCTCATGATTAAGCCATATGTGTAAGATTTTCACAACCGTGGTAAGCAGGTTGCAATGTTGTTCTCACTCCCTTGTGCCTTAACGCCTTTATGCCGCAGCACATACGTGCAGGTGTTTTTCTTTAGACAATTGCATATTTTGGATGCTACTGTTGAGCACACATAAGACGAAGTAGATGTGTAAGTTCCACTATGGAATCTATAAAATACGTAGGCTATGTGTTTTGTCAAATATTTAACAGTGGCTTTTTCGGTTGGTTCCCCTGTGGAGAACCAGCGAGGCACGCTCTCCAAGTACGCTCAAAAAATCCTGATCCCGCCAGCCAAGCACGATTTCCACATTTCCGTTTCATTGAACGCTTTTGCATCGAAGGCAGCAACAAACGTAGTGATCGCGGGGCACTCTAGTAAGGAATTAGAAATTTTGTAGTGACCGTATTTGGAGAGCGTCCTTCGGCTTTGCACAAATTGATTAACTAACAAGTTTACATTTTTCCCTCGTAACAGTGGGAGAAGGGGGCCTCACAAGTGGATTAGGGCCTCGCATTAGTCAAATCCGGCACTGCCAGCGTGCCGTAGCTTCCCCACCCCATTGTTATGCAATGGTCAATGTAGGCTACCAACAACTTTTCTCAACTCCAATCCAATAGAAAATACACCATGAGTTCTTTTTTCGTAAATTGTTGATGAGATACTTCGGTATAGAGTTTGAACCGCGGCAAATCTTAAACAGGGCAAGACGTTTTTACCAGCTGCACTGAGACTCTCGCCACACAATGCCTCACTGTGTCAAAAAGTGTTACCGATATTGCAAAGTTTAGATTTCTGTTGATGATGCGAAGTTGTGGTTCTCATTTGCTTGAACTGAAAATTTTTTGCAGGTCAAATCACAGGACTACCCAGATATACTACCTTTAATTTCAATGTGATGTTTTGCAACTTCAACTTTAAAGTCACTTTTCAAGTTGGAAACGTTTATCGTTTACGTTCTCTCAGGCCCGTAACCAGGGGGGAAGCAAGGAGGGCGAAGATTTTCGCCCCCCTTGGAAAAATATGTTGGATATAGTTTAAAACTACTGGACATAGTTAAAAAAATTTGGGCCCCTCTCAGAAAACTCTTCGCCCCACCTGATGTCCCAAGCTGGTTACGGGCCTGCGTTCTCTTATATTTGATTGAAATCAATTATTTTTAGAGCTAGGGTTTTGATTTCCCCTTTTAACGGTCACACCAATGCATGACAAAACGTCAGCGACAACATTTCTTACCCATTTCCACAAATCATTGGGCTGTTTGTTGCTGATGAAATGAAATGATGCAGTGAACATACACCTGTTAAGTCAAATTTTTCCCTTACAGTGAGTCATTTGTTTCAAAGTCGCTGAATATCTCCAATAAATTTCACGTAGGTGTTTGGTTTGATAACTGCAACGCCAATGTCATTAAAATCGTTATGTGAATTTATCCATATTCAAAAAAATCTTGAGTACAGCAACTGCTCCTGTGTCTCAGTGGTGAGGTTGACAGCTTTATGACGCTTCTATGTAGGTGCGGGTGATTGTTTCTAATGTTCATCAAAACTGCAAGATAATCACGGTCCTATCTTAAGCATCGTTCGCAACGATCTTCTACGCATTTGCGAATCACCCCTTCGTATTGCTTCAAGCTCGTTGTTTTTAAGGTGAAACGTGGTACTTTTTTGCCAATTCACCGTTATGTGCACTTTGATTTAATCTCAAATATATTTTTGTGTCGTGATGCAAGTAGAACTCTTAGAATGAAACTTTTGACATGGTGCGGAGTTATAAGTCTGGCCGGGCTTAAGTTTGTCAAAATATTTCGGGCCAATTTCGGGCCAATTTCGGGCCCGCATACAAAACTTTTTTATAACATTGAGAGTTACGACTTTTTTCTTTCCTGACTTAGATTTGTGCTCATGCCGTAACTTCTGTGAGTGAAGTGATTTTTCTTCAACTAATTGTTTGCAAACGCAGCTGCATTCTTTTTCTCTGCTGAGATTAGTCTCACATTGTTTTGGGAAGGTGACAGCGGTGAGGAAATTAGCGCGCGGTGGCGTTGCGTCGAAAAGATCAATCACTCACGCGATTCTTGGCTAGTTTTAAGAAGCCTACAAGCCGGCTTTTCAAATCTATAGAGCTATCCTAGAAAGTTTTTTTTATTCCTATAGCGCCATCGTAGATAGTTTCGTGATTGTTTCTTTTTCTCTTGAGAAACATTATATTCAGGAGTATTATCGTTGACTAACATGCTACGTTTGTGCCAGACTATGCCAATGTTTTGGTTAAGGTGGTTGCTATTTTCGGTGTGATAAACCGTGCACCTGCAACTTCACCTGTACACGTTTTTTGTTACTCCGCAGTTGGCAGTTGCGCATATCTAACTCCCTCGGTAAGTTTGACTTTCAAGCCTAAATCGGGCTTCAAAAATTCATATCGGGCTCGAGCCGGGTTCGGGCTTGTGATTTCGGGCTCGGGCCGGTTTCAGGCTTCAAAATGAGGCCTTTTCACAACTCTGTGTGGGTATGTATGCGGGGGCCAACAAGGGGAGATTGAAAGGATACGTCCTCCACCCACCAACAATAAAAATAGATTGAAATCATTTTGTGAAGTAGGCTACGCTAACTTTAGGCCAAATGTTTTTTCTGCTAAGAGGATATCAATGGAGATTTTGGTATGGGTGGGGCTGCATGCAATGATGCCCAGTTGCATTGAAAAGATTTGTGGCTTTTTGAAAAAACGGAAATGTGCAAGGAAAATATTTATCGTCTTTGTAGCGACTTGAACAAAACACCAAATCGCGCTGTAACCCACACTTATAAAATGGATGAAAACTGAAGTGTTCTACTGTAAAGAGTGATATGCACGTGCGGCCAATGCGATTCAGCATTTTTTGCACTCCAACTGACAGCTCTGATAAAACCCAATCGATGTGTTCTGCTATATTGTTGTGCTTGTTTACCTCCAAATACGATAGTAATGGAAACAAACTGAACTACAGTACCGTGTCCAGCAACAAATTTAAGTATATTAATATGTAAATCATCTGCAAGGAAAAAGCGTGGTTAGTGTTGCTCTCAAAACACATCTAATAAATAAGATTGGGAATCTGTATATACAAAACGTCACTTCTGCATCGACCCGATGACTATATTGGTTTCACACCAAGCTGTTCCCCTCACATTTTACAACAAAATTGCGCCCACGGCCTTGTGATACAATGATACTACGTGTGTATGCCAGGATAAGGAACGGTGAAAAATAAGACCTAGGTGTTTATGGGAGTCTACCTCAGATAAAATATGGGTAGCTAACTGGAGAGGTGGATGATGAGAAACATTGGAAGATAAGGTGAGGACTTTGGATTTAGATGCATTGGAACTGATGCTCCAAAGGTCAGTCCAAGATTGTAGTTTTCAAATCACTTGAAAAAACGCTATGTAGATTGTAGGGGCATTTTGAGGAGTAAGATAGAACGGTGTCATCAGCAAAGAGGGAAATAAAAGATTTTATATTTTTTGAAACGTCATGTACATACACCAGAAAAAGCAAGGGACCAAGAACGGAACCTTGTGGAACTCCACAATTCGTGTGCAATATATCAGATTTGGCATTTGAAATTTGTACAAACTGGGATCTGCCTAGGTAAGATTCCATTAAATTCAAAAGCGACCCGCTTACACCTAACTGTTGCAGCTTGAAAAGGAGACCGGAATGAACAACTTTGTCAAATGCAGAACACCACACGTGATGAATAACCGTTACTTTGGCGTGGAGCAGTCTGTGAGACACTTCAAGCAGATTAGAAGTGGTAGAGTGAT
>JGI24021J15306_10013629_pt1 | contig 10108 bp, 4 predicted proteins | sample Ectturendosymbi1_FD_15306 | JGI IMG/M metagenome (IMG submission 15306) | reverse complement strand
GTTCCTAACCTTCTCCTACTTCCACCACTCCAGAAACTGTCTTTTTCGCAAAATCCCATCACGTTCTTAGTTTACGAAAATATCCTGAAAACCTAAAATGCTGGAGATAATTTTGTTTCAGATTGGGAAACGATCCAATGAAGACCTTAAGCAACATGAACAAAACACTTAATATATTGCAAAAAAAAATTTCAGTTTGGAAGTTCTATTGCCACTGAGTTTTTACCGGTATAACGCTCTAGCCTTAATTATAGCATCAAGTATCCGTACCCAACAGATTTTCGAAAAAGTCATTTTTGTCAATCACAATCGCAAAAATAGCCAGTGAGCAAAAACTTTTAATGAAAGACTACATAATTTTGGGTGATGTTTTTCATTTTCCTGATATTTTAAGTTTATTGAATAGTGGAACGCTACTTCAAACTTCGTGTGATGAAGTATGTGCATCAAAAGCAATAATGCGCATCAACTTTGTTCCTCGCCTGCGTGTAAGTACTATCGCTTTGTCAATGCTATGCGGTCGTTCAATGATTAAGTAGTTGTTGTGCATTATCACTAACCCGTGTGATACTTACTTTGAGTATAAATAATAAGAATCAAAATGGAATAACGTCATGTGGTTTATTGTCACATCTCACGGCTTTGCATGGTGTATGGCGAGGTGATTACACCACATATAACGCTGAGATCGTGACCGAAGTGGGAGGTCGTGCATTGCTTCAGTTGGCTCAGGCTGACGCAGCATCGTGGATGCAACAGGTCTATCGTCATGGTACGTCCTCACGAGATAATCATGGCTCATTACGTAATTGTTGATCTGTGAAGTCCTCCCTCGCCTCCCAAACAGCCTTGCGCGCAAAAGACACCAGATCAAAGTGTAACAAATGTTGGCGTTTACAGTGCTTGTTCCGTGGTTACATTAAAATCGCAAAATCTGCTAGAAATAGTCAGTGCAGGAAAAACTGTTCACGTCACTACATATCTGGTACTCTTTGCTTTGAATGAAATTCAGACTAGCCAGAAAACATGGAGCAGGTGTTTACTCTATTAAGGAAAATCAATATTTCCCAATATTTTTTCATCTACTCACAGTAAGACTTAGGTTGGTTAGAGTTCATTACACCTGAAGTTAGGCTTACTAAAACATTTTGCAAGCAAACCAGGTAAAATGCAGATGGTGATTTTTAAGAATGCTGTGAGCTTCCTGTGTGGTTTGGACCTGGTCCACAGCCAGCTGCCTTATTATTTACTGCTCCTTAATTGTAATGAGCTCTGGTGATAACTCAATAAAAATTTGTTGAGATGAAAATCTAAAGCAAATTTGTTAAATTACTTATTTATTTGAGTAACGTTCGCATAACTAGAATGAAAAATGTTGCATTTAATAACAAACGTGACGGATTATCAATTACAACATGGTTGCTTCGAAAAAATCCTCATGGAATTGTCTACCAAAATTCAGCAACGAAAAAAATCCTCATGGAATTGTCTACCAAAATGCTTTTCGGATAAAAAATTTGTTTCAGTCTCAAAGAATTCGCCAATTGAACTAATTTATTCAAAAATATAATCTTTTTTTGAAAAAAAAATTTTGAAATCTATATTTTTTACAAAAACACTTGACGGTTATTTTCCAAAAAAACAAAACTTTTGCATGGCACAACGGGCCACCATACCTTCTCTCGTCATTCTTCTCCCTACCTGGCCAAGTGGTGAGAATGTGCGGTGACCACTGGCCTGGAGCAACGCATTTTCACACAAAAAACACAGCTTCCGAAAGTAGTAGGAAGTTCCTTCAAACAAAAATGAAAATTGCAGTAGAGAAAGCCGTCGTTTAATGCATAATGAACGAAGATGAAAATGTGAGCATCACTTGATATGAAGGGAATGCTTTTTGCAATGCTTGCTTATTTTTTTCAAAACTTGATTTCCTGTTTTATTTGTGAATTATTTGCAGTTGGTTTTGTGTTGCAAAAGTGTGTTTTAGAAACATGTCCGAATATTGTAAGAGAGAAATAACAAAGGAATGTGTCAAAATCGGGTATAACGTCGCTTGCCGGTCAAAAGAAATTATTCAATGTGTTCCAAGCAATGCAATCAATGGAGGCATGGTTGAAGGGGCCAAGCTTTTGGCTACAGGAAGCCTTGTCAATGGATCGGCCGCCATTGCAGCTTTCGGAGGACCCGCAGTGTGGGCAGCCCTCGGGATCACAGCCCTCGTGGTCGGGGGCATTTGTTTCGTGGAACATCAAAAAACCTTGCGTACTCGCTCGCGCTATAGATAAAGAGGTAAATATGCACGGTGCACAAAGATGTAAATATGTTCGTTTGATTGAGTGTTTACCAATTGACTGTTCGCGCGCTTTGAAACAACAAACCTGAAACAACCGCTGCAAACAGTCACTTTTGACGCGAGGCTAGAAATGCCCGGTTTAGTATACATCATTGGTAATTTAAGTTTGCGAACAGAACATTGACAGTATGTGAGCAATCATTGGATTTACTTCTCACACTCTATCAACAACATAACAAGAATCGAAAAAGAACAAGAAAGAACTGCGATACGTGGCACAGTGTTCCCTTTTCAAGAGAACTTTAGTTGATTGACTCAGGATGACTGTGTAACTCACGGTACCGTTGCTTGGACAAGAGTCCCAACCTTCCCAATAAGGAGCACTTTCCAGGTTTCGACTTGTCATTTAAAGCCGCCATTCAAATATTTGTATAAAACGAAGGCGGGAGCTTGTCTCGCGTATACGTTGACGAACTCTGTCGCAAGTTTCACGTTGAACGTGTTTTGGATCACATGTGTGTATAGATGTGTAACAGAACTTCGGAGTCCGTTGAGTTATATCTCTTGTATTGTGCTTTCTACATGTCGCTTAAAGTCGCAGAAAACTCGGTTGGGAGATTTCAAGACGAAAGCTACTGCTTCCGATATTTTCGTCTTCTGTCTGCCGTATGTCTTCGACAACTGGGTGTGTGCATTTTTTCTCGTGTATATTTCCGCGTTCTGTGTACCAGCAGAATCATCAGCGCAGTTCGCAAATGCACTGTGTATGTTATCGCTCACAGCAGATGAAAGACTGATCTTCGGAAGTTAGCGCTAACCTGTCTCATTTCGACTGATTCTCATTCGGACTATCTTATTACCTTCGCCCTCATTGCTTCTCTTGTAAATACATATATTTCAGAAATCCAGAACCTGGTTTTGAATGTAGTCGTGCTGCGGATTAGTGGCACTCTTGTTACAGATTAAAAGCGTGTGAGCGTCACGTGGCAAAGATTTCTATTGAGTTAAGACAGCGTAAATATTATGTGCTAAGGTGCTTCCGGTCAATAGTTCAAAAATTTTGAAAAACTTTTTGCTAAGATTTTTTGAGAATCAATATGAAATTTCTTTGATCAAAACTTATAAAGACAGTTATGAAAGTATGGAAGCGCTTTCAAGCAAAGCCTGAAATGTATGAAAGCCCTTTTGTATAAAAACATTTCCAGTTCCTCAAAATCATTCCTTTGGTCAAATTTTCGCAATTCATATGTCTTTTTTAGTTAGTGGTTTTCTTCTGGTTGTTTACAAATAATTCTTTAAGATGTAGCGTCATAAAACTTCTGTTAACTATTTCCCATATGACTGTATAGAGCAGGGGTTTCCAACCTGGGGTCGCCCCCGACGTGGGGGTCGTTTGCCTTTTTTTCTAGGGTCGCGAGAGCTTCTGATAAAAATATTCACGATAACTTCTATATTTTATATTGTCTTATATGGAACCATTTTTGTCGTAGCCAAAATAGTAAGATCACCTGGCAAAAATGATCACCTAGTTTTTCATTCAAAATTGTTTTAAGTGTGATTATGACCATTACAAAGTTTTGAGTGTGATTATGAACATTGCAGCACTGTTGCGTTTGACAACGCGCGAATACCTTTGTGACGTAAGAATGTGCTGTGTTTGTAAATTAAATGTCTGATTGCGGTACAGTGCTCTCACATTTAGGAATTTTGTCCCTAGATTGGAACTTTTGACCCTTTTTAGGGATTTTCGGAAAAGTTTGAAAATGTGTAAAACGAATCATTTCAGTTTATTTTTGCAAATCATGTTTGATTCTATTTGAAACTTATCATGGCGCTCTGATTTTATGATGCACCACCACATATTTAGGGATTTTTTATGTAAAATAGGGATTTTTGGGAACTTTTTTTTATGTAAAATATGGATTTTTTGTTCTTGGGATTTTTGGAGTCGCATTTGTGAGAGCGCTTTTGCGGTAGCTAACGTGGGACTTATTCTAGTTTTCAATATATTGTGCTGTGTAGTGATTTGTGTACGGCACGGGTCTCTCTCATTGATGCTGCCATGCGCTTGAATTTAATGAATGCGTCTTTGTTCAACACAGAGATATCGTACGTTATTTTTAGTCATTTTGATTTTCTATTGTGCAAACACAACTGCATTTCATATGCATGACTGGAAATTTTCAGGAGGGGGTCGTTAGGTTAAATTGTGTTGCAAAATGGGTCGCTGCATAAAAAAGGTTGAAAACCACTGCTATAGAGTATATCATTTCCCTGCTGACCAAAAACCAGCAAGCCCACACCTCACCTTTCATTCTCATTCAACCGTACCGACTGACATTGTTATGTTCATTGTACCGTAACCTACACTCGCACGATGAGACTTGACATTGCCATGAATCATGGCGTCATTGTTCCACACCTCTTTACCAAAAAATTGTGGATAGTTTTCAAAAGTCTTACAAATTTGTTTGTTATTTTTTAAACTACTACCTATTGAATAGGACTTATAGGGATTATCATTCGCCTTTGTCTAGACCAGGGGTTCCCAACCTTTCTAAAGTTTAGAACCGATTAAAAAAATTTTAATATACAAAGAAATCAAACATATTGACAAAAAGTTAGATACAGATTAAAATGTGAGCATACACTTGTAACCTTGCGTAATGAAAACAATTTCACAGAGCGTGCACTGAGGCTTTTGCAAATCCCCCGATGCAAGTGAAACCAAAACGGACGTTGTCATCATTCCATTTCCAATTCTTTACCACGATGAAAGGCTTTGATGATAATCAGCAAAGCTTCTATTACGTAGAGCAGACCTTCACGTCTTTGCAAATACACAAAACACATTCACAGGAACAACTCGCTCCAACATTAAAGGCAGTGAGCACGACTCCTTTCCTCCACTGGCGAATCCACTCGTGTATATCATATGCACGGCCGACCTTTTAAGCCGATACAGCTGCATTGGGCCCTGTGCTTCTGGGGTCGCGGCGCCATGCTGTTTGGGAAGGTCGTTTATTTTTTCTAGATACTCTTTGCCCTTGGGAATTCAGTAGAAAACCTTTATGAATCTCACTGTTAGCAAACGAATTCTCATTTGAACGAACGATGAAAGTCCTCTACATATTATCGAACGTTACCAAGCGTGCTCAATTGTCGTGGCAGGGTGTTGTATCTGCACTCCACCATGTCCTGTTCTTTATGAATGGAACTTGATTCTTAGTAGTGCCAGCTACGACTGCAGCAGGCGTACAGCGATTGCAAACAGGGTGTGTAGTGATTCAACTCGCAATGGACATGTCGATCGAGACAGTCGAGACGAGTGTTTCGTATTAACTTTGATGGCAGTTCTGCTAACTTAACGTTGTTTAGTTCTCGAAAGATCCTTCTGTTTTCGAAAGCATTTGGTTGTTTACATTTCACCTGCATTTTGACAAAGTTCTGCAGTTTTGCTTCATGGCAGATGTTAACATATATAACATATTTTAATATTTTGACAAAATAAAACTAACACGACGGTATTGTAGACATGGGGTAATCGTAATCGATTACAGTTTTTGAGTAATCGTAATCGATTGAATTGACTAAAAATTAAATGTAATCGTAGTCGTAATCGATTACATTGCCAATTTAATCGTAATCGATGATTACGTTCACGATTAAATTAGGATATCTGCACCCTAAATCACTGTGCGATGAATCGCGGCTGTGGTGGCTGGTTTCCTCCTTTATACTCGGGAAGCTATTTCCCCGTCTGTGTGCGTTAAATCCGTTCAAGGGATTATTTATGTAAAATAGGGATTTTATGGAACTGTTCTTGGGATTTTTGGAGTCGCTTGGCCTGTAGTCGACACTGAACCGTGTCCCAGTCAGTCGTTCTTAGAACGAAAGTGCCATTCAGCATAGCGTTTGTAGCGAATTCTCACTTTGTTGTAGCTACCCCTCTTGTTAGCAGCCAGAAGTAACGCAGCGAGTTTATAGTGAGACGAAGCAACAAAAGTAAGAGCTTTTCTTAAAAACGGGTTGACACTTTGGTAACAAAATAGCGGGACATTACGAGGAGAGGTGTGGTTTTATTTAATATATACTGTATTCAGAGTGAACTTATGAATGTAAGTGCTGGAGTAGACTATGTATAAAATTAGTACAGTAGTTTATATACAGTAAATCAAGTTTTTTTCAGAGGAATAAAGTACTTTAATCCAAGTCGAAAGTATTTTTCCATTACTAGCGTTTCATCTGTGATTCACCAGATACTGCTAAAAAAACTCAACGAAAGCAGTGAGGTTTTGTTGACCATTGACGTTTGGCCCAACAGACAGATGCGTAGCTATATTGGCGTCACTGTTTATTTCATTTCAAATTAAAAGCGGCAAAATGCTATGTTGGCTTGGAGACGATGGTAAGCCGCTGTTTGAAGAAATAGTCAGCAATTTTTAAATTATTGACAAACAAATTTTCAGCGTCACTGGACGAATGTTCAGCCTGACAGGTGTCGTTTGACTGTTAAAGCTTTGAAGCCTTGATGTTTATCAACTCTAACAACGATTTCAAACATTGATCATTTTTGTTTAATTAATATTTAAAGTGTTTGCTGCAGTGGAGTAACTGGCGGGGGGAAAGGGGCGATTTTGACTCCCTGGCCAGCTAAATGCAAAAAAACAGTACCCCATTTAGCTTATATTTCGGTTTTTGTCGTCTTTTCGAGTTTTTCGGAGATTTTCCAATGACAAAAGTTGAAAGGTTGAACCCGTAGACGTAGGCTTCCTATTCGAGCCCGAAAACTTCAGCAGTTGGCCATTTCACCAACAGCAACAACCAACAAGTGTTCTATTTTGAATTTTTCGGCTTGGCCTGTAGTCGAAACTGAACCGTGTCCCAGTCAGTCGTTCTTAGAACGAAAGTGCCATTCAACAAGAGTGAAGTAATTGGATGATAAGTTCAATTCGCTTGTCAGTTCGGTTTGCTTGACGTAACTTTGCTCGCCGCTCTGATCTTCATTGCAGAGTTGCCTTTACTTACAGCTTTCGGCTTAACCCTCGAATACTATCGTTGGATTTTTGTCACGTTAATAATATCGTCGGGTCTGCCAGACTCGGTTTTCAAAAATAAAAAATACCTTTTCCTTCAACTGCAGTTTATCACAAACACTACACTGACAATATAAGTCTCACTGAGCAGTTTGAGCACTAACAAAGTTACTTTGTACTGTAATATCGTACGATCTTTGATGAAAAGTAAGTAGGGTGTCGAAGGCGTCATTTATGCCTGAACTGAATTACTCATAAAAAATTATGGGCGTGAAGAACTTCTCCTTTTGTTTACTGCTAACAAGACTCTAGAAGCATGCACTGAGTGAGTTTCAGCTTTTGAAAGCGCCACTCACTCTAACCACAACGTCGGGTTAGCATTACCCGGTCACACACACTAATACTTTCGTCGGGTCTCCCAGACCCGAACCTCACTCCCTGTGCAAAATCTAGAAGAGCGTGGATGACCGTAGGCACACCTATTTACAAGTCACACAAAAACATGAAGCTACTGAAGAATGGAAAGCGCGCCGACTTCCGCTTACGTAGTTTCACGTGAATGACCTCATTTGGCACGGGTCTACTAGACCCACGATAGTATTCCAGGGTTTACGAGTGGTGGCGGTACACTGTGTGATGTCCATCACAGCAAAATGCCATTAGTCATAAACAAGGACGTAGCGCTAAGCGACATATAAGCTATGCCCACGTACCTCCAAATAAAAGAAACTGTTCTGTTACAATGTAAATACAGACCAATTCCACAAATTGTTTTATTAGAAGGTCATTTTTCTAAAACATCTTCATTAAAAAGGTATTAGCACGGTTAACTGAGCACGATGACGTCATAACACCACTGGTCAAATGGGCCCCGTGCCTAGGTCTTGCATTGGGCCCCGCACCTCCTAGGACCGGCCCTGTGATTATGCTACGCACAGACTATCCAGGAAATGTCTAGGAAAGCAATTATCACGTCACAAAAAAACAATGCCAACAACTAGTTCATTCGAATAAAAAGCTCGTAAGATGTATAGATTGTAGTTAATCTTCATTTGCGAATAATCGTGACATCAGAGCCGTGTGAAAGGCTGTTGTGCCCCCCCAAAAAAAATCCAGATGGGCCCTTAATATCAACAAGGATTCAGGCAGATACGTGCTTTTTCGAGCCAGTTGCATATTAGCCCCTTGAGCAGCGCTATGTCAAAACCTAACTAAGCTAAACTAATAATGTACAACTTGGGAGAAAATAACTTAAAAGAACTGCCAATGCAAAATAAGTGAATAATAACTTTTTCACTTGTTAGTTGTTATCATCAATAAAGCGAAACAAATATCTCTTCTTGTGATGTGATAGGAAATTATTTATGATGCAATTCACCTGTTTGATGTAGTTGCCGTACTTGCATCACCTATAGTATACGACAGAGGTGTGCAATCTGCGGCCGGCGGGCCAAATGCAATACAACAAAGTGGATTTTTATGCCGGTCACTAGTACTAGACAGCCTGCATAAAACGAAAGCGCTGCCCACGGTCTAATCTGTTTAATTGCGTTTGGCCCTTCAGTAAGAAAGGTTGCACACCCCTGGTATACGACAATATGTGAATTCGGCAGTCTCATTAATGCTTGTGATTTGCATCCCGACGATCACAGAGCACCTGGTGGTCGCTATACAGCCTCATCATTTTAATAGCCAGTCTCTATGTAATCAACTTAGTGCTTTCACCAAAAGCTAACAGGTGGAAGCAGTGCGTAGAACTAACTGCTTCCCAACACTCCCTCTGCCTTCACTTCTAATAAGAACGAATTTATTGGAATCTGACACCATCCACCTTCATCATGACATATAGCAAGTGAGATCAAATCTGAAGAGGCTTTTTAAGATCGAGCAAGCGAGCGTTAAACTTAACGAGATTATCCCCGTTTTTCTGGTCGAAACTTTAAATTAGACTGTCTTAGCACAGTCTGCACAGACATATATATATATAATAAACTGACACAACAGCCTTGCTTCGTTTCAACTTACATAACCTATTTTAAGCAGCTTTCACGAAAACGTTTTTGACGTTGAACTAGAAACCTAGTCTCCCTATCTGTACGCAACTACAAAGCAACTGCACAACACTCCACAGCGCATTCATTATGACATAAATTTCCCCGAGAATTTCAACGCACAAGGGCGAACCCGTGACGTTAAGTGGGGAAGGTCAAGACTGTATTAACAATTAACAATTGGCTTTGTTCTGACGTAACCACAACTTGACAAAAACTGCTATCGTGTCCGAACGTCCGTAATTCTTTTTCAAAACTAACGAATCATGATATTACACGCTTAATCTACCGGCTCTGCATTGAGGGCAAAAACCAGAAGAGTAAAAGTCAAGGGTAGAGAGACGGCTTTAACTTACCAATACAATATATCAGGGGTGGCCAAGCCTGGTCTGTGTATGAGCCGCATATCGTAAAACCCAAGTTACAATGAGCCGCAACATAAAAATCTAAAAACACGAGTTTATTTGCAATCTACGCTTCTGTGACATCATAATTCTTTTTGGAACGACTTGCAAAAGGAATACTGTACGGCACGCGACCTGCCACAGTACCATTTTACAATATTTCTACACTTTGCAATAGAAATAAAAAGTGAAAACAAATACACAATTTTTCGGAAAGCTCAAAGAGCCGCATGAAAAGGTTCGAAGAGCCGCAGTTTGGCCACCCCTGCAATATATATTGTGGGGCCCTTACGAATGGTCGAAGCCCCCCCGACCGGTGGGTAC
>JGI24021J15306_10013628_pt1 | contig 10108 bp, 3 predicted proteins | sample Ectturendosymbi1_FD_15306 | JGI IMG/M metagenome (IMG submission 15306) | reverse complement strand
CCGAATTTGCAGTCACCACGACAAATTTTCTTGTAGTTAGAGCTTTTTCAATCATTCGGATTTACTATCGGCATGGATGTTTCTGCACTAACAAATTTGCACATAGAGTAACGATACAGTATAAACAAATCCTTGAGAAAACACTGGCGAAACATAGTAAAACTGGATCGTTTTTCTTACCAACATTGTCATTTGAGCTTGTGGTGGAAAATTCAGATGAAGGTTGTGTTGGTGAAAGGTTCGCAACTTCTGTGCTACTGCTAGCATCCATACTCATGGTTGCTTCACTGTCGCTTGTCGAATCGCTGGTTGTCGATGCTCTGGAAATCAGACCAGTTGTTTCCATCACATTCTCATTGGTTGCGTCAGTGATTGTTGAAACGCTGGTTGATGTATCAATAGTTGTCGAAGGATTATTTGACGGATTGATGGTCACCACATCTGTAGTTAGCATACTGCTGGTTATTGCGTTGGTGTTTGTCAAACTAGTAGTTGTCTCATCAGTCATTACTTCATCTGTTGTAGCTTCGTCGCCATTTGCAAAACTGGTGCCTGTCATACCAGCTGTCCTCATACCGTTTGTTGTTTCACTGTTTGTGAAACTAGTTGTTGCGTCGTCGTTGTAATCCGCATCTTCGGTTGTAATGTAGCCGGCTGCCACCGTGGACTGACAGCTTGTTTTCCCAACTTCTGTCAAATTAAACGGCAATATACCACTGTGAACTAAATAAGATTGGTGCAAGCCAGAAAAATTATGTCTCATTCTTCACCCTATCATTTGGAAACCAATAGAAACGTTTCAACCTGAACCTATGGGTATCAAATGCTTTGGCTAAAGAAGATGGTCACCATGTGTTTTTACATGATTGGAAGTTTCTTGTCTGATCAACAAAAAGCAACTTGCAGGCGTCCCGACGGTAAATATGAGAGTGACTGCGGAAAACCAAGGTGGCGTTCCGGTAACTGTTAAGCAAGCATTTACGCAATACTGTAGCTTGTCTAAAAATTCTGTTCATTTTAAAATCTGATCACCTGCGTAATCTCCATTCATGTTATTGCAAACGGTCGTATGGAGCATTAAACCCTTTACCTGCTGTAGTTTTACTTAAAATTCAGGCATTTTACCGCCACAGTAAAATGGCCCATTGGTTGGTGTACACACCGAGTTAAGACAAAGGATTTATTTGAGATGAAAATATGCCAAAGTTTTAATAACCGCAGAGTTTGTTGTCTAAATCAGAGGGTGTGCGGCCCAGTTTAGGTTTTCACTGTAGTTGAAGTATATCCTGACAACATGTCCTTAATTTGATAAACATAAATTTGACATTTTCTGATGCAGCAATCCTCATTGCCACTACGTCTCTCCTGCGTACTGGGAGATTTTCACACGAGTCCACTTAAACTTTCGTGCAAAACTGATGTGAAGTTTTCTGATTTTACCTTTGTTGTTCCAGTGGAACTTAACTTGTGTATAACATTACACTTACGGAGTGAGTAAAGTGCCAAACTGTCGTTGCCATTGCAGTTAAGCTTCGGACGCTTTCAGTACAGTAGCTTAAACTGAATTTTGTTTGCCAAGATCAAATTACTGTAAGTCATTCAATGTGCGGCCCTAATCAAAATAGTGATATAATTTTTCACTCAGTAAGGAATTTCTGTTGGTCGTAGCTGTTCTACATTCTATTCGATACTAAACTTCGTGGTGACTATTAAATTTGGATGAGTGCAACGCCAACTCTCGTGATCTGGAATTGCTTTGCATACATTTCAAATATTGTGAAGACATTTTGCCAATTATGCTGTTTAGTTGGGAATTCACGTAGTGCATCACCGTCGGTTTTGGAGCTTTAGTTGTTTAAATTTCAAAGGTGTGTTTCATTCGAAAAAATCATTTCAATCTTTTCTAATATATATTTTGTAATTTTGAAGGGAATAATCCAAATATTTTTAGGCGTGTTGTTCACCTTCAAACGCAATTTACAACTTAAAATCAATTCAGATCTAGCTCAACAATTTCCAGCTTTTAAGAGTCAGCGTACTTTTTTCACCAGCATTTTTCACTAATTTCCCGCACTCTTGGACAATATCACACTTACCAGAACAAGTTCATAATTTTCTCATTCGTATGAGACAGAAATATTCTGTGCTTTGTGTAACTTCGTATTTTAGTGTTGTTTATAAAACAAAGCGTATCATTTTGTTAAGCTTTAATCGTAATCTATAGTGGTGATTATGCAAATGTTTCAATAGTGACAGTCAGAACTTTTTTGTCCAATAACAGAAAACTCTACTGTGAGTGCATTCTAGAAAAACTTGTCACAGGTTTCAATTCACTCTTTTTCTTCCACTTTGTACATGAATATTTGTTTCAATATCATCATTTACTGTAACATTTTAGGCAGTGGGGTAACTGACAGGGGACATACCTGCGAACCACCCCACCCCCAATCTAAACGTAACAACCGGCCCCCACTTAGCTTATACTGTATCTTGATATTTAGTATTCTTTAAGTTTTCAGTAGATTGTTGCTTTTTTCGGAGTTTTTCCAGTGATTTCGGGATTTCGTATAGCCATCTACATTGGAATTCGCTGTAGTTTATCAACTTTTTTCTGAATCTTGACTAGTGGGCCTTCTTCAGCTAAGTTTCTCCTGGCTGAAAGCCCTAGTTAAGCCATTGATTGTAGGTACATTCTGTGAAATCTTTTTCACGTCATGAATTAAATCCACCATCAGTAAATACACCACATTAAAATCACACCCTACGAAGGCAACAAATGATTTGTGGAAAGACTGTCATCAAAACCCAAGGATCTCTGTCCAAATTGTGCGGAATAACATCTCTGTCCAAAATATGCTCTTGGGCCAATGTAAGTGAAGGCAATACATGGCTGAATTTTGATATTGTTTCACATCTGTTGAACGCAACATGCCTGTCCAACTTATTTTTTACTAACATAATGCCCTGAGTCTTTGTTCACGTAAATTTGTACACGTCAATAGTGTTGCTGCTCATATCAAGAACGACTACACCTTCTGCATGTATAAGCGGCGTGTTGAAGACATAAAATCAACCATGCTCTTTGTCAACTAAATTGAAAGCATGTTCAAAACAGCTAGTAACAGTAGAAGAGATAGATTTTTTGCTGTAAACTTTTTGCTTCGACAAAGAGCTTTTCACTAAACCTTTGCATCAAGTGGCTATAAATGTGCGGATAAGAAAAAGCACGCTGCCTGTACGCAATCTGCGGCGAAGTTGCTTACCATNCTTAAGGATGAACAGCACTGCCAGCCAAACTGCGGTGCTCANTTTTTGCTTGTCTAAGAAAATGAACACGTTTGGGAAAAGCTACGTGCGTTTAGCTTCAAATTTGAGCTAACCAGTCTGCTGTTGATAGAAACGAAGCTCAACCACAACTGGCTCTCGATCCTTTGTGCTATTGTCATGAAGTGATATTCAATACGAGTTTAATGACTGCCATCCCCGTGAATCCTTTCAGCAAGCTGTGTCGTATTTGTAATGTATGGGTAAAACATTTTCAGTGCAATGAATGGAGCTGGACAACTTATTTATTTATGTGAAATGATAACGTGACGGTAAACAATACGCAGGATTTCCCAAGTGAATTTAAAGCTATTTAGTGTCGTTTGAAAAATTCTTTCAATGAAGATATAAAAAATTTGATAAAAGTGACTGAGTAGTTGCAACAAATTCAATCAAAATTCTGACCTCAGACGTCGCTTTCTCAAATATTTCATTTGATTCTTGTTTTACAGAAAAAAAATTGAATCGACCGGAAACCAATATTTATCTATGGAACATTGACGAATGCCAAAATTGTGCGGTCGTCCACTACCCTTGTCTAAATTTCTTTTCCGTTGTCATTTGGTTTCAAATCAATGCATCAAACGAGTAATTAGGTGCATTTCTTTTCTATTGCGTTTGCTCTTCTTCAAGTTTGCAGGTTGTCCGTAAGTCTCTACAAAAATTAAAAAAATTGTAATCCAGGCCATTGACGCGATATTTTAATCCAGTAGTCCTTAACCTTTTCTCTACCACGCCTCCCTTAAGTTAATGTCCAGTGTTTCAAGCCTCCCTGACTTTAAATAAGCAGATTGGGCGGAACAGTTTCCAATCCCAAATTTTCCGTGTTGTAGAGCGCGTAAGAGCTTGCGGCCCCTGGAAATTTATTGATGCCCCCCTGAGGAGACGTGCCCCTCGGGTAAGAGCCACTGTTTTAACCGATTTGTGTATGTACTTAGCATTTACTAAAGAGTTATCGCACGGCATATGTTATAGTTCCAAGACATTTAAAACAGACCCATTATGAAGGTCGCCTGTTATGAGCTGATGGACTGGTCTGTTATGAACGGGTCTATTATGGACAGGTCTGTTATGGGTGGTCTGCAATATGAACAGGTCTGTTTTGAAAGAGAAACCAGAATAAAACAATCACCAATTTTTAGTTTGATTTCAACTCTACGAACCAGCACGACATGCTGTAATAAAGCCACGTGCTCGTGGCCACCGGACCAAATGAGTTCAACGAAGTTCAGTGTGATCTTCAACGTTACGAGAATTTATCAGCGGTCTCTCCTGCGTACTGATTCCCACAAAACCCGCAAGTGACCACATAAAATCCGTAACTGGCGCAAGTTCGCGCTTGCCTTTTAAGGACCAATCTGCCTTTTGACTGCTCGGCATTCAACTCACGAAACATGCTTTTGTTACGTCTGCCAGAATTACCGCACAAAGCGCAGTGTAAGCCTGGCCCTGAATATCTTCATTGCTGGCTGGAAGATTCATTGTCTGGCAGTGTTCGGTTGTTTGTAAGACGTTGACCAACTGTGATAGGTCTGTTGTATGCGGTCATGACTTCGCTGTTAAAAGCTTTTCCTTTCTCTGAGAGACGAAACAATTTGGAAAAAACGGTTGGCTAAACACTACAATTTTTGGGGAGATGGAGTCTGTTCCACCACGTAGAAAACCATCGTAATCATGTCATTTATCATGTTACGAGAAGACTTCCATCTTTATGATTTTTACGTAGTCGAGACAGGCGTAGCAGGAAGTCTTCAGTTCTTCGATTTAAACATTGTATTTCTTATTTCTCCACCAAATACAAGTTGGCGGAGGGCGATTGTTACTTTTGTTGAAAAACTAGCAACAATTACCTTGACATTTGTGAAGCTAAGTTGTAGACAAAATCAGTGTTGGTATTAAGAAAAACAGAATGAATTTGCTTCGTATTAAGTGACGTATTTGTCCTTGGTTTGCCGAATCTCTTTTATCTATTCATTGTTTGCCGCTTTGGGCGTTTTTCGTGACAACGTTTTATTGTTTTTGTTATTCCTGTCGCTCTCGACCTCTTTGGTTGCTTGTAGGCGCTATTCATGAGTTTTAAGTTTAACTGTTATCCTACATTACGACAAATTCGGTCTGAAAAAAGGAATTTTTCGTTTTTCTTCGAAGTTAGTATTGATAGTAGCATAGGCGTAGCCAAGCGAGGCCAAAGGGGCCATGCCCCTCCGAATTTTTAGAAAAATAGTAATTNTGTGCTTTGAGACGCGTTTTTCTAAACAAAATAGTGTTATTCGGCTAAAATCAACCATTTTGGTCCCCCCACATTTTTGGGCTGACTACGACAGTGCCATCAGCTCCTACAAACCTATTTTGGACAGGGTTGCGTGAGAAGGTATATGAGGATGTGTTATGGCAGATTTAAATGAAAAGAATGAGCAGCGGCTTAGGATGATTTTTAACAAAGATCAAAGCTGAATCTTAACCAAAGATCAAAGCTTTCAAATATACGGTAAACGTGCGTCTCTTGCTTAAGTAAACGTTTCACGAAGTTGCTGCAAATATCTTTTGTTAACAGTAAGCCACAATTACAAAAAACATATTATAATATTTGACGTTTTTACTTAGTCGCAAGACATCTTCAAAAAATTAACTAAATCAGCAATATATCATAGAGACATGAAGGTGCGCTGTGAAGGTATTAGTGCTATGTGACGTTATAAATGACATTGTGTGTTAAATTACTGTAGAGCAACACAACAGATGACGTATCCATGAAAGATCTTCGTGGCGTTATTTTATTAAAGAGACTCGAGTAGAAGTTTTTTTGCCCGGCGATGTTTCCCAATATTTCCTGTTGCTTGAAATTAAAAAAGTACGTGGGATTGACCAGTAAATGTTTACAAATTTCGAAGCGTTGACCGACAATATGTTCTTTAAATTCAGGTTAACAATTTCGTCAAATAACCCACATATCATTAATGATCCCAAGAAAAATGCATCCATTCACCACACACCAACGCAGTTCGTTTAGACTGTGAAGTGTGCCAGCCTTCCTCAGTCAATAATGTTTGCTTTGGAAGACTCAACGTTTCGTAACAGATCAAAACAGAAGTAATAAACCTTTTTCAGCAATAGATTGTAAAATACATAAGTACAAACATAATTCACATAACTAATTCGATGAAAGTTGCAAAGGAGTGAAAGCGGTAAAGATTCAGTTCGTAATGACTAAGCATTAGTACGAAAATGCTTAGCATATAAGCAAGTTGCCAAATAGCCTACCGCCTTTTTGTAGCAGCCTACATTCCACAGCACCTATTTGGCAAGCAGCCAAATTTCTGTACCAGCTGATGGTACGCGCCACTAATGTTGGTCGGCTGCGTTCGATTCCAGGTCGAATCATACCGAAGACTTGAAAGCTGGTACTTGCGCTTGTTCAGGCTTGTGCTCGGCGTTATAGGTGGGTGCAAAGAAAAAAATCACGAGCGGTGTTGTCATTGGCTTACCACCAGTACGTCACTACGAGAGCAGCCACGTGACATGTCGCAGGCATGCGAGATATAGACGCCGCTGACCATGAGTGAAACTTCAAAGTGAGTGCTCAAACCAGGGTAGTGAATTTGAAGTCGAAGTTGAATTAAATTTTTGCAATCAATATTTAACTTTGAACGTGTTTAGTACTTGACCAACTTTTTAACATAATTTTTGAAAACTTCTCAAAATTATTTCAATTAGAAACCCTGCATGTCTTACGGGTAGTTCTCTGTAAAAAATACTAGCACGAAAGCGTACAGTGCAAGGGAAAACTAACCGATAAGAATCTTTTTACTCGCTGTTCTTCACGTACAAGCACATTTTTTATAAACTCAATCATGTTCATCAATGGCCGCAAGAATAATCACAATGCACAGTATGAACGCTAGAAAACTTTTAAAGCAATTTTTTCATTAAACGTTTATGTCAAAAATAGACTTCACTGTATTTAATATCCTTTCAATGACCTTTTGATGCAAATCAAACCTCTTACAAGTATTTCGTCTTAGTTGCTTTGCATTTTGTGAAAATGGTGTTAAGGTTTCATGCTAATCTCGGTGACTGTCTTGACATCAAACGCTTTGGAATGAGACGATATATATACAACCACAGCATATTTCAAGTAAGTAATTTTTTTACAAAGAGAAGGCGTTCAACGTAATTACTTGGTATTCCCAGTTGAACCGAATTTTTATAAATACCTTTTTAAATAATCACTTCCACCTCTCGAAAAAGGTCTCCAAAGCTCGTTTCAAATAATAAAATGACTTTTTCTAAAATTGGCCTCTTCAACTTTTACTTTGTGGCATAAGCATCAGCAATTGCTTAGGCGCATGCAAATCGTGGTATTGGTTGTGTTATTACATTTTTGTATTGAATACAACAGTACATTACGATAAAAATGTGATTTGTTTCAGAAGCGCTAAATGTTTTTTTGAGTTGGGTACGGGAAACACTTTTCGGAGGTAAGCAATTTCCTTTTCACCCAGCTGCCCTGCATGCAAAAGCGTCCGTAACATCCATGCAAAGTATTTATATCTACATCTAATCTAAAAAAATACTGAACATTGTTTAGCTGGTTTCAACGCAGGGAGATTGGTTTCGCAACGTTTCACGCAAGTGTGTTTCAAAAGTATCAAGTGATGCTTTTGAATTAGTTCCAAGCCTGTTGATGACCGCATACGTCAAAGGCTGCTTTCAAACATTTCATAAAAACTGAAAACTGACTTGCAATATGCAAGGGCTTCCTCGGCTCGGAGAATATTGAATAACTTTACTTCAACAACGGTATCTTCGACTTTTTCAAAAACTTCTCTGCTTTGCATGCAGCACTTGATGCAGGGACCGATTTGGAGCAGTTTAAAAAAGGCTTGACCAAGTTCTAAATGCAAGCTTCCGTACAGTGTCAAACTACTCGCATCTTTTTCTCCAAAAGCTTCCTTCATTCGTTTGATCGCTTTGTTCAGAGTGACAACTTTCGCATCAAACTCTGAAAGCACTCCTTCAGTCAGGGAAACGGCAAAGAGACACGTTGCTTCAACCAGGCATCTGAATCGTTTATCGATAACCTCCGAAACAAATATCTCGGGTAACATTTTGTACACGAATGGCATAACGTAGGCTTTTGCCAATGTTTTATAGCTCTCTTTGTTCTCCACCAGTCTACTGTTAATTTCAGCGAAAGCGTGCAAACATCTCGAAAATCCAACTGCGGTTTCTCGCAAGGTAGCTCGCTTTGAATAATAAAAACATGCAGCTTTGTAAAAACAAATCGCTTCTAGCAACTTGTTTTCCATCGTGAGGCTGAACGCAAACATTTCCAGGGATGTTGCATCCGTTTGAACGTGAGCTTCGATGTACCCAACAAGTTCTTTTTGAAGTAGCGCTGCTTTCTCAAACCGACCTTCGGCCATGCACGTCACCAGCACGCGTAGAAACATGACGCAAGACCAAGCGTGAGTGTTCGACGATGAGTGGGAAGCTACAAAACAAGTAAAGCTAGTAGCGAACTGTTGCTACGTTGGAGGCTTTGAAACGGAGGTGTTCACAAACTCACTGAAACTTAGCAAATATTATGGTCAGGTTGCAATAGGTGCAATCAATGAAATAAGGGGATAAAACGCCTCCACCTGCTCCTTAATTTAAATTAAAAGTACTAAAACAAGTCTTTTCATGCATTGACTGTTTTCGAATTCTCTTTCTCAGCCATTTCAATTTTACCAAGAGCAAGTCTTTCAATCGGGCGTTTCCCGTCTCTTNGTTTCGCACTACATCACTAGGAGGTAAACGAATAGCAAGTAGATAAAGTATAAGCTNCCCTTCGACAACGAATGGACGTTAACAGGAAACTGAACCGCCCCAACACACACACTGTTTAAAACCGTCGCATAAAACCCCAAGACCACCGGCTTTTTTCTACCCAGCAACGATTGTCTATACAATGTCTATGCTTTATTTTAAATATCTGTGCTTTATTTCAAACGATTGTTTATGCTTTATTTTGAATCAAGACCGAAAACCATACCATCCGTTTGCTTTAAGAGTTAAACAAATGTGTAATGAATTTGTAGCGTTAGTTTTATACAAAGTGCGTTGAATCGCATAAACACACATCATCTGCAATTACCTGTGAGAGAAAAAGCAGCTTCCAAAGTTGATACATCTCCATCGCAAGCTGAAATGATTTCTAAGAAAAGCACTTAAGTGAAAGTTAAGCTTCAATCAAAAACCACACTTGCAGTCGAAACAAACGTTACATGTCCAGTCTTATTTTTATCGCAAATCTCATCGCTTGCTTTGCATAAAGTAATTGTAAGTTCACATGCGTTGATACTTCACAGAAGTACCATGAAAGAGATTGTTAGCCTTCCTTACCTTTCATCTTGTTCATGCACGCTAGTGCAGTCATTTCAGAATCTTTCAATCCCTGCATACCGCTTTGGCAGTGTGCACCACCAGTTTCGTTTGATTCTGGGTCTTCATCGTACGCCTCTGAAACCCAAAAATTTTATAAGGTTTTATTGTGGTTATTGCAAAAATTATAATGCATTGTCTGATGTCACACATATTAACATGAAATGACCAGAATAGGTGACCAGGATGCGTCAAGAAAAATCGGCCAGGCGAGTTCTACACAAAAATGGCTCAAAAGTCGATCAGGGCCAGAGGGCGCGATTACATGCCGGGCCTGGCTTGGCGGCGTCTTGGTGTGGAACCGGTGGAAGTATCAGAATTAGCTGAAAACCGTGAGATACTTCAAGTCCTACAGGGA
>JGI24021J15306_10013627_pt1 | contig 10109 bp, 8 predicted proteins | sample Ectturendosymbi1_FD_15306 | JGI IMG/M metagenome (IMG submission 15306) | reverse complement strand
CTGCAATCTATGGTTCAGTAAATTTACCCCCTTGAAAGATGAAATTAACCCCCATGGGTAAATTTAACCCAGGTTAAGAACCACTGGCCTATACCCTACGTCACTAAGCGCGATGTACTCTGCTGAAAAGAGTATACTCCTCGATTTCAAACATTCCCTGCATTACTTGCTAAATGAGCGATATAACTATTCAATGCCGTCCAACGTGGTGTGTGACTTCCCCCAACGCTCAACATTACAGAGTGTAGTGGAACTGCTGACAGTACCTTTGGCACAGCGCCCTGGACGTAGCAGGCGTACTTGCCGCGCGAAATGCTACGAGGCGTTACTTTTTTCTGGCTTTGCCAGCAGTTGCTGTGCGAAGCCGTGTGCGGTGCACAGTTGCCCGACGTAATAAAACAAACAAAGGATCGTGCCTGGCAACTCCTGGCTGGTCCTTGGATTGAGTACTAACGAGCTCTTCCTGTTCTTCGAACGCACATTGTCGGTAAACAAACCGAAAATTTGTACGAAATGACAAGAATGAGTTCGAATTTCGAAGCTGCCGATCCGGCACCTGTTTCGACATGAGCGTCGTTGTGCTTGCGCGACGAAATGCAAATATTTTGAAATGATGATTTGTGCCTTTCAGGTAAACAATCTTCTCTGAAAGGAAAAATCCAGAAAATTATTGACCCCAAGTTCAGTAAACAAGAGCCGGAACCAAATGAGTACCACAACCCCAATGCTACGGTAATCTGATTGGTACAGTTTTACTAAACGTTCGCAGTTCGCTCCACGTATTTGGTTGTCAGCAACCGATTGTTACGCCGCAATCAGCAAATTGTAGCTCTTCGTTGATTGGTTGATTTGATCTTAGTCGTTTGAACGACATCCAAAAATATCTGGATGAGCACAGACTTTTTATATGCAGTGTACCATTACAATCTCAGATCGGTCTGATATCTCGTATAGGGTTTAATTCGACAGCTGATCTTTACCTTTCTACAAGAACATTCGTGTTGTTTTCCGCAAAATAAACCTATTCTACCGCCAAATGACCGACCCAGCAGATCACCACCTCATATCTTTCCGCGGACGGATCATCCGCAGAGTTAGTCTACAATGACAGCGGCGGAAAAGTTCGACATTTTAAAATTTCCTCCTCCGGTCCAGACGATCATTTGACGGTGACCTTCAAAGACGCGCACCATGTCGACAAAATCCTCGTCAAAACTGGCGGAAGTGACAATATGAAGTAAGAATGTGTTACGTTTGTCTTGATGTTGCATTCCAAGCATTACATCAGTGCACCTAATTGCTGTTTTGATGTGTTAATCATTTCGTGTAATGCAGGGGTGTTCAACGTACGGCCCGCGGGCACATTTCACATGACCATATCCCCGGCTTTGGGTTTAGATTGCGTTGTAACCGCCGTGCAAACTGTGGATAACGCTTCTGTGACGGAACGACAGCGGTTTCTCGCTACGGGCGGCGTTTTCGGTTGTGGTTTGATGTGCTTAGAGCGAGTATGAGCTTGAAAGCCGTCGGAAAGGAGAATTTCAGGTTATGTAACATCCCTAGTAAATACGTTGCAATAAAGTAACAACACTGCAAAATTACCTCAGCACAAATCTGCATTCTGCACAATCTGCATTCATTCAGCACAATCTGCATTCAATCAATTTAAAATGAAGTTCATAACTACATACGAAAACCCTCAGCTTACATATAAACAGGGCTACCATCGATCTAGAACCAAAAATAAGGACGGCTGAGCAAAATTTAATTTTACTACCTAAAAAGAAAACAATTGTTTCTGTTTGCACGACTAACGTCAGATCATATGTTTGTCTATTTATCTCCAGGAACCATTTGCTTCAGCAATGTCTTATTCTCGACTTCCTTCTTAGAATAGTCGCGGAAAACGCTTTTTTCGCTTGTTTATTGCTTGAATCAATTAAATACCAAACCTTCGCTACAAAACCAGCTTTCCTAAGAATCTTAACCACAGTAGACAGTTTACTGTGCCAACAATACTTGATAGTGCATTACGTCTCTATCTTGCAAGATTATACTATTTTCATGACATCACGAAACTTTGATTAAAAAATGTTTACGATGGGATAGAAATGGTCTGTATGTCTATCAGATATTGCTTATTTAAAATTGTGATGCTACAGAAAATAAAAAAAAATAAGGACGCAAGTCACAAATCAGGACATTTCTCAGAAATAAGGACATCAATATTTTCAAAGACGTAGTACTGCAAGACAAGGACAAATCTTAGAAATAAGGACAGTATGGTAGCCCTGCATAGAAACTATCCCCAGACCGCACAACGGGATTTTCTTTTCAAATATACAATATGGTGTCTCTTCTTTCAATTATCCAATAGTATCAACAATACTATTATTTCGTAATAATAATAGGATACTGTTCCGTTCATCCCGCGTGAGAGACCTGCTCAGTATTACTGAGGTCAGGTAATCAAGAATGCGGTAACTTTCGCTAGACCAGTTCTCGACTAGTTTCTGGGCTGTGCGAAAGTGGTCAGTTTTGTTACAAGCTTATTTTTAATGCCAGATAGCAGCCTTGGAAGTGAAGGCAATAGTGAAAATAGGAATGCAATATAGAAAACTTATAACTGACACAAGAATATAGAAGCTTCTTAGACGAAAAAACAATTTCGGGACTGTTGCAGAAGGTTGCAACTAGCTGATATTTTCGGAAGGGGAGGCAAAATGATTGTAACTTTATGTTGTACTTACCAACCAAACACGTTTTTGAAAATTTCGGGGTAGGCACTTGCCCGGTTGCCCCTACCCCTGGTTGCAGCCCTGCTGTTGCCAGTGTAGTCCGTGAGTGCGCAGTACACCGACGTTTTCGAACAAAAAGGTGAGTGGGTGAATTTCTTTTCTGAACTAATGCTTCTGATTGAACCGTAGTACAGCGTTTGAAAAGCTACAGTATAGATGAACGTCAGCAAATTGTCCTTATCTGGCAAAAGTCCATTGAGCGTGCTCCATTGGCTCAAGGAGTTATGACCTAACAATTCAGTTTTTCAAAACCTCACTCCGCCATCGGGGACAACGCAGCGTAGCACTGAATTACTATTTGGTAGCACGACTTGCCACAACAAAGCATGGTACTCAGCTCTGACGCAGAAACTTTGCGCAAACACCAGCTGTCTAGAGATTGGTGGAATGAATAATTGGCTTTACGCGGTCATGACAATCTTTACTCAGCGGTTCAGTATTTGCAATCCAAAATTTGGTGGGAACGATGGCGTCGTTCGCCCTCATCTGGCTACGCGCATGGAAACAGTGATTGATGGCTACGTGGTTTTGGTCCTTTTGTTGCAATCGTAAACCCGAAGACAACTCACGCTGGCCACGAAAAGATAAAATTGACATGGTTAGTGAAATCTGCAACCGAAAACAAAATGCATAGCTTATTGCTTAGATCATTCCGCTTACATCACAAAAATTTAAGCAGAAAAGCAATCTTATGGTGCACATTTTAACTTTTTTATCGGTCACTGTGATGTTGGTGGAGATTTTTGGTTTTAAATTTGTTATAGGCTGATTATCACCTGTGTTTGCCGGCCAGGAGGTAAGAAGATCCATTGCCAGGTCGACAGCGTTGGGGGTGGCTTTAAGCTTTGGGGAGCTTTGCAATAGCATACAANGAACTGGAAAATGGCTTTATCGGGTAGACTAGAGCTTGGGTTTGGAGGTATTGAATGTGAATTTGGGGGGGGCTCAGCCCGCCTGCCCCCACTTCNGNTGAAGAGTTTCACAACTTCTCTTCACGAACTCCTCCAATGGGATTNAAGTTTTATTCTTCACATCAAATCAGCCGTCCAGTGTCTAGTATGTGAAACGCTATAGCAGTTGACTGAAATTCTATCTTGTTAGTGCTAGTGGCGTTAAATGTATTTTAGGGCTAAATGATTCTAGGCTCAGTGTGAATCTATTATGCGATTGTGTGATCGTTTTTCGCGAAAGTCAGCGGAGCTGCCTAAAATGGGAGTATAATGTCATAACAAATGCCTTTCAATCATGTTTTGTTTTTGAATTGTCGCTTCGGCAAGAACAATGTAGCCTATCCATGTATGCGTAACTGCACAAGCTTCGTCTGAAAATGTGATACTTTTACTACTGCCTTGTTTTTTTCTGAGCTACGGATGGCCAACACAGTGTAAAACACTAGCGCGGAGCATGCTTGGGCGCGGGTGAACAACCTTTTCGCTATTGCCGGGCGCATAGTTCATGTATTTGAAATACGGCCGCCAGTGAGTTCAAGATATGTCTATTTTTGCTATGCTTCTGTTTCCGCAAGGGTTGCGGAGTCGGAGGTAAAATATCCGACTCTGACTTTCCAAAATTTCCGACGCCGACTCCTTAACATAAAGGGAATGAAATTTGGCTGTTGAAATCAATGGGAATCGTGGTGCACAGCAAGAAATCTCTCTTTCAACAAAAGTTTCAAAAGAAATTGTACCATTTCAACAGGAATTCCCAATTTAAGAGTGTGATATAAAAAAAATGATCCAATTGGACATCCGGAGTCGGACAAAAAAATCCGACTCCGACTCCCAGTGTTGTTAGGCATCCGATTCCGGCTCCAACCAAAAACCTCCGGCTCGGACGCTGAGCCTGCAACCCTGGTTTCCATACGCTGAGCCTAGCCTGCTTCCACACGACTGTTTGGCCGTCGATTAGTATCCTCATACACTAGACAAGGAGTTTAAAGAGTTTTTATCGATTCTTATTTTTACAAATAGGTGCAATGGCAGTTTCCATGCATTCCTGTGGAATGTTTCCATGTATTAAGCACACATTGAATAGACTACTCAGGTGATTGCACACACTTGAATCAGCATTAAAAATATGTTCAGTAAAAATGCCATCCTTTCCAGCTGGACGATCTAGAGGCAGTTTGTGGCAGCGGAGATTCAATCTCATAGCGGTTGCACATCAAGTCATCAACCCTTCAAAATTACCATTTGAGTTAATATTTTTTTCACAAAATTACCAATTTCACAGTTTTTTGATGAGTTCAGCAATGTCGCAAAGTGTTTTTTTCCACATGACAGTAGCTGCTTCATTTCCTGTTTCACCTCCCACCGTAGGTGGAAGCCATGATTTCTTGCTTTTTTATGTTCTGCCAGAATGTTTTATGATATTTGTCCCGCAAAATTATAGCCACGGCATCAGCCTTGTGTTTCTCTTTGGACCTCCGACAAGCTCGCATATTTGGATTCTTTTTTATATCTTTCCTGTTGTCAAATAGAGGTCAACTTTCATCACTGATTGTGAGGTCATTCATTAATTGTGTTTTGTAGATCAATTACATTTGGACGTAACATATTTAGGGCTGTATCATGCGTAAATGAAAGTCTTTGCATTGCATAACAATCTGGATGGTCACTAATATAAATTAGGAAAGGAGCAGGCCCCAAAAAACTTCCATACGGTACCCAACAAGTTACATATTCTTTATCTGATTTGCATGTAGAAGCTGACACAAAACTAACGGCGATGTGATAAATAGCTTGAGAAAAGAGGATTTGTATTATGTCTAATTCCAAAATGATATACGTTTTTCATAAGGATGCTATGACCACTGTATGAAACGATCTTTTCAGATCTAGAAACGTGGCACATGTGTAAAGGGTTTCATCTCTTTTTGAGATTATTATGTCATGTANAGACATCAAAGCATNAACAGTGGAAAAACTGTTTCTAAAACCAAATTGGATATGGCGAATTGCGTTGTTTTATTAAAAGGTATTTGCAAACCTGTGACAAAATTTNAAAAATGTTTGAGAAATGGAAAGGTATAGAAATGGGTCTATAATTAGATGGATTAGACGTATCACCATATTTGTGCAGCCTATAGAAAAACATTAACTGATTCTAGAGCATCTGGATATATTCCTTCAACAATACAGTTATATTTTTGAAGATAATTTTTGGAACAGGATATAGCATATGTTTACTTATTTTCATAATATGCCCATGGATATCATGTTTAAGTGTCAGTGGCTTTTGACTGTCTAACAAATCAATGTGAAGCAAGACTTCATCNGCACAAATTGATTGTATAAACATGGATTCATTGATATGCATGTTCGTATAGTTAATGCGATCAATTGGTTGTATTGTTTTAGCCACATTTGTGCCAACTGATGCGAAGTATTGATTGAATATGATTCTTTTTTACTGTAGATCAAATGATTGGTTTGGTGTGAGTGAGCATGTGATTAAATTTTATAAATATTTTGATGTAACTTGCCCATAAGTTGATTCACTAAATTCCGTGTTTGGGCAGGGTTTGATTAGTGGATGCTGAATTGGTGTTCAAACTGTTCTTGACTTCTCTTTTTCACGTGTAATGAGTTTATGTTTGAGATTTGAGCTCTGAGGGTTTTTATGAAACTTCCTATAAATCTTGTGCATCCGTATCTGTAGAAGCAGAGGCTTTGTTGACCAAAGGTTTGCATTGGTGGTTTTGTTTCCAAAACTTTATCCAGAAATGCACACAAATAAATGTTTAGATGTTGGTTGCATATCAGTTGCTATCATAAGCGTATGGCATGGGGATGCAGGGGATGCGGTCGCATCCAATATTTGGGCAAAAATTTTCAACATTTGGGCAAAGTATACAGCTACATTCAACATGTAAGTGAGATACTGTCTATTTTCCCAACTAAGGCAAAATAATGGCCAAAACGGCAAAATAATCGGGGACTATTTTGCCATTCTTTTTTACTCCTGATGGCAAAATAGACATTGCCCTTGAGTGAACTGGAATTATGTGGTAATTTCAACAGCCTTCAAATTTGTGCCAACTGAAAAACTTCATTCAAGTTTTGGGTAAAATTAGAAACATTTGAGTAAACTAGGAACATTTGGGTACGGTCCAACAGCTTCAATCAAATCTGGGCAAATGAGAAAAAGTCCATTTAAACTTGAGTGAAAATAAAAACATTTAGATAAATTGAAAACATTTGGGTGAGGTCCACCGTCAAATAAAATTTTGACAAATTGCAACAGCTTCATTCGATTGTGGGCAACTTCAAACAGTCTTGTTCAAAGCAAAGCTGTATAGAATAGCTCTGCTGAAATTTTAGTAGACTACGTTTAGAAATGTTTGGGTGAACTATAAGAGCTTTATTCAAATTTTGATAAAATCGGAATCATTTGGGTGAACTTTAACAATCTCGATGAAATTTGAGCAAATTGGGACAACCTCATTCAAATTTGGGTGAAGCTAGAAATGTTTTCATAAATTGGAAAAATTTGGGCAAATTCCAACAGACTAAATCAACTCTGGCCAAACGGCAATAGCTCCATTCAAATTTGGGCCAAGTGGAACATCTTCATTCAATTCTGGGTAACTTTAAATAGCTTTTCTCATTTTTGGAGAACTTCAAACAGCTTTATTCAACTTTGGGGAGGTTCAAACAGCTTCATTGCAATTCGGGTAACATACAGCCGCTTCATTATATTTGCATACAATTAGAAACATTTGGGCAAATTCCAACAGCTCCAATCATATTTGGGTAATTGAAACAGCTTCATTCAAACTTGGGTACAACTGGAACCACCTGGGCACATTGGAAGAGTTTCGTTCAGATTCACATATATTATAAATATTTGGGCAAATTACTACAGCCCAAATCAAACTTGGGCCAACTGAAATAACCTCATTCAAAATTGGGTTGAGTTACAAACATTTAAAATTACGAATATGCAGTGGTAACCCACCATTCCAGCTAACTCTAATTTTCGTAAACCCCACATTGTTGATGTTGTAAAATGTGCAACTAAAGTGTAGCTGTAGCTGCAGAAGGTTATGTGGAAGTAATGTGGTCTAGCTGTGATATGATACTGTGACGTTTTCGTGTTTCGATCGTGCTTGATGTGAGATTTGCAAGTGAAAATCTGTTTCCACGAAGTATTCATGAACAGAATTAACTACGTAACTGCAGCTGTAATATGTTGTGTGGTAGAAATGTATTTTATACTGTTTAGGTTTTCATATTTTCCGTTTGTTTCATGAAATTAATTTCATATGTTGCATCCTGCCAAATTTGGATGCTTCAATGTAATGCTGTAAAGTTTAGTTTTCATGAACAGTAGCAACTGTACTATTTATTGCACTGCATATTTCGCTAATGCTAATGCAGTCCAGTGAAGTTTGCTACTTTAGTAAAACATTTTTGTTGAGGTTATAAGTCATTTGTCATTGGAAATGTGCATTTGTACACATTCCTTGGTAGTTGTTCATATAGGCTGCAGTATTTACGTGTATCAGTCCCATATTGCTATTTTGTCTTAGCACGCTGTGTTCAGCGCACATTTAACTGTCGAAACTGGAGTGGATTTTTAGTTTTCATAATGTGACTTTCAGAAGCTGTAAACGTTTAAGTAAGTTTTAGTCTTTTAACTAGAACACAATGCAGTGAAGATTGCCTGATGTGGAAGGCTAAGCTATATGATATGTATCAAATTGCCTCCGTTCCCTATCCTTACTTGAGACTTGACTTATTTGCAGCAGTGTAATACTTTAGATCGTAACCTGATATTTTACTCCTTTTCCAGATCGACTGCGATTATGGCTAACACAAATGCACACATCTATGCTAGAGAAGAATAGATCTTAGCTATTAGGCTGATCATGTTGGAAGAATAAGTTTAGAACGTATATAAAAACTTGAAAATGAAGATGCTGAACAGCACCTTCCAAACGTGGTGGCATGAACAGCAATTTTCGGGGAATTTATTGTAATTAGCTAACATTTTTCAACACAATAAATATTACCATTGTTCACATGTGGCTATGCAGAATAATATTGATTGCTAGTTGAGGGCGTACGGCTTTGAAACCCAGTAATTGGTAATATAGGCGTGCAGACACCTTGATTTGTTTGCAATTTTACGTTTTAGTCTTAAACATTAAGACTTGCTGTTTATACGTTACTTGGGAAAAACAAGATCAAACTTGTACACAAATTCTTTGCATCCCCAAAAATATGCACTCCCGTACACCTATGGTTGCTGCATAGAAAGTGACAGGTCTGTAATATAATAATCTAGTTGAAAATTGTGGCTTTGCCTTGTGCATGCGGGAAGTCTTTGACACTCTTTGAAACCTATTTTCAAGCAAAAGTCGGAAAGGAGTGTTTTGCTTCAGATCTTAAGCAAAATTCCTGGACTGTGCTCACCTGCGCCTTGCGGTGAAAAACTGCCGGATAGGACTGCTGGCCCGCGGGCACCTTCACGGAATCAGGATTGGACCTCTTTGAGAAACGTTTGGACACCCCTGGTGTAGCGTTTTAATACATTCCTCGAGAATTATCATTTCGTTATCGTGAATTTGCGAAAATTGCGCAAAAGTGCACAGGTTTACTGATGAACGGAGGAGGAGACGATGGAATCTTTTTTGTGTTTTCTTTGGTGTTTTTTAACAGTCTTAAAACAATTTTTGTTCTGGAAAGCCCACTGCAAAAATTTACTTGTTCCTTATGGTGCAGTTATGTTATTCAGATTCTGTCACAACTGCGCCGCGATCGAGATCACTTGCATCGATTCCGACAACTTCGTACGTTGCGCTTCGTCGGATAGTCAGGGCGACATCGAGTGTCGACCACAACGCAGAGTTACTCGCTTTCGCGTGGTGAACATGCAAAGCGTTTCGTATGACGTTTGGATCGAATTAATTTTTATTCAAACCACATGATTGTGTGAAGTCCTTTTTCGGCGTTGTGGCATAAGAAAGGCCCCGTCTCCAAAGCTTTGCGTAAAAGTTGTTTCTTTCCTAGATAGACCCCACGTTCTTGCATTCTCCAAACAGTCGTGATGTGTAATCAAGGTTTCTTCTGTTGTAAATTTTGGTGTGGGTTTTCTTATTTATTAATGACAATTCAATGTTATTTCCCAGCTACGCCGTCGTTGACCGCATAAGCGTTACTGGGGGGGCGAAAAATTTTGCCCTAAAAATAACAATTTGCCCTGAAAGAAACTTTTTTAGTTTAATCCGAATGGGGCCTGAAACCTCTTGTAAATCTGTTCTATACAGTTGAATTCGTTTATAACGGCTTCGTCTGTGACGTCAAT
>JGI24021J15306_10013624_pt1 | contig 10110 bp, 8 predicted proteins | sample Ectturendosymbi1_FD_15306 | JGI IMG/M metagenome (IMG submission 15306) | reverse complement strand
GTATTGGCGATGAATTTGTGATGTCATTTAGGACTTCAATCCGGGAAATCCTTAAAAGCAGCGTGGCATAAAAAGCAGTGGTTATGTTCAATGTAGGCAAAAATGTAAACATGTTAGAAAAATTCATTCTGTATGAAAAATGTCGGTAAAACCCCAAAGATTGTAAAACAATTTGCAAAAAGAATTGTGCAAATTTTTGGTGGGGCTCAGAGAGGATTTTGTTGATTTTTTAGAGGTGCTTTTGTTATTTTTCGAAAATAAAAATTCATGTCTCCGGTTCTGAATGCAAATAAAATCTGAAGCTTGACAAACATGTTCACATCCACGTCGTGCAATATCCGACCAAATGTCAAAACAGTAATAATAATAATTGAAAGTTATTGCAATCCGAAATCAAAAAAATTGCTGAAAAGTTGACGATAAGTTGACAAAAACTTATCGAAATGTGTCGACATTTGTTTTATTCTGGTTGTACTTTTTGCGTTATTTCCAATGGTGCACTCCAAAATCCGGTATTGGCAAGGGTTTTGGCGTAAAACGCCAAAAATCGCTTTTTTTGACCTGTTTTTTTACCCAACTTTGCTTTTTTCCCAACTTTTGTTTGCCCCCTAAAAATTGGAAAGTGACTGTTGTTGGAATTGGTTGTTTGGTAGAGTCCTTGAAAGCAGTCGAAGCCAAAAAAACGCTTCGAAAAAGCTAAAACGTAGGCGTGAAATTTTTTTCTTGCAAATTATCGAAAACTTGCTCAAAACGGACAAAAAAAGTCAATTTTCTCCAACCCCGGGTTTAGATCATCTAAAAAGGAGGAGGTTGCTTTTGGAAAACAGTGAGAACGCGGTGGTACTGGATGAAAACGTTTAACTCAAAATTACATTAAAGTTCTTTGGCAGTGTTATACTAATGATAGCCTCTATAATTATCAAAAAAAAAATGAAGAAATTTTTCTCGCAAACGTTTCGGATCATCCAGTTCTTTCTTGTGAGCTGAATATTATGCTCTACGTATGCAGAAAGCAAGTAAGTGAAACAAGAATTTATTACCAACTGGTTTGAAGGAAATTTGGACAAAAATGTTCATATTATCGAACTGTCATTTTTAAGTAATGCAGCTAATTCAGCCTTAATGCTAAGGTTGCATACCACCACTATACATTTAGACGCAAAATCATGATTTCACTCGCCCTACTCTGAAATTTTGTTGAAAACTTAGACATTAGAAATTTCGTATGAGAATTATGCTCTAAAATCTTGTGTAGATTAAATGATCATTAGCAATTGCATATTGCCCTATTAAATTTACATTTTGATTGAATATGACAAAGAAACCTCTGTCTGCATGAGACATGTTGTACGGTCCAACCAAGGAAGCAGTCCTGTTTTTATCTTTGAGATCATCAGTTTGTTTGTCATTTTCAGCAATAGTAGAATGTCCGACAGCATTTCCAACATTGCCCTTGGAGCTGGAAAAATCTCTTTAGAAAAAAGAAAGGTAGCCTTAGCACCAACGTGTTGCTAAAGAAAGCAATTTTTTGAACTAATATTGCGTTGAGCAAAAAATATATACATATATATTGCACCATCTTCGTTACCTGCACTGACGCACAAGAATCTTGGCAGCATATTTATAAATTTACAGAAAGTGGAATCCTTAAAAATATCGAAATGTTGTAGGAAGGTTGGTGTTGCAAACACATTTTTGAGAGATTAAAATTTGCATGCAACATTCTTCATTAAACATAAGTCATGGTATTTCATATCTATGTAACAGGACTATTTGCAAGGTGAGATTCAGCAAAGGAAATCAGAAACTGACAAATAGTTTGATCGTATAAAACTTTTATTTTGAAACATGAATCGATCATTTTCATCTTTCAATTCACAAAAAATCTAGTACATCTAATTATTTCTTGTCTTCCAGTGACTTAAATTCAACAACAACACAATAATGGATCATTGATAAACATTTCACGCATTTTTGCAACATAATATAAGTAAGCAGTATTGTTATAGCACTTGAGCAGTGCTTGCGAAACAAATCAGCACTTCACAATTTTTATCATATTAACAACAAAGTTCACATTTTTTAGTTACATTCGCATGTTCTTTTACGAGTTACGTCAAATTAAAGTGTTAATGATACAGAACCAGCGTTCATACTCAAGATATGGATCTCCGTCAACAACATCACTGTTTTTCTCCATGTTACACCAAACGTTACTGGCTATGCGTGCAGAGCTGGTCACCGCAAAAATCTTTGAAGCTCAGTGGTTGGCTTGGTCAATGCTACCTTTTTCAAATGAATCTGATTTCAGCAAGCAATTCCAACCCAGACTACGTTTGTCAGATTAATAAACACAGGTACAGTGTACCAAGCTGTAAAACCAACGCATCAAGCGTGGCTCTATTTGAGATTATTAGCTGCAAAACATTAAGAACGTGATCATTGCCCTGAACCACATTGTACAATGGTGGTTACTCTAAAAATTAACAAACATGTTTGAAGCATAAGACGCGAAACAAACGACAGTAAGTCAGGGACACTACAAATTTTGCTACAAATGCAGATGATTGAGATCTGCCAAAATTTTTTCTTGGGAACTTTTTGCAATACTAGTCTGATGCAGAAAAATCCAATGAAATGCACAAAGCCCACTGAAGCCACAATGCCCTAAGTGAGAGGTGTCATGTCAAGTGAACCTACGTCAGAGGTGGCGAACCTCTGCGTCGTAGTGTTTGTACGGTCGCGTTGCAAGTGATGCTTCACTACAGTGACTTTTGTTCTGCATGATGTACCTAAAACTTGAGAACGGAATGTTGATTCAAAATCTTTCCAAACATAGTTCAAAGTTTGAGTAAGTAACTTGGAGACATATTTGTTTTGATTAATATCTGAGCGTGAAAGTGTAGCTTATTAAAAGCCTTCGGGTAGAGCAAAACTTGTAGGTTCGCTCATTAACAAAAACTATCATAGTACCAAGTGTACGAGAAGCAATTTCGCAATTACTCGTTTTATGCAAATTACATTCCTAATTTCAGGTTGTTGTTGCCCTGTTGGTGTGGTTGGCCAGGTAAATTTTTTCCGAGAGTGCACACATCAATTTAGCATCTTTATCTTTTAAAAGGCTGCCCGCAAGGTATCCTTATGGTTTTGATAAAGAGCCACTATTGCGTAATACAGTAAACGGTTTAAATCAAAAATTTCTGCTTGTCTTAAAAGAGAAACAACTCGAATATACTGTACAGTAGTTCGTGGAGCTTGGCAAACATATAAAGCAGAGGTTATCAACCTTTTCGCTGATCGGAGCCACCTGAGGGACGCAATAAAGAAATTTTAACAAAAGTTAATTGGCACATTTTGTTTTATTCCAAACGAAGTCTGTTACAAAAAATATTAGATTTTATTTAAAGACTCCTGAGGGCCGCACAAAAGGAGCTTGGGAGCCGCATTCGGCCATCCGAATAGTGGTTGAGAACCACTTATATAGCAAGAGCGTAGATTGAAATCTAATTTCCGATTGCTGCAAAGCATTATATGGCATCGTTAGTGTCAGAAAGCATTTGTATGTCCAATGCTCAATGGTTCCCTATAAAGTATATACTAACCTAAATCAAAGTATACAAGCGACGCAACCGCGTCTCTTATGTTTACGTTCATAAAATGGCTTTGTTTAGTCCAAAATAAACTTTGTTGCAATCAACAGAGGATAAACATAAAACCCATCAAGAAACACCGCATGATTTGAACCTGCAGCCAGGGTTGCAATATGAGTAGTTTGCGTTATGTCATATGACTGGCCTTTCGGCAGCTTACAGCGATCAGCTGATCTGTTTGGAATACAAAATGATTATAATCATAGACCAAACATTTCCAAGATTTCTCAACTCGTCTTTGCTTTTTCAGCTTATCTTACTTATCACTCTTCAAGTTTACAGTACCCAGCAACTAGGAAGAACCGGACCTGTGAAATTGTATTGCCAAACTAGAAACGGTTTCTTTGTATCGTCACGCTTACTGAAAAAGGATGTGACGTCGTGAAAACAAAGAAACCCACCAGACTATTCCCGCATGCATCAAGCTTAATAACTACACTTCGGAAAAACTGCTTTGCTGTTCAGTATTTCCATCTACTCCGTCAACATAATTTCCCATAACTTGAGCAGCCTCACCAGTCAAAACATTGAGGACCTGTATAGCATCATCGAGAGATTTCACCTAGCACAATAAAAATCTGCTGCTATACTGTAATAACGAACTATACTAACCAACCAGTCTCCTAAAGTTGCCTTTGATGATGTGCTGTAGAAATTCTTTATCGCCCTCCAAGCACATTCTGTATGAAATAACTGGAAGTGTAGCAGCCGTAATTCGCTTCCATTTGTAAGCTAATCTGCCTACGATGAGAAAACTAGCTATATTTTGCCAGAATCTCAAAATGACGTTTCAATGGAGCTAGAAAACGAATTTAAGTAAAATTGCTATCTTCATTTCACGGCGGATAGTTAGAAAAATTACCCAGCAGCCAAGCAATATTTCGTTTTGACGGGAACAAGCTTGAATGAAAAAATCACAAGAACCGGAGCAGCATGCATCGTCAAGTTTACGACAGTTATTATTTCACCTGGTGACAACACCAGTGGCAGTTTCAACTAGACCTGACTTCCGAAATTCGTTTGGACTAACTACTGTAGAGGGGCGGCAGAGGAACGAGATTGGCGTCTTTAAAGGTTTGAGCTTAAATCGTTGTACTGTAAGCAACAATGCTCTATTTTCGTCAAGCTAATTACTACCTAAGGTTAAATAGCTTCAGTACGACCTTTGCACAGTTGTTTCCTTACAGTTGTCCAGCTATGATCCCTCCTTCGACTGCGATTTCCAAAACACACACACTGAACGTTCCTTTATATTTTTTCAAAAAACCATGACCAATCCAAGTTGCACGAGTCTTTTCACAACTAGTGTAGAGGATTGTGTGAGCCATGAACATCACCCTTGGTGTAAATGAATAACTATTGAGCGTCTATACTTCGTTACTCATTACCCTTTGTTTGCTATGGATACGTGGCTGACAAATATTCACCATTTTCCTGTTTGTCACTTCCGCTCACCCTTAGTCATTGGTTATAAGATTTAACGATTTAGCAGTTTAACATATTTGCACTTATCTTTGAAACTTTAAATCCACTACCGAAGTAACCTTACTGTACGCAAGAACTCTCGGAGCAGTTCGTCTTTCGGCAAACGCGTTAATAGTAATTTCATTAAAACGAACTCAGCACCCATCAGAATGAAGAGTCGTTGAATTTGCTTAAAGTCTGATTTACTTAACATTTTTGTTTAATCTAGCCGTTTTTTTTTGTTCTGGAAACAAAAATCGAACCTTCCAAAGTTTAACGTTTTTCCTTTCAAAGCAATGCAAATTTTCCCATGGCCACTCTTTTGTCAAGCGCTCAGATTTTCCCAAGCGCTTGGCTTATCCCAGCGGTTTCCAACCGGGGGTCCCCGGACCCCAGGGGCCAAAATGCGATTTTTGAGTGTGGGGATTTGTATGTTATTGGAAGTACTTTTTTTCAAAAGATCCGAGATTTGTGAAAGCTTGTTTGCGCTATTACTCAAAGAATATTATCCAGTTTAATTATTCCAGCTAAGGTTACCTATTTAACAATTTAACATGCTAATGCGTGCATTTGCTATTTCTGCTTCATGCTGCGGCTACCACGCAGAAGATGACCAGTGATGCTGTTGTAAGCGCATTGTGACGGACAAATGTTTATGGCGCAAAAATGGCGAGATGTTGCTTGATGCTGCAGAACACCAAAATTTCTGGTGTTCAACCAAGAAAAGTTATCAGAAATTGGGTACAAAAGCCCTCCTGTCTATTCAAGTTCCGGCTTTCTCACCAACATATTTGTGCTAACATGGACTTTCCTCTCTACATTTTGAAAAACAAGTTTCGGAACCATTTGAACCCTCGAATGATTTGCGGGTGGCTCTGACTGATTGAGTGCAAGAGTATGGCCGGATAATTTCAGAGAAGGCAATAAATGTCAAATGGGCTTGTTTTTAATGAGAAGTAAGGTATGAAAATACAACTGAGTGTTTCTGTTGTGTTGTCAGCAGTCTTATGTATTGCGAGAAGTAATGGAAAAAATGAGGAAACTGCAAAGTCGGAGTGGTTTTGTGATTTCTACGCTTTTTTCAAACGAGGGTGTGCAAACGCCGCTTTATATGTATGAAAGGTGTGTCAGCTTCGAAAAAGGTCGTGAACCTGTGACTTATCCGAAACCATAAAATAGTGGTCAGGGCTTTTGCAAGTATTTGCAAAACATTAGCTCTAAACGCATTTCAATGAAACTGGTTAAAGTGATGATTAGCTTTTGCTTGTGAAAAAAAGAGAAACAATTGTAAATGGCACAAATGTAGCTTAGCTGTTCACTTGTTTTACGATGCAGCATTTTTCCTTCGATATTTTTACCAAAGTGCCTGACCATTAAATTCGAAGGATGTTTGCAGATGTCGCGTTTAGATATTGTAGCTCTGATGCTATGGGATTATGGAAAAACCAGATGTTTGCATAGAAGCATTGTCTTTACTTTTTGCGTTCTAGCTAATCTAGAATAATACAATTATTTTGTTCTCTTGTCTTAATCACATTAAATGTCTGCTGTAACTGTTTTTGTTTTTACGTAAAGACATAAAATCATAAAACAGTAAGCGTCATTCTAGGTTTTGCTTTGTGACAATAATCACAAAAATGCAAAACATATCTCCACCTCTCTTAAGCTAAGTATATTTTTTATTTTCAATGTTGGATAAATGCTTGTGTTTTAAAATATTGCTTTGCTTCTTTTGCACATTGATCATTCCACAACAACAACCGATGGCGCAGTCAACTACCTACTTCTTGACGGCCGGTGATTTCCTGGCGGCGGAAACTATTTATGCAGTTACATAGTTCTAATTTACCTTTGCGTATACCTCTGTTTAATCTCGACTCACAAAGCTGAACAGAGCATATTTATTTTGCGCAGGTTTTCCCCTGGAGGATACTGTATTTGCTTTGCACAAGGTTTCCTCATCTCCTGGAGTAAATTCAACCTGAAAACAACTTTTGCTTGCACAGGCATAAATTGAGAGCTGTGAACTCAGAATTGCCATTACTATCGTTATCAATGTTAAGTCCTTTTGTTGTACCAGAACGTGTACCCACAAATCAATTTGAGTAATACACAATGAAATCAAGTGTGTGCTTAAGAAGTTTTGTTTGGTAAAATTTTTGAGGCAACTGAAAGGATGCAGGAAAAATATTTAACTTCGGAAACTTTTATTTACAAATTGAAATATCTGTTAAGGCTGGTGTCATAACACACATCCAGCCAGTGGCGTAACCAGCCCAAATTTTTTCGGATGGCGCCAAATACTTCATTGACTTTAAGCGAGCAACACTATTTGACACTATTTGTAGGACACCGCTTCTCAAAGCACAAAACGACAAGATATGCTAGAATTTTCCGGGGCTTGCCACCCTTACGCCTATGCATTCAGCTGTGTGGCCAGGGGCGTAACGAGGGGGGAAAGGGGGCACAATTACCCGGGCGCCAGTTACTATGGGGGTGCCGAATCACTGCGGGAGGGCCGAATCACTGCGGAGGGCGCCGAAAAGTTCCAACAATGTCACAAATATTTTCTTCAATACACTACATTTGCTTCCGAAATATCACAGGTTCGAACATGGGGGCCAAACTTGCTTCTTGCCCCGGGCGCCATCTAACCTCGTTACGCCCCTGTGTGTATGAATAATCCGTAGAGCGGATAGAAGCAAACCTGTTTAATGTTATAGATGCTGTTTATTGCGTTATCCAGATTAGGATAATGCTCACAGATACGCAGCGGGTCAGAGAAAGAAAAACCCCATGCGATCCAGTTTCCAAGATACATGGGTTTATTGAAGACCAGTAAAACGACGAATTCGCTGCAGTGTGCTCATCGTCCACCAAATCCGATGATGATGAGCCTTATAAAACATCTGGACAAGTTGGAAAAATCCAAGGGCAGTTGCTTGGAAACAGTTGAGTATCGGAATATTCTGGGAGCAACTGTCAACTTCATAAATAAATCCTTCCATTCTCTGCATGACGTGAAAAGATGGGTCATTTTTCAAAACTACGTGTTTACCAGGCCATACAACGCGACCTCCAATTACACGATGTCGCTTCTCTCCCATCAATGCAAATTAATGCCGAGCTGCTCTTTTCCGCTTTAAACATGGTAAAGTCAGACTTTGAGCGTCGATGAAGCAAGACTAAGTGGAAGCAATTTTTTCAGAACCAACTCTAGAACCACCTAATCTTTGCAAGTGCTGGTTGACAACCATGCTTTTTTTACTAATTTTACGGGTCCGAAACAGTCCCATAAATTTCCTGTGCGGACCCATAAAATTAGTACTGCCACATTAAATCTGGAAAACCAATTTTAGCTAAATTGAATTGTTGCTTCAATTAGCATCCAAAACCTATTCTCCTCACACCAAATAAGTGCAGTACAGACAGCAGCTTCGCCTATTCATCATAATTATATCCGAAATACTGACAGCATTTATGAAATTAACAATTATCTTACGAAGCAATTAACGTATTGAACGCACTGAGTCTGACGTTTTTAGCAAGCCAAGACTTTTCCAGGTTTTATGCATTTATTTTCCTGTGTGAGTATTTTCAGAAAATAATGTCGCAGCAAAAACGTAAAACTAGCCATCCAAGCATAAAGCAGTATTTTCGTGGTGAGCATAAACAAATTTTTTTTGCTGTTAGCCAGCCAGAAAGTGAAAACGCCAGCAGCAGTGACTGCAAACACTCTTTTGATTCTGTTGTGCAGGAAGAACAGCATTCAACTATTCGAATCTCAAAAGCATCGTCAGTTTTACTTAACAGTCAGTCAGCAGCATCTAACAATAACACTTTCCAATCATGGATTAAGCTGAAATGTTTTGATGAATCCCTACAAATGAATGTGTACATTCTGCATGCTGACGGTGTCATAATACTGTATGTTTCCTATGATATAAGCATCCAGCAGTTGTCACCGGCCGAGAAAATAATGGTAATATTTACACTACCGAGTCTGCCAGGCCTAGACGCCTAAACCGCCTGGATAATAATCTCAGCTCTGATCGGCACCAATAAGTCATCAGCCTAGGAAGAACTCAACGTATTTCACTATCTCATGCTATTCATCAGGATCGCATTTTAAATAGAATTTAACACGATAGCTAGACGAGTACATCTGATTTACTTGGTTTTGAAAGAAGAAATAGCGAATCGAAAAATAATTTTCTTGCAAACCTTGGTGGGTGGCGCTGGCCATAATGATCGTCTTCGCGACCTCCGCCATACCAGCTTTTGGGGCAGTAACCGAGTTTATTTTGCTCCAGTGTCTTTTTAAGCCGTTTATGGGTGTCAAAATGACACCCTAAAATTTTGCAATGACACCCTAAATTCTGAAAGTCTAGATATGGTTTTGCCTTGTATTGAAGTAAAACGATTTGAGATAAGCATGTTTTCCTGCACGTGCATCAGACGGCTGTAATGTTATAGGCCGACACAATCTTCTGTCGCAGAAGTTAGAAGCGAAAATTGTAAGTTTGGTATCTGTGCATTGTCATGCACACCGCTTCGCTTCGGCCGCTTACTATAGGCTACTGCCGCAGATTTGTACAGTATGGTGTACGAAACTGCGAAAGCACTTCTCATGCAATTATGAATGTGTTTTACTGTTTTACCGTTGCGATCAGCTTGTCTGGCGATGCATCAGACTACAACGAAGACAAAAGGTCGGCAGTTGCAGCGCTCATGCAAAACAAGGTGGTTGTCGAGTGAGGCAACAATGAGAGCTAGGAGTGAGATTTTGGCTATTCGGGCCACGCTGAAGCAGTTGTCAGCAAATAAAAACGATGCAGTATGTGCTGTTTTTCTGCGGCTTAAAAAACAATTTCAACATGGTGCTTTCCTTTTGTCAACATTGGCACCTCACCTCACAGAACTGAGCAAAGTTTTTCAGACGGTATGTTTTGACTTAGCACAGGTGAAAACTTCCGTAGAATTGTGCATCAACAAG
>JGI24021J15306_10013622_pt1 | contig 10111 bp, 6 predicted proteins | sample Ectturendosymbi1_FD_15306 | JGI IMG/M metagenome (IMG submission 15306) | reverse complement strand
TTCCCTGTAGGCCCAATTATCAGGGCTGTTGGTTGTACAATACCATTGAGTTCCAGACATGTCGATGGGGAAGTTCGTTGGTGTGAAGAAAGCAGATTGTCCACTGATGTGGGTTTGCCTTGGTACGAGACAATGCTTGGTGGTTTCGCTCTCCGATTGGTTTGCGCGAAATTCCTGTGCAGTGATGATAGGATCGATGATGAGCAGTGTCTTCTTGAGGTCATTCTATGATCCTACCGAGCGAGCTTTCATACTGTTTCCGGGAAACGGTAAATTGAAGTTTATTTCGTCTTCTTCGAGAACAAAAAGTTTATTCTGTTGGTGTTATGTTACGTTGGTCACGCGTGTATTAATTGTTTGTGCTTTATTTTCATTGTTGAACACCGTATTAACACAAGCAGAAGTTGTTGGTGAAATGTGACAAACTGGGCAACGATAATAAACCGTGCAAGGTGTTAATGCGCATTAAACTTTCTCTGACCAGTAGGCAAAGGAAACCGAAATTCTACTGCTACACGAAGTAACTCTTCCAGAGCACGTGTGCCACCAATTAAATTACCGGTTATTGATGCCGTTCCATCAGCATTGACGGTGGAGCGTTTTTCACACAGCAGTGTTTCAGATATAAATCGAATATCTGTTGGTCTAAAGTACGACCTTTGCCTTCAGTTGGGGACAAGTGTGTGGGATAGTATGTCCCAGGTTTCGAGTTGTGTGAATCTGTATATTTTTTCAATTTGGTGCTTCTACCATACGCTGTGTTGTATCTTTTCTGCCGTCGAAGTACAACCCACAACTCAGTACCCAATTTACAATTTCTGGCTTGACGAATTTCAGTGTTTACCTATCCCTCTCTCTTGTCAGTTTGCTTGGTAAAGCATATGCATCCGATGTCGAGATTGGCATAGATAGTCGTTGGACATCTCATCTGAATCTTGCATACGATGGGGTCAGTGAAATGACGTCAGAACGGGGCACACAAGACCGGGAGCCGCGAGCCCACCAGGCTCATCAACAAAGAGTTGTCTGACCTATGGAAGATTCCAACACACGTGGGAAACAGCATCTCTGACCCCTTCACGCCAGAGGAGATTGCTGCTGCCCCAAGCACCTATAGCTGGGAAAATCTCCGGGTCTGGATTCTATTTTCCCGGAGTTCATACTCCACGCCCAGGCAGCCATCAAATCTTGGTTTTGCAATTTCGTCACTTACTGCAGGCGCCAACTCCAAATCCCCAGGATCTGGAGGAGAGCATTAATAGTTGCGTCCCCTAAGCCGAAAAAGCCCTTGGGGAACCCAAAGAGCTACCGCCCTCTATCCCTGATGTGTGTCCCCTTCGAGATCTCATGAGACTCATCTGCGCTCGTGTCGAACCAATCATCGACCCACTACTACCACAGGAACAAGCGGGCTTTCGGAAATCGACCGTAGATCCGGTCACCCTCCTGACACAAGACGCAGAGAATAGCTGTTCGGCCAAGAAGAAGGCCGGAGCTGTGTTTGTCGATCTCACAGGAGCCTACAACACAGTCATCGCCTGCGAATTACTGCGATTGCTACCTGACAGGCACATGTTCCGCATGACCATGGAGCTGGTTGGCAATCGAAGCTTCACCTTACCACCGGCAACGACAAACGGAGCAGGTTATGACACCTCAAGAACGGCGTCCCACAGAGATTCGTCCTGGCAACCCTTCTCTTCAACATCTACATCTCTGACCTGCCAAACGCCGTCTCAAGAAAGTATGCACACGCTTACGACTTAGCTGGCAGGCAGTGGAAGGGGTGTTGAACAAGGACATGTCAACCGTAGGTGAATACATCCAGACCTGGAAACTAAAGCTCGGCACCACAAAAACGGTGTCGACAGTCTTCCACCTCCATAATAAGGAAGCTAAACGTGAGCTAAAAACCAACCACAACAACGAAACCTGCCCTTCTGCACCGAACCCAAATACCTCGTAGTAACGTTGGACAGGTCGCTCACATATCGCCAACACCTAGAATCACTTCGCAAAAAGTTTCCAGAATAACCTTTTTTCTGTGTCCACATTATTTTGACTTACGACAGAGCTTGTTAGTGATAGTAGTCTTGCAACAACAAACTTAGATACAAGATTATTCACCAAACTACAGAAAATACCGTTTGTTTAACATTGCGACAACACAAAAAGCACCTAAGGATTAATTGCGTATGCAAGGTATAATGTTGCCAGTAAAGTTGTGATACTGTAATTATTATTTATCCATATGAACGAAGGGTAACAATGTACGCTTGTCACGTAATGAGTTAATTCGCCAGTAGTTTGCACATATACTTAAATAATGTTTGGGTAATTAACGGAAATTGTAGGGCAAATAAATCTTGAAATACTACAAAGCTTCTGTCAGTGAGCGTAATTAGCTTGAAATGCTCATAGATGCTTTTTCAAAGAATTTTAGGAAGAAAGTTCCTCATGACGGAGATAGGAAATGGACAAATCCAGCTTTCTTGCACCACCAATTCTTAATATACGGTCAATTTAGCCATTTTCCCTTGTTTGGCAGATGTGCACCAACCTAAGTTTGGTTCGTGTCATTTATTCCATAAACACCACATAAAGATTAAAATTTTTGCAACGCACCCTACTTTCTTACATTTTTAGCGCACATTTTCGTTCACTCCACTGAATGTGATGTGTTTTCATAAGCATTTTTCTACCTATGTAGAAAGCGTGATGCACATACTTTGAGAACCAAGCTCCGCGCAATGTTTTTAAAACGAAATTCGCTGTACCCTTTAAAATTTTGAACAGAAAAACATGTTCGCTCAGTCACATATCTCTTTTGGCCTGACCACGTACGTTACTAAAATTTGTTACTCAAAGAGGAATGGATCCCTCGGTCACAGGTGAATAAACCTGGCTTCTCCGCAGCCTACAGCTTTAATACATTGTCATCAACAAATGCATTTACGCAGATGACATTGCTTTGAAAGTTAATGCAGTGTCTACTAAAAGTTCACTAGTTGATGTTGCCAAATCAAGTGCTGAATTCATTTCCCTTGCTCATAATCATTTATCTCTATGGCATGTACCTTCAGATTTACAAACTTGTTTTCTGTAATTTATATGTTCATGCAAAACGAATTTTATAACAGCGTTATTGTGGCAAGTTAATTGCAAATAGCGACAGCAAAACTTCAAAATTTGAGATGAGAGTATCAAAATAATATTCGTTTTGCATGAACTTGGTCTGCGTTTTCATCATGTTTCTTGTACAGAATGTGGGAAATTAAAATTTTTCATGCTCTCACAGTTACAAGTGCTCAGTATGGCGCTATGGGGCAAAATGTATAAAAAATGGTATGATGTTGTTCGTGTGTAGTTCCCTATATGGCACATTTGGTTCCGAACTGTCATTACTGTACCTATTAACACATCGAGACAGATGACAATGTCTTGAAATTTACTGCAGTGTGCTGCTTCTATTTATTGTTTGCTATATCAGACAAGAAGTTTTCTAAGTCTATTGCCAAATTGCATTACTGCGCGGTTTTCCCGTAAACGCTTTGTTTTTTTTGTTTTTTTGCATAAAATCACCAACTCAGTAAGGTGCTACACAGCTAAGTTCCGAAGATTATGGCTATTTTCCTAAACATACGTCAGAAGTTCGTTAGCCCCGCAAAAAAGTTCCCAGTGGGGCCCCAGTTCCCAGAGCCGTACCTTGGTTGCAGGTGTTAGAAAGGTATCGTCATGATAAGTGCTTTATTTTCCTTGACTGTGAAATATAAAGCGCATATAAATTGCCAGGGTTTAAAAAATTATACAATTACCAGGTTTTGCCCATGGTGTTGTCGCCAACCTGATTTGCGCACGCCGCAACTATAAACCAATGGTGAAAAACTGCAAAGCAGCCGTGGCATCTGTTCAAAACTGTTTTGGTGGCGCTGTCGACAGCCAGTTTTTCTTCTGGATCTTAAAAAATAGTGGTCTTCGGTGTTGTTCTGATCACCCTTAAGTACTAAGTGTTTCAAATGTACATGACGTCAAANCGATTTTGTAAAGCAATAAAGNCACAATTTTTGTGGAGTACCTATGGGCTGTGAAACAAACTCATCGCGTGTTTGGTCTCAAACTTCAGTTCTTTTGTTTCCATCTTGGACCCGAAATTTAGCACGTGTTCTTGTCTTTGCTAATCTTAACGCTGTCTCGGAAATTGGTCTTGAGACATATTTGTTTCAACAGCAGTACTGCCATGCAGTAACCCTTAAGCATTCACAAAAACGTGCCCTTTTGATGAAAAAACGCGTTTGCTCTCGTTGGGGGTAAAATTTTTTTATCTTCAAGGTGTGAGACAAGTAAACTACGCTACTTGATGCGCCTAGATTTTTTCTTAACTACCAACTGTTTTTAATTGGGCTTTTAATTAGAAGTCTTCTGTGGTCCAGTCTCAATGAAGATGTTAAATATTTCCTGTTTCTTGTACAGGCGGGAACTACTTTGTATCAGCTGACCACCGCTGGAGATGCTGTATCATGGACTGGAATCGCCGTCATGGCTATCTTAGCTGTGTTATCATTGGTACCAGTATTATTGAAAAACAAACTGAAAAATAAAGACGATTGAATTGATATTGAGCCACGTATACTTTTCTGGTGTAATTTGCAGTACATTTGTTCAAACCTTGACGTTCATAGACAAAACCATTTATATCCTGCTGTCTCTAGGGCAGCGGTCGCCACCTACTGATATAGGTTCTGTGGTCATCCAGCACCAGTCTCTAAAGAAACCGGTCTCTGGTTTTATATCGGTTGAAGACCATCAAAGTCTGCAGGGTGAATTAACCGGAAAATTCTGGTATCTTTCATTTCCTTGTCGCGATCGCTCATGCTTGGAAATTGTGTCAACGTGAACCACGATCCACGTGAGAAAAGTTGGTCATCCCGCTACTTTCAGCCAATACGTTCTGCTTAGATCTCTGCGGCAAAGCCAAGCTGTGTTGTTTCAGAGCAGCAGTTTTGGTGGGTAGCCTTGTGACTGCACGTTTAAAAATTTGGTTTGTACTGGATTTTGATCTGCAGTGTCAAAGAAGATGTTGTAAAGTACGTCGATATGACATGAGAAGCTGCCGCTGTTGTAAGCAAGAATGTTACATTTTACGATTATTGCGAAGTCATGAGATGAAGAAAAGCGTGTGTTGTCTCAGAAGTCGTGGTTCTCTTGGAGAAAAATGATACGCTGGATCATTTTAGACAAAAGTGATATGCGTGACGTGCTGGCGCATCTAATTTTGCAAGAGTTCATACGCTGGTTTCTCTGGCTTTTCCTCTTAATTGAAGTTGCCGCTGGAGCAAAACGTAGTGCTCTGTCTTTCAATAGTTTCGACTTGTTCAAGTGTTCGGCACATTCGTACGTCTGTGACATGCATCGTTTGTCTTGTCGATGAAACTACATGCACTATGCAGAATTCCAGAGTGATTTGCAGTTTTTTTTGTGTGCGTTCCAATCTGTACGTTTTTAATGTTGCTGCATTAGCTCTTATTTGAGCTCCTATCAAATGACAACATTTGACAGAATTGGATTCTTTACTGCAGCGATTCCCAACTGAAACAAGGTTTTTGGGTGTCCGAAATGCGATTTTCGAGGGTGAGAGTTTGTTTGTTCTTGGGTATACTTTTTTCTAAAGAACTGAGATTTATGAAAGCTTGCAAGTGCAATTACTCAAAAGAACGTTATCCAGCCTAATTATTTCAGCTAACGTTATTAATTTCTGTGGAATTCCCCTGTTGGCAGGGCCGGATTAAATGAACGCAAGGCTCCGGGCAAAGTCGTGACTGCGAGTCCCCTAAATGCTTAGCGCAACTGCGTAGCGTTTCACATACCCTCATTTCAACTTTGCAGAAGCACCGGTCAAAACTGATACGATTTGACAGCCTACACTTTAGAGACAATTGATGGTGGCCATGTACAGCGGTTCATATGTGATTAATTTGTTCAAAAAGAAAATTGTATCACAAAGAAACGATCTTTTTGCCACTGTACCACTACACAACCTTTTTTGTCATAGACCCTCTGACCATCTTCACTGCACAAATCGTGCATTCACATATGGATTGAGGACAGATATGTCTACCGACTGTCGCAGATGAAAACGTACACGATTTAGAAAAAAATGTTCTCAACAAAATATCACTCAAAACCTATTTGAACCGTACTACTTGACTGAGCTTTTGCGATGGGAGCTTTACAGTAGTTACACCCATTAACTGTTTCGTGATGTAGTGGACAACAGCGCTTTGTTTGATCTAAAACTGACAGGCCCGTAGCTACGGGGACATTGGGGGTCAGTGCCCCCCAAATTTTGTTTGTGCCCCCCAGATAATTTAAACTGGAAAAATTAATGAATTTTGCAAATGCTTGTTTTTAATCTGTTTAATCTTTACCCCAACTCACAACATCACCACACGTTGCGTTAAAAGGTAACCTCATTGTTACAAAATAAATTGCATTGATGGATGTCCAAACTGGTAACAATTTCGATTTGTGACGTCACAGTCATTGGAGACTCTTTCGAAACCGTTTCTGCAGTCTCTCTGTTAGCGCGCACGCCATGGCACTAGCAAGCCGTTTATGGCAGGGGGCCACCAACGTGGTGCCCGCAGGCACCAGGTCGTCCGCAAGAACCATGTAGGTCACCCTCGGTTCTGTTCTGAAAATAATATTAGCATGATCAATGTCTTCACACTAACGAATGTCAATTCTAAAATAATTGAAGATAAATTGAGCAAAATTTTTATTTCAGATGTGTGTATCAAACTATAGTTGCCCTTCGCATTAATTGGTACACAAGAAGTAGCTCGCAGTTTCAAAAAGTTTGGTGACCCCTGGTCTATGGTAATGTTATAATATAAAGACTTAGCCAGCGTTCTCTCTAAGAAAATTTTAGCAAATGTTGGATTTAGTGAGCATGAATATTTTAAAGCTGAGTTGCCAGAATTCTAAATGAATTACAAATTTCGTGAATTATTAGAATTTAGGATAAGCATGAAGTAATGAAAATACGAACAAAGTAGGGCCTACACATTTATTTCGAATAGCTTCTTGTTTTCTTGCTTTTCCAACGTTTTGGAATGTTGCAAGTGTACGAGAATCTGATTTCACTGTGCAAATGATTTGGTACTACTGCGCAGTTGCGCATCTTAGAAGGTTAGGGAATTGTGTGTCTGCTGTAGAAATGCTTCATCATGTGTAAAGATCACTGGAGCACTGACTTGCATAAATCAGCATAAAATGCAACTAGCGCGTATTCCGTACTTAGTCTGTGGCGCAAGCAAGCTATAGTTATCCCCCCCTCTAAACAAGCGAAACTACATCCCACCCTCTGAACAAGCGAAAAAATCCAGTTTCATCTCGATTCAGAGAGGACGTCATTCATAACAAAACACATCGAAATTCACAATGAAAGTGAGAATTTGAATTTGAAAGCATCTTACTTTGAAATCATTGCTACAATTCAGAGCGAATTCAGTCACTGGTTTTCGGAGTTTGATATGTCTCATAAAATCTTTACATGTTCTTTCACCAGCATCGAATTGCTTTCTCGACAAGGAGGAGTTACACTTCTTTACTCTTTAGTCAATTCAACTACCAAAAATATCAGTGAAGATCTTCTCGATGCTGAACTACTACTGTGAAAAGCATTGTCTCATCAAGCTTCCTGATGTGTTTTTAAATGAAAATACTCGTATGAATTTGGACCAGTTTTTGAAATAGTTTGGAAGTACAAAGCAGCTTTTCCCACCATATGCTTGCTGCTGAGCGCGGGCTTACCTGTAGGAGTTTCGACAGCCATATGCGAAGCAAGCTTCTCCAGTGTGGTGAGGATACTCACACCTGATCGCAGATGCATGACACACGACCGTACAGGGGCGTAGCGAGTTAGATAGCCCCCGGGGCAAGAAGCAACTTTGGCGCCACCATGTTCGAATTTGAGATCTTTAGGAAGCGAATGTACTGTACTGAAGAAAGTACTTGTGGCATTATTTGGACCTTTTGGCACCCCCGCAGTCATTCGGTGCTCCCCGTAGTGATTCGGCACCCGGGGAATTATGCTCGCCTTTCCCCCCTCATTATGCCCCTGCGACCGTATAAATGTCAGCTGGTTTTGCTGCTGTGGCAAACGAAGACATCGTTTCTGAAGTTTCGACCAAAACTCGACGACTGCATGTTTAAAGTATTCCCTTGACACTGCAAGTGCCTCCATAAATATTATTCATCTATTATGCTATGTAAGAGGTGTCAGAACTGCAGCTTTTGTGACAGTTTATGCTCAAACTTCTTGTCTTGTTTTTTTTCTTTTCATGTTTTCGTTTTACCAAAAGACGTTTCAAAAACTGCGAGTGTTGACAAAAGATAGAACGTCAACATGCTAGAGTACATGGTTCAGGGGTGTAGTTGGGCGAGAACGCATGGGAACGGCGTTCCCACACCTTTTTCACGTTTCGTTTCAAAATGAGTTTGAAGCTTCAAAATGGCGATATTTAGATGCTTTCCTACACCTTTTTGTTAGCACAACATCCCTGACATGGTTCGACTTCCAGCTGTAAATGGGAACGATTGATTGATTGTTTCAGTGACCAATAGAATCTATGTATTTTTATATATAATCTCGTGCGTTGTTGTGGCTCTTTTGAGAAATTAAACGGAGTTTCTTTCCTACCAATGTCTTCACTTTAAATGTTGACAGGAATAAAATTGGTTCAGTTTTGTTGTTTATGCCAAAATATTGTTATGTTTTTTCAAAAAAGTTACAATGCATTAGGCCAAGGTTGCCCAACCCGCGGCCCAAGAGGTTGTTTTAAATGGCCCGCGATGTCATAAGTTCGTAAGCAGACTTTTAAAATTTTTAGTATTTTTTTATGGGCTCAAGTGTATTTGCCATCAAAACACACCAAAATTATACCTATTATTTCTGTTATGGGCCTACCACCCACAAACTTGTATAACAAGCGATGCGAAAATATGCCAATATTTTAGATTTGGTTTACTTCCATACAAGCTGGCAATACTGCGAGCAACTACAGGACTCATTATCACCTCGTGTTGTCGTATAAAACATAAAACTTATCAAAATAAAGGAATTTGCTACGTCACAATAGCTTATTGTTACGTCACAAAAACGTTTGTGGCCCGCAATAAATTTCCTCATGTGAAAGTGGCCCGCAACACTAAAAAGGTCGGGCGGGTCTGCATTAGGCAAACATCGGACAAAGTTTGTACTGAATCAAATGCGACAAACAGGTATCAAGCACTGGCAAGTAGTCAGGAAAATATTTTGAACCAGGCCCGCAACCAGCTTGGGACACCAGGGTGAGCGAAGAGTTTTCTGAGAGGGGCCCAAATTTTTAAACTATTTCCAATACTTTCAAAGTATGTCCAACACATTTTATAGGGGTGGCGAAAGAAATTTTAAGGGGGCTTTGCCCAGCTTTGTTACGGTACTGCTCAAAGCATAGGCGAACTTTTTTCATGTTGTTTTTCTTTGTTGTTTCCGTAGAAAAGCGCATAACTAAACAGATGCTCTTAGTTTTTTGTGGATACTTTTTTTGTAAAACGTCATCGTATTTGAAAAGTTGATAAAGACGCTGGAGTCTTCCTCCCGTGCTTGGCTACTCATGGCACGTAGCATACCGGTACAATCACAAATCTTATGTTATCAGACTAAAAACAGACAACTGGCAATATGCTCTCAAGTTAATCGCTGAAAATTAATAAAATATTTTGCTTTAAACATACAATAAAACAAAAATATTGCCCCCCTAACAATGTATTGTGCCCTTAAAACCTGGATTCGGGCCTGAGACTGATACCCTCACGATCACGACAAGCACTTCGCAACTGATTAAATCAGTATTCGCTTATCGTTTCGATTCAAATAAGCACACTCATGTTTTTGTTTGTAACACAAGCTTTCTGAGTTTTTATTGTACGAATATGTTTTTTTGTGTGTGCAATCTGGGTTTATTTGAAATCACTGAATGGGATCCCTGCATTTGACTGTTGAACACAGATATCTTGACAGGTAATGCAGCGAGGCAGTGACTGCTGATAGCGGTAAGCCACGTTTAGT
>JGI24021J15306_10013618_pt1 | contig 10112 bp, 6 predicted proteins | sample Ectturendosymbi1_FD_15306 | JGI IMG/M metagenome (IMG submission 15306) | reverse complement strand
TTGATAAAACTTCACATCAGCATCGCCCGGATGAATATATTGGTTTCACACCAAGCTGTCCCCCCCACATTTTGCAACAAAATTGCGCCCATGAGTGGCATAGTAAAAAAACGTGCATTGAAGCAAAACGAAAACACAAATGTAATGCTTTCAGAAATGCTGGAAATTGTCCTTACTCTCAAAATTTTGAGGCCTCCCGAAATCGGAGGACCTAGGCTTAAGCCTTTTTAGCCTAATGGTAAATCTGCGCCTGTGTCTGAAAGGATTACTTTACTTCGTGAAACCTGAGGAAGCACTGTGGCACTTCGCACTTACATCTGAAGTTAACCAGGCAAACGATATTTTATATTCGCCAATTACGCAATACATTCCCTAATGTTGTTATGAACCACCAGATCGGTCAAATGTCACACGAAATGCTTGTACACACCTGCAGCATTCAACGTATTGAGGAGAAAGGAGAAAAAAGCACATAAGCTGTATTTGTAGTCACAGAAGAATGCAGAGCTGTTTCACCTCGCAGGAAAGTCCAGTATCAGTTACCGCTTTCCTTACTTTACGCTTCCTGACCACTTTACCAAGTTTCATGCTAAACAACGTAGCGAGGTTAGATGGCGCCTGGGGCAAGAAGCAGGTTTGGCGCGCCCATGTTCGAACCGAAGATCTTTCGGAAGCAAATGTACTGTACTGAAGAGAGTAGGCTACTTGTGACATTGTTGCGACTTTCCGGCGCACCACGCAGTCATTCGGCACCGCTCGCAGCGATTCGGTGCTCCAATAGTGATTCGGCGCCCGGGGAATTGTGCCCNCATTGCCCCCATCGTTNTGCCCCTGGGGTAGAAGCAAAAGGGTTCTGAGCATACCGCAAAATGGCCCTTTTACCGCTGAAAATGCTTCACTGGTTGTGTGATTACTTGAATCCNGCGCGGGGCNGGTGAACCCACGCGGGTTGCGGGTATCCGCATTTGCGGGGCTGGTGCGGGCACGGGATGAGAAATTCTATGTGGGGGTAACTGAATGATCAGCTCAAAAATCGCAAAACACGTGAATGTACAGTACTAAAGTTGTTTGCCAGCATTGCGCTTTAAACCAGTAGGCCTACAGCAATTATTACATCATGATGAAACAACCCATTGTTGCGAAACATTATCTCAGGCCCTTGCCATGTGGCAAGCACTGGTGCCACGCCAAGTGATTTTTCACTAGATCTAGTGATTTTTCGACTGACCTAGTAGTGATCTAGTGAATTTCACTGCAATCTAGTGTTTTTTTGCAAAGTGTGCGTTTGAAGAAGATCGGTTATCTTTTTTCTAACTTTTCAACTTTTCAGCCCTTTTTTGAAGATTTTCAGCCTTTTGTAATCCGTGGACAATTGATTACGTGAATTGTTATTCGAAAATTTGCAACAACGGAATGAACAAGTGTTTCTAATTTGAATTTCCTATGGTTTTCACTTCCGTGCTATTTACTGCTGCTTTACTGGCCATGACGGTATATTCATTTCTTTGCAGGAACGCTGCAGTGGAAATAATTAATTAAATATTAGGTTGATTGCTCTAAAATACTCCGTGAGTGGTTTCGATTTCAGCTCTTGAGAAAAGCTTGAAGATTGTTAGTATGAGATTTTCAAGGCTTCAGCATGGTATATTTTAAACTTGCGAATGAAGTAAAGGTTTTTGGGCAATAAAGTAAAGAACTAAATCATTTCAAGCAAAGCTATAAAATTCAACGCAAAAATGTTAAATCTAGCGATTTTCTTTCAAATCTAGTGAATTTCTTCCGTGAATCTAGTGATTTTTGCAGAGAAGCCTGTGGCAGTTCTGGTGGCAAGCAAGTGACCGTCTTCATTTTCCAATGCTACCTTCGTACTTGGTAAGGAACAATGCAGTGTAGCAATCCTTCTTTGAGCCAGTTGTTCTAACCATTGCTTGGCCGCACTAGATCTCGGGGCAGGTGTTAAGCAGCCATTCGACTGTCTCATATCATCCAGAACCGTCAGGCCGTGCAGCGCATGAAAAGGTCGACGGATTGGACATTGGAGGACATAAGGATAAGCGTACGGCATGGGGATGCAGGGGATGTAGTCGCATCCCAAACGCTGGAAAATTGGCCATTATTCCGGCAAAAATTTTGAACATTTGGGCAAATTATACGGCTACATTCACATTGAAGTGAGGGAGTGTCTATGTTGCCATAATTCATTTTCGTGGGTAATAAAGATATATCACCCAACATACCTTTGGGCAACAAGAAGAATTACCCCAAATGCTCTGAAGTTACCCTAAGTGGGGTTCTTGCAAATGGGGTAAAAACGTTTTGGTTTTGGGCAGGTAGCATGCAATACCTCACCGGTTTTTGACTAAGGTAAAAGTTGCCCTTGATTTTGAGGTAGGTTACTTTTCCAAGTAAATTACCCCAATTCTTAAAAAAATAACTTACTTTTTTGCAGTGCATCAATGGCAAAGCTTTGTTGAGACTATTTTGCCATTCTTTTTCCTCTAGTGGCAAAACAGACACTGCCTGGTGGCAAAATAAGCACTTCCTTTAAACTAGAATCATTTGAGAATTCCAACAGCCTTCATCAAATTTGGGCCAATTAAGAAACGTCATTCAGGTTTTGGGTAAAATTAGAAACATTTGAGTAAATTAGGAGCATTTGGTTATGGTCCAACAGCTTCAACCACATCTGCACAAATGAGAAAAGCTTTATGCAAATTTGGGCGAAATTAAAAATATTTACATAAATTGGAAACATGTGGGTAAATTCCATCAGCCAAATCAAATTTGGCAATTTGTAACAGCTTCATTCAATTGTGGGTAACTTCAAATAGTCATATTCAAAGTTGGGCTAAATAGAAAAGCTCCATTGACATTCGAATACATTTAGAAACATCTAATTGAACTACACGGGCTTCTAATCAAATTCAGATAAAATCAGAATCATTTGGGTAAATTTCAGAAACCTCAATCAAATTTGAGCAAATTAGAACAACTTAATTCAAATTTGTGTGAAATTAGAAATTTTCCCCCCCCAAATTTCGCAAAGAGCAATTGCTCTATTCAAAATTGGATAACTTCAAACAACTTTATTAAATTTTGGGCAACTTCAAACAGCGTCATTCCAATTTGGGTAATAAACAATCGCTTCATTGAAATTGGATACAATCAGAAACATTTCGGTAAATTCCAACAGCCTCGATCGAACTTCGGTAATTGAAACAGTTTCATTCAAACTTGAGAAAGCCTACTATTGGAAAGATCTGGGGGAAGCAGAAGAGGAGCATTCAGATTTGCGTATGTCATAAATATTTGGATAAATTGCAACAGCCCAAATCACATTTGGGCTAGTTGAAAAACAACCTCATTCAAATTTGGGTAGACTTCGAAATATTGTAAAATTAGGAACTTGTAGTGGCAACCCACCATTCTAACTAACCCTAATTTTGTGAGCATCAAATTGGTGATGCTGGTAAGTATTTTTCAGCTATAACAACAAAAATGTAGATGTAAATTATGTGAGCTGATATTTGTGAAGTTTTCATGATACAGGTTTAATTTCATGATGTGAAGTTTTCATGGCTCCATTTGCTGCTGTAACACTTTTCTAGCCCTACAATGTAGGTTTGATTTGCGTTTCTAGACCTCTAATGTAGGTTTGATTCAATACTATGAAGTTATCGTTGTTGGAGGTAGTACTTAATCAGTGTGAAGCTGCATATTATTTTGTGGTAGTAATGTGGTGTAACTGTGAGTGTGATATGACACATTAAAGTTTTTGTGCTTCAAATTTGCTTGATATTGTGAGATTTACAAGAGTGAATCTGCTGCTGTGAAGTATTGATAAATACAATTGACCAAGTAACTGCAGCTGCAATATTTTGTGTGGTAGTATCGTAGCTGCGATTTCATACTGTTTAGGGTTTCATATTTTCCATTTGTTTCATGCAATGAATTTAACATGTTGCATCCTGCTAAATTTTAATGTTTCAATTCGATGCTGTGAAGTGAAGTTTTTTATGAACAGTGGTAACTGTACTATCTATAGCTCTGCGTAATTCATTAATAATGCAGTCCAGTGACGCACTGCTATTTTTATAAAATGTTCTTGTTCAGGTTTGAAGTCATTTTGTCATTGGAAATTTGCTTTTGTACACATTCCTTGGTAGTTGATCATATTGACTCCAGTGTTAATATCTGAATCAGTTCCATATTGCTATGTCTTCTTAGCATGCTGTGTTCAGTGCACATTCAACTGTCTGAACTGGAGTGTTTTTTCGGTTTTCATAACGTGACTTTAGAAGTTGTAGTCTTGATGAGAAGCTGTAGGCCTAATGAAAAATATTGATTGCTAGTTGAGGGCATAAGGCTTTGACAACCAGAGTGATACTCTTTTTAAGATTGCTTTTATTTACCTTGTTGTTTATATGATTTGGTAATGAAGAGGTGAATTAACAATATTAATTTCAAACTCATGGCCGAGAAATCCGTCAGTTTGCAGTTCATCAACGAGATGGAGATATCCACATCGACGAACTTGCACGGCAATACGTTGCCGCCTTGAATTTAATTTGTATATGAAATATTGCAGGAACGCGACTCACCGCGCAAATTGATTTGTTACTGACATTTGACGGTTGGTAATTAGATGTGCAGTCACCTTGATTTGCTTACAGTGGTGGCGGTAGTGGCACGTTTTGGTCTTGACATTAAGACTTTCTGTTTATACGTCATTTGGGAAAACCAAGATCAAATTTGGGCAAAAAGTTTTTGCATCCCCAAAACTAGGCGCCCCCATACACCTATATTGGAGGACATCATGGTCAACGGTTTGTTCTTCTGCGCCACACTCACAAATGACCCCGTCATGCACAGGCTCTCTTTGGGTTTAATTCTCTTAGCATGTGCAAAAAGCTTCAAACGCTAGCTCTGTCGGCACTTGCGTGGAACCCTCTACATGTGCGAAATCTATTTTCATAAAATAGGTCAAATCGGCTTAAAACCGGCTCTGATTGAGCACTGACTTGCAACCTTCGTCGTGACCTGCAAACTTGGTCTAGTTGTTGGGTTTGACCAAATTACACGGTGTATGTGTTTCCAAACGTTGAATACATTTTCGTGAGAAATCTTTCAGTTTAGGAAATCTGTCTTTGCTGACTACCGTAATTTCCAGAAGCTCTCTACACTCTCTAACACCGTTACTATTGTACATTTTATTGAAAGGTGTTACGCTTGTTCTAATTAGAATTACCTAAATGCAGGGACGGCAACTAATTTGGCTAGGGGGCCACTTTGAGAAGGCCGCGTTTAGCGGATAGATAGACAGATTTATTTGTTGGTAGTGAGTTCATTGCGCCATATCAGATGTGCTGTTCAAGACAACAAACGTCGGGGCACCGAACAACATAGAGTTTATCCAGTAAGGTACTCCAGAGGAGAGTTAGCGGAGGGCTTACCTTCTAATTTGATCGTAAAACAAATAAACAAAGCAATAATAGTACACAGAAAATGTGTTATTCATTGTTCTTGTGCAAATGCACTTTCTCCAGCGCAAGCAGTTCAGTGAGACAAATATAATATCACGCGCTTTTCAACAAGTTCCAGATTTGAAGATTTTTCCTTAAATGTTTATGGCGCAATTATGGCGACGTTGTTTGATGCTACAGAACTCAAAAGTATCTGGTGTTCAATCATTCAAAGTTATCAGAAATTGAGTACAAAAGTTCTGTCTGCTCTAGTGCTCTTTGTAACAATATATTTGTTCGAATCTGGATTTTCCTCTCTACTTCATTTTGAAAAAACAAGTATCGGAACCGTTTGAACCCTTCGAACGATTTGTACGTGTCCCTGAGTAATTGTGTGCTAAGGTATCAGCGGATAATATCATGGAAGCAACAAAAAATGTCACTAGGTTGCAGTGGCGTATCTATCCAAAGTGGCGCCAATGGCCCCGGGCGACACCTTCCGCGGGGCGGCACTTTTTTGATTGATAACTAATTTTTGAAAGGAGTTTAAACGTTGTAGCTTCTTTGTTTATTATTTTTGTTATTATTTTTAATTCTTTTCAGTTTTTGTCTTTAGAAGCCCTAAATTGGAAGGCTAGCTTACAAAAAACAAGAAATGTGGTTGTGGTGAGAGCAAATTGATGAAATGTTTATACAAAAATCCGGGTATAATCCAATGTGTTAAAGTACCTCAGTGTTATTCTTGAAATCAGGGCTTTTTTGAAACACTTATTGGGAGGCTATTGAGCCCCAGTCCACACACATTTTTTTCCAGACAAGACATTTTCCCTATCCCAGTAAAAGGTCCTTAGAACAATCGAAAGAGATGACATTCGACTGCAGTCTAGCAAACATTACTGGTCCGTTAGTTCGAGATTTATATTGCCCCTCCTCTCAAAATCTGATAAAAAAGACCTGCATGAAATCACGGTAGTCATGGCTAGCCCAATCTTTTTCTGCTATCGTTCGATTCTTAGCAANACTCCAACGGCATAACATTACATCACCTGACACTTAGGCATTGGCGACGAANATTCCTTGGCACGTCTCATGCCATTTTTAAATATTCAGTTGGATATTTTCAATAAGTGCCACAAGCTATGGCCTAGTCCANTGTGGTTCAACTACAGGCCTCCGGGAAGCATGTAACCCGCCACAGNGCCATCAGTGGCCCGCGGAAGCATTAAACGTCACAATCGCATCACCGGCCATCTTCAGCATGGTATCCGCAGCGCAGAGTTGTAAGACGGGATGGGTTCGGGTGCGGACTTAAGTTGGCCAAAATGTTTCGGGCCTTCACANAAAATTTTTCGCATTGGGGGTCACTTTTGGCGCCAGTTACTGTTCAAGCAATCGAGCTGATCAAATATTCAATAGAAAATGATTAGTTGTAAATTATTTGGTCACGTTACTTTGTTATGCCACCAATTGCCCGCAGAAGCGCATATCTTGACTCACTCGGTAAATTAGACTTTCGGGCCTAAATCGGGCTTGAAAAATGAATGCATGACTTGGTCTGGGGTTATGTCTTCGTGCTCCAAAATGAAATCGGTTTACAACTGCCGCAGCGTGAACCAGAAATAGCAATGCATGCATTTACCAATTTAATTTGTTAAACAAGTAACGTTAGCTGGAATGTTTAAGCTGGATAATGTTCTTTTGAGTAACAGCACTTGCAAATTTCATAAATCGTGGTTATTTTGAAAAAACGTACATCCAACAATAACATAGACGTTCTCACCCTCGGAAATCGCATTTCGGACCCTCGAAAATGTTGTTTCGGACCCCCAGGTGTCAGGGAACCCCCGGTTGGGAACCACTGTGCTAGGGCAAGGCTGCCCAACCCGCGGCCCGCAATGTTGTTTTAAGTGGCCCGCGATGTAATAAGTTCGTAAGCAGACTTTTTAATTTTTAGTATTTTTTATAGGCTCAAGTATATTTGCATCAAAACACACCAAAATTATAACTGTTGTTTCTGTTATGGGCTTACCATCCAAAAGCTTGCATAACAAACGCTTCGAAAATGTGCCAATTTTTTAGATTTGGTTTACATCCATACAAGCTGGCAACACTGCGTGCAACTATAGGACTCATTGTCACCTCGTGTTATCTCATAAAACTTATCAAAATCAAGGGATTTGTTACGTCACAAAAACGTTTGTGGCCCGCAATGAATTTCCTCATGTGAAAGTGGCCCGCAACATTAAAAATGTTGGGCAGGCCTATGCTAGAGACAGTGTGGCTCCATTGCGACGAAGCTCAGCAGGCTGGATGCCTGCGAGGATTGGAAGGTTGTCCGCTGGTGTAGGACACAAGCAACCGGTAACAATTCGCAAGGCGTAGTTGATTTTGAATGGTTTCTATAGTTTCTGTTATTAGCGATATTTTATGTTTTTATAAGTTTCCATTGCCCACAACTCTTGTTCTAACTCCCTGCCCTACCGCTGTCCCTACCTGTTGAAATTAAAAATCCTGTTCCCGCCAGCCAAGCACGATTTCCACAATCTGTGTCGTTTGGCGTCGCAGGCAGCAAAGGACGCAATGATCGTGGGTAACTCTCGTAAGGATTTGGAAAATTTTTATTGAGCGTGCTTGTAGAGCGTTAATATCGTCATTTTCTGTGTTGCGTAAATTGATTAACGCTTTTCCATTTTGCCCAATTCGCGACAATGGGAGAGTAAGGCTTCACAAGAGAATTAGCCTAAGGCATCGCATTAGCTAAATCCGTCCCTATCCACAGCACATTGAAATGCATCACATAACGCAGATCAGATGTTTGTACTGAGCTGCGCTTGGCCTTTGGTATCTCAGGCTTCTCTTCGAGCTTCGTCTGGCTTTTGCAGCACAGATGTCTCTTCTGAGCTGCGTTTGGCACTGTATTCGTCAGCAATATCGCGGCACATTCCACTTCCAATCTTTTTTCTTTTTGAACTCATGTCCACAGAACAAGATTTGTTTATTTATTAATTGCAAAACTTTATCGCCAAGTTCAGGTACTTTAACGTCAGATTGGTTTGGAAATGTTAAGCTTAGTCAAGTTCATATTTTTCGTATCATAAGTTTTGTATGGTTATGGTTTGAACTGTTAAGTCTTACAAGATACATTAGAACAACCAACGGTTCTAACGCATATCTGAGAAAACGTTGCATTTGCTACTAATTGACAGCATGAGGTCAGCACCACATTGTGCAAAAGTTTTCCTAACAAGTTGGTCAAAATACAGTTAATAAAATATTTGAAAATCTGAAATGTTGGACCTTCTTTGTTGCTCAACCATTTCATTCCTTTTCGGTGTCCATGGATATAGGGCAATTGTTTCATCTTTCAAGGCAACCACTATCGCGGAGACATGTGCAGAAGCACAGCTTTCACAAGAGGTAAAATGACAAGTATAGCGTTTTGACTCGCTTCTTCAAATGTGAACCAACTGTGTTCTACACATCTGTTTTTGTCGTTGGAGTTACTTCTGGCGCCGGAATGGCGTATGAAAAGTTTTCTTAAAATGCGTTGCTTGGTTATGCTGTTTTTTGCACGCAGTCTGCATGGCCTGAATGTTTGATATGGCCACAAGAACGTTGTCGCTAATAAATTGAAAAATCCACAATATGAAATCATAGAAGATAACTTCACTTATCTTGAATGACTGAGAAAAAGTAAAAATGTTGCAGACCGAGCTGACATTTACAGAGACTCCTATTTTCTTGCGCAGTAAACGTGATGGCTAGACCAAACAGCCAATCGCTATCCATGCAGAAATTGCGGCAGCCGACTTCCTTTCGAAGCTTAAATAACATCACGACTCCCGAATCGTGCAAAACCCCAGCAGACTGAACTTATTGCAACTGCAAATATCCGGTCAACGCCAGATTGCAGACATGATGTCAAAATATATTTTTGTCTTTGGCTTGTAAAAGAAAGAGGGTGCAGACGTTTTCCAAACAAGTTGGTCAAAATCTATCAAATTGAAATGTTTGAAAATCCGAAATGTTGGACCTTATATCATCAACCAATTCAAATCAGCTGTGCGAGTCAGGTCCGGCAGAAATAAACATCTTGAAAACCTCTTAACTTCTCAACTGTCACTTACCCTCTTTAGGCCTACACTGCACTGTTATCCGATTCGAGTTGGATTGGGAATCCCACAAATCACTCAAGTGCGACCCTGAGTGTCTCACCGAGCTGCTTGAGCGCGCATTTTTTCAACCATACCCAATTCAGCGAATCCAACTAGCGGAGGTAGGTTGGGAATCCGATGAAAAGGGATTCGAGCGGAAGAGGTTGGGTGGTTTGTATTAAGTCTTGTGCAACCTTTTCTGTGCTTGTTTGATGCTAAAACCACTACCGTGGAACAGATTAGCCTATTCAAGCTAATCTGTAGCAAAAATGACGGATTACTTTATTTAATAATATTACCTGTAGGCTAACTACACCTAGTTAGGGAAACAATCAGCAAAATTGAATCGGTTGAGCAAACTGGAAGATTATTCGGTAGGTTACAAGCAGTGTCAAATATTCAGGGTGTTCAAGGTGTTCAGTGAACACCTGAAAATGAAGAAAAAAATTAAAAAATCGGTTTTAGGGCATTCACTGGCGATTAATGACAAGACCTG
>JGI24021J15306_10013616_pt1 | contig 10113 bp, 7 predicted proteins | sample Ectturendosymbi1_FD_15306 | JGI IMG/M metagenome (IMG submission 15306) | reverse complement strand
CTGGTAGCAATTCATTCGTTGGTTCAATCCAAAGCCAAAAAAAGGTCTTTTGAATGACGAAAACATTTAATGACGATCTCTTTAAATTTGTTCTTCTACCATTCACGACATGCACAGCCATACTAAACACTTGTTCATTAGCAGCGCTGGTTGCCATCACGCAGAACGTATTTATTGCAATATTACTGAGAGCTGGAAACTCCAATCTGTGATCTCGCCACCATTGGAGAATGTCGCCACAACCTTGTACCACAAGCTTTCTGTATAGCATTAAATTGCTTGCTCATGTCACTTTCGCATGCATTGGGTCATCAATCAATTACCCGCACAAAAATTTTTTATCCCACGCCCGCACGCACAGCTCTACGGGGCCCCGCACCAGGCCATCAAATACAGGTACGTGCAATCCGCGAGGGTTAACCCGCCCCGCGCAGGACTCTAACATGCATCCGGACACGTAATGAATGACCCGGAAGAAAAAATGCCAAACTGAAACGTTTCAGGTAAGTTTCACATTTCGAACAATTTTGAAATACTAGGAATAACAACTTTATTGCCTTTGCCAGCAATAATTGTCAGAAAAAGATATTTCACAAGCAGGGGCGTAGCGAGGTTAGATGGCGCCAGGGTCAAGAAGCAAGTTTGGTGCCCCCATGTTTAAACCTGAGGTCTTTCGGAAGCAAATGTACTGTATTGAAGAAAGTGCTTGTGACATTGTTAGGACTTGTCGACGCCCCTCGCAGTGATTTGGCGCCCTCATAGTGACTCGGGGCCTGGGGAATTGCGACCCCCTTGCCCCTTCTTGTTACCCCCCTGTTCATAAGGGCAGCCGATAAATAGAGGCAAGCGGTTCGCCAACACGGCCTCCACTGAACCTTCAAAACAAACTTTGATGTTCGTTTTGCTCATACCTTACACAGCAATATTTTGTGTGTTTTGCCACTATTCTGGCGGTCGCTATGCGCTTACCTAGAGGCTAGAAATCGTTCGCTTTAGTGTAATCTATTCCGAGTGGGGCGCTAGGTGACGTCACAGCTGCTTTTTTCGGTTATTTTTCGGTCATAGACCGAAACTGTTTTGAAATTACCGAAAAAAAATTAAGTCATTTCGGTCAGAATGTCCAAAACTATACGCTAATGAACACTGTTACGACAAGTTTTAATACAACTGTGAGACAAATGACCGAAATGGCTCAGCAATAAATGGCCGAAATGTCTCAGCGAAAAAAACAGCGTTACAAGAGTTATGAAAACTGTGGCATCAGTAAACTCAAAAAAGCGTTTTGAGATTCGGTCAACGATGACGTTAAAGACACCACAAACAAAAGAATCCTTCCCGGAAGTCAATTTATGGAGCGCGTTGGGCGAAAGGGAATAGGAAGCTATTGCTATGTGGATATGACACAACAATTTTTCGGTACCGGGTCCTTGGATTTACACGCGTTGTGCCGCTTTCAGTTTGTCTTGTCTTACATAAAAATGCACGGCGGTTATTTTATTTATTTATCTTAGACCCAAGCTGGATTCCTAAAGAGAAACAAAGAAACACAAAATTTCGCTGCGGAACACGCAAATTTAAAAATATTGTTGTTTACACACAGGCCGCACTTTATAAAAGCCGTTAATTTATAAAAGCCGTTAATATAAATACTGTTGTTTAAACACAGGCCGCACTTTATAAAAGCCGTTAATTTCGGACGTTATGTTGACTTCAGTGTAGTTCCAACTCCCACTTCCAAAGTCTTTTTGACCGTCAAACAGATATAACTGTCTCTTGCCAAGTGGTTGCGATGCGTATTCCATGTAAACTTTTAACCTTCTTTTCGAATCAGGCTTCAACGCATACGCGTTGAAGCAGAACCGCAGGCATTGTTTCAAACCCTTCCTCGTCCTGATACCAGGAGACACGAGGATGGTTGTCATGCTCGTGCCAGCAGCAGCCTTCGGCGGAAATAAATTGGAATCGGCATTTAGATACCAATCTGCAACAAAAAGGATAAAAACGGGTGAGGTAACGGAATTTACAAAAAAACGCATCGAATTACGTTCAGAACCCGAAGAAGTTTTTCAACAATGGGATTCTTTACATGCTCCGAAAAAAGCGCTTCAAAACGCATAAAAAACTTTTCTACACATAATGCTATCAGTCTAGGCGTTAGTTTCTGTAGCTATAATTGATGCTACAATCCTGTTCCGCCGACGTCTGACATTTCTATAGATCTGCGACCTCCCCACTACAGCCTGCGGGCAAAATCCGGCTCGCGAATACATTTTGTCATTAATGAAAAACTAAGATATTTATGAAAGATTTGTTGATTTGGTGGAATGCAAACATATCCCGAAAAAATCACATTGCGTAAGATGTCCGGCCCTCGGACTGTTGCGCAATAGCTTATGTGGCTCTCCTGCAAAATGTTTGGAGACCCTGCTATAGATTGACTCGGCGCACCATCAGTATTTGCCGAGTTCATTTTGAAAATCTCGTTGCAGTCGAAGGTGCTTTGACTGCTTTGCGTGCAGTGGCGTGTGAGTGTGCCTTTCATTTCAGATGCATGACGAGTCCTTAGTAAGTCCTAAGTAACCAGGTCGGTCCCGTCGCCACGAGGGGCTGTGGTGGGCTTAGCCCCCCCCAAACACAGCTCCAAACCCCCCCAAATTGAAACGTGAAACACTATAAATAAGTGGAATTTTGGTTAATTTTATAATGTCATGACCCCCGCACAAACGCAAAGCCCCCCCGCAGAACTGCAAAGACCCCCTATTGAAAACTTTCTAGTGACGGTTCTGAACCAGGTCTCGCTCATGCTAATGCACAGTTGACACGACTGTGAAAGCAGAAAAACGGATTCCCAAAACCTCGTTGAAACGGAAGTGTTTCCATATGAAAACAAACAACACGGTAATTTTCCTCGATTTGACTGTTTTCATAAAATTTGTTACTAAGAAGATTGGGCTTGCCAGATATGCTTATGGTTATTAATTTTTCGAACTTGAAACATTTGTATCTGTTGCGGCCAGTGGCTCAACTATATGGACAAGTATGTATGTACTGGAATCATCGCATTGTAATAGACCAGGGCTTCTCAAACTATGGGCCGCGACCTGTAATTTCGGGGTCACGATACAAACTTGACATATCAGCTATAAAAGTTTTTGTAGACTTTACAAGAAAATTAAAAGTCGGCGTGCAGTGAATCTGTAGCTATAATTGCTACTTATATTGCTAAAATGGTCAAGCCAAATTTGTTTTATAATAATCAACCAAGCACAAGCTTGCATAATAAATAACAATCAACCAAGCACAAGTAATAATCAACCAAGCACAAATAATAATCAACCAAGCACAACAAGCTATGCGTTGTTACGTCATGATTGTTTTAACGTACTGACCAATATTGACCTTATTGCATTCATTCCGACGCACAGGCATGCTTATATTTAGAACTCTAGGTCTAGTTTAGGGGCTAGGCTAAATGCTTTGAGAGCATACTGAGTAGTATTAGACTAAAGTTAACAGCTTGATGCACAGTTTCAGAAGTATTTTGGTCTTTGATTCAGGAAAAGTTGGATCCACAAACCATACACAATTGAAATTTCAGGAAGCCACACACCTGCCATGCCCAGGACTAGTTTGCGAAGTTATTTAACAACGAAGCTTGCAACTGAAATTTTCAAAACAGAGTTTATGTCATTTTTTGATAAGGACAAGAAATGAATGCCAAGTCATTTCTGAAATAGCCATTCATAAATTCTTAGCCTTTTGCATAACATATTTGTGTGAAGCTGCATTCCACAATTGGTAATCATTAAGTCCAAAAACCGATCTTATTTGAAAAATGTTGAGATTGTCCTTCGTTCTTATCAATCTACGAATGGATGATATGTGTAAAAATCATCAAGTGGATCCAACCTATTAGTTGTTCTTGATAACTTCTACAATTTGTTTTTTGTTAATTTTTTCGCTTTTCAGTTTCCATTAGGTGGTGGTTTATTACTGTATAGCTACTTTCGTGGTTTGTGTGCATTTGCATGATTTCGCCATAGACAAAAATGCCTCTCGATATTGTGACGGGACGTTTACACGTATCATTAACATTTGCGCTATCCGTCAAGGGGGTCGCACAGAAAACGTTTTTTTTAAATGGGTCGCAGAACAAAAAAGTTTGAAAAGCCCTGTAACAGAATGCTCACTGAACCTTCCTGCTGCGCGCAAACCGTTCACACTACGTTTGCACGTATCACGTGACTTAACAGCTGTGTCTTGCGCTGAATGCGTTGTTCTCTTCGCATTTGTGCGCGTGTGTTTGCGACCTCGCAGAGTCTTGCATGGGCTCCTTTTTTTTAAATTAGTGCAGTATGCGAGTCCGTTTCAGTCTCACCCATCGACCGTTTTCTGCGAGAGTTTGTCACTTTGACGTGGTAAAGGCAAGTTGCCCTACCCTGTGTGCCAATGGTCGTTGGAGGTTGCCGCTGTTCGTTCAAAGTCGAGGGCAATAAGTTGTAGTGTCACCTCTCAAATCCCCTCCCTGCTTCGTGTCTCAAGCAGCCGCGAGCCTGAGTAACGCCTTCGTCCTCTCATAGGACGGAGTGAATCAAATTCACCGATTGAGCTTATCCCCTCCACCTTGAAGAAACTTGATCTTGGCAACCATTTTCACAGGGCTTCAGAATAAANTGCAGTCGNCTAAAGCATCGGAAAAAAACATTTTTACAACAAATTTTAGGTCGACTAAACGCTTGGTGTGGGTTCAAACAACAAGAAAGTTNTGGCACTTTATCAACAAAAAATGTAGGCACAGACACTACATCAATTGCTGCCTCTGTGATGTGTGCAATCAAAAGGTGAAATGCTGAAAGAGTAGTAAAATCAAAGNGTAAATGATGAAGTATTATCTAATAATTTTTATCCACAGGGTGCTTTTGCNTTTCTGGTAGGGTATGCACNATGAAATTTAGATTTTTACGCGATTCCGTTTGAAACTACATTTGGGGCCGGAGTCANGTAAGCAGAACCCGGAATGGGGAGATCTTAAATGCAATAACCCAGGCGCACACGCGGTTTTAAATAAATTGTGAAACGGAGGTGCCTTTGCATTCACGGTAGTTACCGTTTACTGTGTAGCTGGCGGGTCCTGTAATCCTTGTCCAAGGGCATCTCCTATTCTTATTTTTTCCGCAAATTCGTCCTGCGTACCGCGGATTGACAATTTTGCCAAGAAGCGTAGCACGTTGCATCGAACCCGACCTGAAAAACGGAATTGATCGCCATGCGATTACTTTATTTTGTTAAATGCTTTGCAAATACCCTAAAATAATCCTTCGTAACGAAGTTGTTAATATAAATAAGCAGAAAACCCAAAACCTGAAAAAAACATTCGTAAAAAATTTTGTTTTCCAAAATCAAACATTTTCGCCTTCCCCATACTACTTGTCAAGCCCAATGATGACTTTGAATCGCGGAATTCATAAAGATCTTCAAACCATTCCCTGAATCTCTTGGGAACTGCAGATTCCAAGCAGGGAACCACAGCTCTTAACCAAAAGTCTCAAGCTGTCAGCCTGAATGAGGCAGGAACTGTTTTTCAGAAAAGTCCCAAGTTCAAGTTTGCAAAGCTGGTAAATGTCCGCTTCCAAAACCTTGTTTTTGGCCTTCGTAAAAAATGTTTGAAGTTTCAAACCAGCAAAAAACATTAGGGTTAAAGCAAAAAATTGATAAAACCTTCGCTTCACAGTCTTTGTCGCAGTAGGGTTTTCAAACGCCACAGTTACATTGCTGCAAATATGCAACCTCACCATTGGCGTAGCCGGGGTGACCAAGGGGAGCATGCCCCCCAAAATTTCTAGCATATCTTGTTATTTTGTGCTTTGAGAAGCGGTGAGGCGGTGTCCTAAACAAAATACTGTTACTCGCTTGAAGCCAACAGATTTGCCCCCTCACCAAACTTTGGGCTGGTTACGCTACTGAACCTCAGCCAATACGTAATTTGCAAAAATGTAAAGCGACAGCGAGCTTACTGAGGTGAACGTCCACGAAAGTTCTGTAGAAATAAGTTTAAGTTCAAGCAAAAAAAACAAGAAACGAGTACCATTTGCAAGTGACGGAATTTTCACCAGAAAATAATTGAAAAACGTTTCGCGTTTTTGATGCACAATAGGCGGAGCTTATATTTCTATAAACAAAAGTTATCGCCAAAACATCAGTGAAAGCCACGCGGCAAGCTTCACAGCAAAACCTTAGAGTATTCGTTTACTTGCCAAAATGCACTGTACAAACCTTTTCTTCGATTTCATATTCTTTACAGCCAATGTAACCTACTTGAAAATGGCTTATGTCAAGAAATCGAGCTCAGGATTTTGTACGTCACAAAAAACATTGCTGAATGGAAAATCGTCCTCCATCAAAAATCAAACCACGTTTAAAACATTTCTACCTGTTGGTTCGCGTCCAATTGAAATCAGATTGAGGGCTTAAAGTGAATCCGCAAAAACCTTCATTTTCGAAGTCACATGATTCCAATGCCATTTCTGGCAGCATTTCGTCTTTAGAACCTAAGCAGATAAGCGGTGTGTCATACAAAAACATGCGAAAGAAAGACAAAGAGACTGAGTGACGTTCTCAGCACAGTGGTGGAGAGAGCAGTAGTTTAATAATACTCAGTCCCAGACACGTTGCTATGGATGACATGAATCCCGCAAATGCATGTTACAGACAAATGCAAGTACATTCTACAAAACAGCATCAATGGCCTTTGTTAAACTATTGGATTCTTGAGCCTCCCCAAGCAACAATGAAAACTTTTACCACCGTTAAGCCTCTAGTTGTGGACCTACTGCTTCTGAATGGAGAGGTGTGACCGATCCTAACCACTGATCGCCTCATTGCGGTGCTTCCTCGGTCAAGGTTCTACTTCCCGGAAAGACCCACTCTCCAGGCTTTCGCTCGCCATAAATCAAATAGAGAAAACGTAAGGTGTGCTGTGTTAATGCACACTAACTAGAGTGAAAGTGGGTGTAATTTAGTCTATTTTTCTACTAGGTACGAAAATTTATTTTTCTCTTGTGCATTTTGAGGGGCAACAAATGGATAACGACATGTTTCTACAATATGTTCAACCATGTCAATCAATCGTAGATCGGCTCTCCCATAAATGTGACAAGTGATCGTCACTGCGGTAGTTTCAACATGCACTGGTTCTCCACAGTTGAAACCACAAGTGGATCAGCCCCTGTCCCTGCAGGAAGAACGTTGAGTCACAACACATGTCAACCGTGAACGTTGCGAAACGACTAAAGACATAGACGAATTTCGCTGTTGCGCAGCCACGTTTTTTGTATGTGAGGGGGCTAAAGGTAAACCAAAGACGGTAACGCTAGTACCGTGCCGCATTGCTGCAACATCAAAAAACAATTTTAGGCTTTGGATGTTGGCGCGACCACGTGTTATGGGACAAAATTAGGAAATGGCTCCACTCGAATAACACATCCTGCGCAGTGTTCGCGCATCGATATGCACAGAAGCAAAGCAGCCCAACGTAACAGGATTGTCTCACTATGTTAACATTCTATCATAAAAGCGAATGGAATTATAAAACCAGTGACAGAGCTTATACGGTGCTATTATTCTAATTGCGATGCTCACACCTTTTTTACGATTTGCAAGTCATTCAAACAAGCAGCTGAGTTTGAAAACTGCTTCACAGTAGCTTGCAGGTTTCTATGAGTTACCTGCATACCTCTATGCTGATAAACACATAACGTTTTCGTGAATAACCTTCATGCAATATTGAAAATCGGTGGCAAACTATATGAGAGGTTTGTTTGGCGGCGCAATTCCCAAATATCTTTAATACATTCATGTGAATGAAAAAAGACTAGACGCAGATTTTGTGAATTTCAGGGTTTGAAAAATGTGCTGTTTCGCCGTAGATGCAACACTGCATCTGCATTGCAATTGCGCAAAATAATGATGAACACAGCAACGTTTTGAAATTTCTCCACACACTGCTGTAGATGAAAAGCATTTGAGAGTTAAATTTTCTTCCTCTTTTAAGCTAAAACCTCAGATCAAATCTTGCGTGTTTCCCTTGTGTATGAGCAACAACTGCAGAAGAAACATGAAGGTCAACACGAGGTATGTGTATCTTCTAACTGTACTGCGTAGTTCCGGGTACGGACTGGAGTTCATATTAATGGTTGGACTTGAACTCGGTCTCAGGTCCATCGCGAGGTGTGGGAATCGTAATTGAAATCGAGTCGAAATATTTTGGACCCGCCAATTTGATTAGCAAAATCGGTTCGGACACAAATTTATGATGTTGTTGAGAGTTTCTGCACTCCCCAGGTCACAGGTGTAGGGGTCCCATAAACCTGGGGGGCTATAGCGTTTCGCCAGAAAAAGTACGTTCGTGCCGCAAAAGTAGTTGTTTAAAAAATGTTTGCAATTTCTCTTCTCTAAGTAATAAAAATACACATCTAATGCGATTTTCACTCTATAAAAACCAGAGTTACATTGGCAAAAATATGTATTGATAAAAGTTACAATTTCGGCAAATGATTACTTACAAAACAAAGGATATAATGATAGTGCAGCAAATGCTCACGATTCTGTAAAGGTGACACTGGAAGAACTCTACTCGTCATTAAAAGTTACCGGTCCAAAAAAAGCTCCTAATTCACACAATACGAAGTTCAGGAGAAGAAAAGTTATGGCAATTGACAAAACCAGTGAAGCAAAAGGTATATACAGCAAACAAGAAAAACTATCACATGCATTGAATTTTTATCAAAAAATAATCGCATCAATGCCCACAGCAAGATACACACCTGAATAAACACCATGAAGAATTCCAAAAATAAATATTTAAGATGATACAGGTTATAAACGACGAGACAGTGCATTACAAGCAAGAAGTCAAATTCCTCTTTCCTCATGTTTGAAATGATTTTTACCCGAAAACAAATAATTTATAGGTCTATGTGCCCACTTTCCCTTTCACTGCTGACCCAGGTATTTTGAATCCCACTACCATTTGTGCACAAAAGTGGGTTGTCCGATACGAGAGTGACGTAACCAAATATGTAATTCCTCAGGGCCTTGAGATTGCATCAAATATGCTTGATACACACTTGAGAAGCGATCAAGATTTTTATTTTTACGACTATGAGCACAGTGTACCATGCTTTGTCAGTGTCGTGTAGAACGACAAATTGTCGTCCAGGACAATTTCCAGAAGTTCAACTCTGGAAAAAACGTTTATTAAAGTCAACAAAACGTATAAATTGTGCATGTCTGTGCTTGTTTTTGTGTCTTAGTTGTGTTTTGCTCTTTCTTTTTTCACTAAGTGTTGGGCAAGTTTATCTTTCCTGTACCAAGTTTGACGCGCGGTAGAAAAACACAAACGGTACAGTTGGACCAGGCGATCGTAAAATCTTTCGCTGTGCTACTGCAAGCTACAGGAGTGGGCAAGTGGATCCATTACAATTTATTTGACAGGGAAACTAATTTCGTGTATTTAAACACATCTTCAATCCTGTAAAAACGCCGCAAGGAAAACCTTACTAGCGAAATGTTGACAATTGAAACAAGAGTTGAAAAAACGCACGAACTGTGGCGAGGAATACGGAGCAAGAGCAAAATTTATTCTGCTCTTTATGACGTTTTCTGTCAGTTAAAATGTATGGCGTTTTCCGTCAGTTAATATTTCCAACTCTTCGGACGTCTTGTTTGCAGTCACAGTTTTCTGTCAGTGATGCCACTGAGCTAATTATTATCACTATCAAAAATTTCAGGTTTCAACATCAGATTTTAACAGATAAAATGAATACCAAAAACATCAAATTTTAACAGCAAAGTTCATTCTAAGCGTTATACAGGGTGACACAAAAAAAACGGTCATCACCAAAAATCGAATAACTTCCAAAATTTTATTTAGATTGACACAAAACTTCAGCTACATTAGNTCAAGCCTGTGTAGCAGACNTCTCCAAAGTTTCAAGTCTGTACNACAAAAACTCTTAGTTTCACTGGCGCTCAAAAAATGTGTTCCAAATGAGCTCCCCGGCGCTGCAGGCACATTTGGATCCGGCGGGCAAAGTTCTCGATGACCCTCCCGCA
>JGI24021J15306_10013615_pt1 | contig 10114 bp, 6 predicted proteins | sample Ectturendosymbi1_FD_15306 | JGI IMG/M metagenome (IMG submission 15306) | reverse complement strand
AGTAGCAATGGCTTCGCGGGTCGGATGGAAAGACTTGGCGGGCCGGATTTGGCCCGCGGGCCGTAAGTTGAAGACCCTGCTCTAGACCGCTAATTCCCATGTTTGGATCCACAGACTCAAAGGTGTCCAGACAAAGGTTCAACAGAAAAGGCCACAACCCTAAATACTCTGGCCCATTGAGATCCGCTCCCTACAAAAAAGAAAAGACCGCGTGCCGCAAAACTCCCTCGACATCTAAAAAAGTCAGCTTGCATGTCATATAAAAGAAACGTACAAAACCAATGAAACTATTACAAGAAAACCAAGTTTTTCAATTACATTTAATGAAATAATGAACTGAGGCAAAAACAAATTCAAATTATATACTGATTACTCATTTTTCAAATCACAGTGAAAAGCAGCAAAGGTAAGTTGAAACAGACACGTACAATTTTAAGCTACGGCTTACCGACCCTTGTTTAAAGGGACGATAATTACATTTGTTGAAAGGCATAAACCAGGGGTGGGGAACCTATTTATTATCACGGGCCGCATGATTTGTGCATTATCGCTGGCGGGCCGCAAAATCAAGTAATTTTATCCTAAAATTCTACCTTATCAAAGTACCTGCTTATCATGGAGCTTCGTCTTGACGCGATGTTGTACTCTAAATTGGGTAACGAAAATTCTGTTGCGGGCTATATCAAATGTTTACGCGGGCCACATGTAACCCTCCCTTGTCATAAACCGATGTTACAATTAACCGTTTAAGGAACACAAACTTTTGACAGATCTTTTTTTTTAATTGTAATCAGATGTTTTTTCGTAACTAACATCTTCATCATTCACAATTTCCGAACCAAATTTTGAATTTATTTTCAAATTCTAAGGCATTCCATTTTTTATCCGAGTAATAGTGAAAAGCATCTTGCGAAGAATTGCACTGTTGTGCTCGACATAAAAAAACGCAGAGGAATAACGAATGCAATGTTTTCATCCGCGGGCGCTACATTTTATGATGTGGTCTGTGACTGGAGAAGGCTGGAACTTGCTGGTTTAGATGAAGCAACGTTCGCAGAAGGGTCGCAACAGCATGATTACGTTAAAGAAGATTTCGTCTCTGCAATCCACAGCATCACAACGCATAAGACAACAAAATAGCAAGACGAGCATTTGTTTCTAAACAAGAATCTAGAACGTTCCACGCACGAATCACACGTCGCATCGCGTTTGATAAAAAAGTTCCTCGAAGTTGGTAACAACAACCACTACAGCCGTCTCTTTAATATCAATACACGTTTGATTCTAAAACTACACACTACACTAATCAAATCCACCCAAACTACACTAGGTAATCGCGCATCCAAAACAGGTTAAACAAACCATTGTATAAACATGGACTCAGGCCTACTAAGGACAGGTCCTCCATGTTAGATGTGTCAGGGTAAGCTTCCTGCAACAAACTTGTTGCAGACTTCGTCAAAAGATTACATTTTAGCTGTCTCCACGCTCAATACACCACACACAGACACCACGCACTAGTGGACGCCACAGTTAACACACACCTTGTACTTGTAAAGAACATCGGAAAAGTTTTCTACAACGGTACCGCATTTTAACGCACAAACAAAAAGCTTGCAGACTAAAAGGTGCTTCTTGTTCAGGGCATCAACGCACAACTTGTCATATAAGCTTGATATTAGATTTCACACCAGCTACTTTCACACTCAATACCGAGATAGAAAGACAAAATGCACCAAACCTTTAATAATTTGTCAACATATGTCACATTCAAGCACATCTCTGTAGCACTACAAAAACACTCCCAAGTCGTTAACTATCCAGATAAGTCTCAACTACCCACTGTTTTGAATTCGGCATTCTCAACTCACGTAAAGCTACCTGAGATTCAGGGCTACGTTGCTTTGTAAATAATACGTTTTTGCCATTTTCAAAACCGCCTAACACACCATAAGCCTGTATTTCGTTCTACTATCAAAGGTTTTTGATTCCATAATTGTTCGGAAAAAATCTAGAAAACAACATCCGATGTTCCTGTTAATGGCTGAATTCTGCAGCTATTTTAGCCGATTGCGCAGTCAGGACGTAACGCCACGCGATACTAACAATCTGGTGAAATATTGACTACATTGTTGTACAATGCAGTAACACCTTTTCATTGCGTTAATAGCCACTAGCCAGAGGTATTTGTTTTTTTCGGCAAATTTTTGAGGGTTCCGGTCGAATTCCTAGGCTTTGCGTGTACTTGCCCTACGCTTGCTGGTGTTGGTGGAAAACAATTGAGCGATGACATACATAACCGCTTGTGGAGTTTGAAACACGATTAGCGTCAATCAATTGTAATGATTTTTGCCTGGAGCGCGAGGTTCAGCGGAACTTTGCAATGCAACAGTTTTGATTTTATTACGATGCAGAATAGTGCAATCGCAAGGTCCCTAAGCTTAGCAGTACCCAACTATACGAGGAGAAAAAAGGGCTACGCAAACCAAAGTAACTCGAACTTCGTTTGCTTGTGGTTCCTGACAATCGACACTTTTCGCAGTGAGGTTTTTAACTATTGTTGCGGCAAACGACCGCTCTGCTGAACTTGAAAAAAAACTTTCTACTCGCTTCTCATGACATTTTCCTTATGAAATTAGCATTCAAGAGTAAAAGTACAACTTCAAGGAAACAGCTGTGTCGTTTTTTGCCGCTTGAAGGGTGAGAAGGCTAACGCGTATTTTACAAAATAAAAATGCATTCTTGGCATCCGAAATTCGTGGAAGCGTTATTGCAACTGACAGGTAATTGTCAAATCAGGATTTTTTTTCTTTATTTGTAAATTACGGAACGCCGTCACTGGAAACAAAAAACTGAAGTCATTGGGGTCTATTTGGTCTTTGTCCACGCCGTGGTATTTACTCCATACAAGGGGTCTCCAAACTACGACCCGCGGAGCCATTTTGCAAATAATGAAAAAATAATACATTTACGAAAAATTTGTTGATTTGGTAGAATGTAACATATCCCGAAACAATCACATTAGGTAAGATGCCCGGTCGTCAAACCGCTGTGTAATAGCTTATGCGGCCCTCGGACAAAAAAGTTTGAGAACCCATGTTCTATAGTATACCAATGACAAAGCTACGTGCAGCTTGATAACCCTTCAACGTAGCATGCAAGCCCACTTACAAGCGTCCGTTCTCAGTCAACATGTTACTTACAAGTCGAACTCTTTGGTTTCGAAACGTTCTGGAAAAAAACTGTTTTGAAACGCAAACTTGTTAATTCACATGCGCACTACCGCCAAATGGTCGTCTTTGTTCCAATTATCCGTGGGCTGTCGCATTTTACTGGTCATCCGGCAACACCGCAAAGAGACAAAGCCTATCATCGGGCATCAGATCATCTTCAGATCAAAAATCCAAACGACTGTATGTCGGCGCAAAATCAAAGGGAAATTCGACTTTCGTAAAATAGTCATTCACTACTTTTCCTAGGAAATTTCAAAGCTCGCTCAACACCGCAACCAAAACCCGCTACCTCTGGAGATGTACACAAGCAGTTAGTTTTTATAGCACCGCAAAAAAACGCAAATCTACCAATCCAAACACACTACCTAAGCAGAATCCCACATTTTCAAGTTGCTATAAGGCAAACTGAACCACAGCACACCAAGGGCTCACCCTGGTTGCTAATAGTAACTGAACCAGTTGAATCCTGACGTTTCAAGCGCTTGGTCAAAGCAGTTTTCCGTAAAAAGTCTGCGCTTATTCGAAGCTGTTTCTCTAAGTAATCTGGCAAAATAAACTAAACCAAATGACCTCACGAAATTTGTTCCATTCATAGCTCATGAAATATTTTAGACTTTACCGATAGCCAAGCGATCGAGGTTGTTGTGCATCACTTCGGGAGTGATGTAATCATAAATCCAGTTGGTTTGGTTGGTAACTCTGATTTGTGAAAACTAGTTTCAGTATGATAGGCGATAACGCATAAACGCCAGAAAAAATGTTTCGAATAAACAGAGCAATAAACAGAATGCACCACCTCAAAGCTCCGAATATTCACGAGCTCAAGATGAATTTCACGGTGTTGCTTGCGGTGTAACGAGGTCACGCAGTTCACTGGACCCTTGAAAAATCTGCAGCACTTCGCCTACCCGATCCCGTTTGCCCCCCGGCCCGACGCGTGTATCTATTGGAGGTTCGAAACAGTTCGTCAACAGAGAACCTACTGAGTCCTGGCCATAACGGTGAGCTGCAAGCAACGATGGGGTTGCAACTCGGGAGTCTTGCAATTTTAGGAAAACTGGAATACCCTTTAGCTATCCTTATTCCCAGGTCCACTCTGGCAGGAGCAGTGACGCCCTGACAGGCTCCAACTGTGGGTCAAAAAGTTCTCAACAGCAGGCTGAGATTTTCAGCCATGTAAGGCAACCGGCAGTCCAGGTACGGGGAAGTGAAATGCTGGTGGAAAATATTTCTCCATACTGACACTTCCCGCAGCTGAACCTGACTCCAACATGTTGGGTCACACTTTTATTTGGCGCTCTTTGGAGCAGTGGTCTTCATCCGGTGGGCTATGGCCCAGTGGTAGGCCATGACGCTTTTTCCAGTGAGCCACACAGCTTGGCGTAAATCAGAATGAAACTATTATGAAGCTTGCATATTGACGTCATTATGACCAAATAAGATAGGCAGTGGCAAGAACTCCACCTGAATGTTACGTTTGTGACACAACTCCCACTTAATAATGCTTGCTGAAGCTGTATTTACGAGAATTGCTAAAACGCTATGACATAGCATTGCAATTGTTATAGCACAGCAGTTAATGCTAAGCTACAGTTATAGCGGTGTTAGCTCTATGAGATTATAAGCTATGGGCTATCACCTATATCTTTTCACAGGGGTCGGCAACCAGCGGCTCTTTAGCTCCTATAAAGTGGCTCTCTTGATTTTTTGAACTTGCATTTGATTAGAATCGACTTGATCACATTTTAGCCTATGCCCCTATGAAGTCGCATGAAAAATGAAACGGTGTCAACGTTTTGTGGCTCCTCACCGTTCCTATATGCTGGAAGATGCAGAACAGCTCTTTTGTTAAAAAAGGTTGCCGACTCCCGCCATAACCCTTGACCCGGCTCGCTTTGGAATTTGTCAAAGCGATCATCCTCTCTCGTACTGGTTCTACCAAGCACACACACACAACAATATCGATGAGGGAACATTTCGAACGTCTAACACTTCGGTAACGCAACGGTCTGAGACCTTGTCTAAAATTAACCAAAAGATAAAATCCGGATTGAACGCAAAATGGAATAAACTGAAGGGCATCCCGGCAGCTCGAATTTTTATGTGTAAATTGCAACGATATCTTGTAGCACTCTTCATGATTGACAGTTGTTTTGTCATAAAAGTTATTTTTCACGATAAGTGGTGAAAACTCGAATAAAAAAGCTGAAGCGGTTGACGGCTTAAGTGGGTTAAAAAAAGGTTTACTCGGGGCGTATTTGCACAACACTATAAAAATACAGTTTGTTACAACTGCACGTCTCAGAGGTACTGCAACAGAATCACAAAACCGATGGTAGACGGGAACCATCTGGCAGCACGATGGATGAAGGAACCCAATTTACTTATCATTTTTCGTTTCTCAACTGCCATTCCGTTACAAGCATCCGCGCCATCCCCACACACCCCCCGGGTTACGAAAGGCAAGAGGTCAGTAGTTCCGCGGGGCACATTAAAACCAATGCTTTCAGGGTCAGTAATTGCCTGAAGAAGATCTGAGACACCAATATATCTTTCCCATTACAAATAAACTCTACATACAAATAGGATTTTTGCCAGCAATGCAACGGTCTCGCCTTCTCTCCGCACCAAACCTTGCGGTGGTGCCGTTCTGAAAATAATTACGTTCGTTTCCTGCTCTTCCGCTATCGCATCGGGGAGAAGGCAAAAAAGACATTAAACAAATTGCCGCTAAAACGCAACAACACGGGGGTAACCACGCCATACTTCAAACAACCGAAAGAGAACGACTCGGGGGCGGGATCGTAAGTTTCATTGCCGGGTTTTGTAACAAACGAACAAACATCCCACACCTGACGCAGTCATTCACTTTTTGCATCACGCAGCTTCAACTTTCGGGAGACACTCGTCACTGACATACGACATTGCCATGCCGCAACACAACGACACACACGCGCCCAACGCACAGTTGCAGCAGTGATGCAGAAGCACGAGGTTGTAGAACACATAAGTGCAGGCTGCTACCACTAACGCGGGCGATGAATTGTGCACTAGAGCTTACCGTTTGTCAATCCTGCGAAGTACAGAACACAAGAAAATAATTACATGATCTGATTTTATCTTAACGAGCAAGTAGGAAGACAACAACTGCGAAATTTCAAAAAGAAATGAAAAACACTGATGAGACAACAAGGAAAACGTAGATCGCTTGGACTCTTTCCAGACGTTGCCCTAATTGTTGGCATAGGAGAACATACGTAGTATTAAAGAAACGTGTACGCTTGTCGAAATGCAGGGGAGGTTTTGTTTTAGGTCAGATTTACTATCCGAAGGGGTACATTTAAGGTTAGCAATAAAAGAGAAATATATTTTTACATATCCTTATTTCCAAATAGTTACACATATATCAATTAATATTATTTTGAAAAACTGTTGTATGCCTATTGTTAAATATATCTATGATTAAGCATGATAAAATATTTTTTATCGTAAGAAATTTTTCAGGGGTACATGTTCATCTGTCGAAATTCATAAGGGGTACATGGTCAGAGAAAGTTGGAACCCCTGTTTTAGGTAGTCATGAGGGTGTTAAGCTGAGTGACCGAAACAGATGAAAAGCGTTGGTGCAATACGACGCTTGTGCGAAAAACGTTTTTACTCGAGAGCTGCAGGCGAGGTAATCCATCAAGTGTCGATCAAGTTTTTACTCGCATAACGAGCGCAAGGGAAAGAAATAGTGCGCAACAAACGAATTCGAACTGCTGCTGATTTTTCAGCAGCGTCTTGTTCATCCGGAAGCGCGGTTCGGTACAAACCTGGTCAGCGACTACAAGCAGCATTTAAATAAAAACGTTATCCTGCTAAGAAGCCTTCTTTGCATTATGACGTTTAACAAAGTGCTATCTGCGGCGGGAAACCTTGCAACGTATACACGAAGATAATGGGCTTTTAAAGAAAACGACTCCTAAAACAAGTAAACCGTATTCTGTAACAACGAGTTGTGTTCTTATAAGTCTTATTTCAATTTTTATATAAGCTGGTCCTTCGTGGCATCTTATACAGATGCACAAAGTTGTGGGAACAACAGCATCGAATTGAGCAGCAAGACATACTGATGTTCACCGAATTAGTACGTTTTTTCAATTACAGCGCATCCTCGATTAACCGGCCTCTCGGTTAACCGGCAGGGTTCAACAGGGAGGAACATTCAAAAAATTATGCGATTTTAAACTTCACCCGAGTTTGTTTCGTTTAGCATTTAAATTGTTTTGTGGCTAAGCTTGTTCTCATACTAGTTTCGTTTTTTGTAGGTTTTGTAGGTCACCCTACAATAGATACTTTTCTTATCCGGCCAAGATTTTGGAAAAAGGTTGCCCAACATGGCCGGATAATCGAGGATGCACTGTACTCTACATGAAGAAATGCGGAAAGTATTAATTATAATTGCAAATAATAGGAGCACAGGCTTATAGCCTTGTCAAAACTTGACGAGGGATTCGAAAGTTAAGCAAATCCTAATGGCCTTAACGGCTTATCAAATATCGTAAATTATTTATACTTTTCTGAAGCTTCCTACTCTTAGCAGCAAGCGATGGTTTGAAACAGAGTCGAATTTGACATCGCGGGACGTTTGCGAGCGCACAAAATCTCATCACATCAAAAAAGAATATTATTATTCATTTTGTTTTGCCCACCATTTTCCTTCAGCAATATCACACGATATGACGACGATTTAGGCCCAAGTGAGAATAAATCATTGTGAAACGAAAGAGATAAAGAGCTTGGGTTACATGCATTGACTGCTGAGCAAAGCACCAAAAATCAAAACGCAAGTTTCAAAGAAAAATTATCCGGTGGTAGAGGATGACACAAGATCAACAAAAAATTACATGTAAAAAGGCTTATTAGAAAAAAGGTGACCAAGCAAGATTTTGAACAAACTTCAACGAAAGAGAATGAAACAGACCTAATGTCTTATTTTTGTTATAGATGCGAATAACTAAGAGAAAACACCTGCAAAGTGACATTTTATCGCCGCACATGGCATCAGGCAATTAGCACTTGACGTGCCAAGTTGCACATACCTTCGAAACTGTCATCCCGCTCTGCCATCAGCTCATCGTCGGAACATATGTTGAGAACATTCACCAGCATTTCGGTTACTGAAAAAAAATCGCAGCCGTGGAACTGAGATGAATTTTGACAGACGCGCTCCGGTCTACGTTTGACAGGCGCTATTTACACCAACGACGTCAAAGTCCAACAAGACTTTAAAGGGCCCAAACCTTTGACGAGCTTTACGGAATGAAAGAAGTAGCATACACGGCAACAGTAACTTGACCCGCGTCAGACTTAAAAGAAGAGGATGGCAGTGGCAGAAGCTCGACATTTGGTTTGAAAGAGAGAAGCGAATTTCATCTTAATCCCACGGAGTTCATCACCCATTTTAAATGTTTAGGCCAGACAGGGTTTCACGCTGAGCTGGCAGTCCCTTATTACGCTGCTTTTACGGCAAACACACGGCACATGCACTTTGCGGAAAGAAGGCTTATGTGCCACCTGTAAAAAGCGCGATCTCGAACAGTGCGCAGGTTTGTTTGTTTGCGAACAAAGATGCGGAGCAACCTTTAGTGAAAAAGTACTGGTTTAATGTCTGAACTGAATGAAAGTTGATGACAGGTTATCGGGCCAGTGAGACTTGTCCAATTCGGCAAAAGACCCATTTTCTTTAGCCGTGTTTCTCAAGTTTTATGGGTCTGCTGTATAGCAAGCTTTCGCATGGAACCAAGCGTACCGTCACGTGGGTGAGCCGACGCACACTAGAAATCATTACTAATTGACACTTGACAGACACCTGTACCTTAGAGATGTTATGGCAGAGAGACACGTTCAAAACCGCACAATCTACAAGGCATCGCCAGGAACGAGAAGTTGCGCTGGTTTCGACTTCGGGGTTTGTCGTATCTATCTAATATTGCATTGTAAAGGTCAACGTAAAGTTTTTCATTAACATTCCTTCAAAACACCACAAGTCATGTTCGAGGCGAGCACAACAATGGCCAGATGCCATTTGCAACTGACAGCAAATCAATCGACAGTTGTCAGTGCTACCAGTGGCATAACTTACGGGGGAAAGAGGGACGAATCGCCCCCTCCCTGACAAGTTAAATGCACACAAGGGACTCCACTTAGCTTGTATTTCGGTTTTAATATACTTTTGGTTTTCAATAGGTTGTTTTTTGCGTTTTTCGGAGTATTTTCCGGTGATTTAGAGTTTTAGTATAGTCATCTACATCCGGATTCACCATCATTTCTAATTTTTTTTGTGAGTTCTGGCTAATGGGCCCCTCACAGAGGCCAGTGGACCCGTTCAGCTAGTTCTCCTCCTGGCTCAAATCTGTAATTACGCCACTGATTGCTGCCATTCCCATCCCTATGCCACCCCGGCTTTCCACAAGTCGGATACCTTCGCCACGAGAAGAGGGGATTGTTTGTTTCAGCCGGAATTTAGGTACGCTATTGATAACGACAAAGAAGGCGAAAATCATGAGAGACAGGTGCCGCATTTGAATCCCTCACCTTTTTCACCAACGAACGGCAGAGACCACGTGAAAACGTCCATGAAGTTGGGCAACCAATATGGATGTGGCACGCAGTTAAACTGGCGAATGTTCATCACGTTGTTTTCGTACTTGAGAACAGCAGCTGCATTGTAAACAGGCAAGTTGCAAAACTAAGCATGCAAAGTAGAACAAGATGGGGTCCATTTGCGAACTTCACGAGTATCCTTGTTTTGCACCGAAAACCGATGTCTTAGCACAGTGGTTCTTTCTTAAGCGGGGGGGGCACCTCCCCTGGGGTCGTCAATCGATTTCAAGGGG
>JGI24021J15306_10013613_pt1 | contig 10115 bp, 6 predicted proteins | sample Ectturendosymbi1_FD_15306 | JGI IMG/M metagenome (IMG submission 15306) | reverse complement strand
CGGCGTCAATCTTGTTGCAAAACCACTGGCATATGATCACTCGCTTCCTCAAGTCGTCAGGTGTAAGCTTTTATTTAATCTGTATCCTGCAAGGATACGTGTGGAGATCTGCAATCAAAATTCTCCGCACGGACTCCCGGTTGATTCCAAGCTCCTGACTTCGCCGACGCACAGACTTGCTTGGGCTGTGGACAACAGAGTCTCTAACAGCAGCAACGTTGTGTGGTGTCCTTGATGATTTCTGCCGTCCAGAGTGTGGCTGTCAGTTAGTGTCTTTACGATTGAGGTTATGCACAGTCCCATGGGTTCTGAACTTGTTGACCCATCTGTAGATCATTGAGTGGACAGGACATTCACGGCATCCGAACCGTTCTTTGAATTGCAATTGAGCTGCGTGGATAGACGTCTGCCGAAAATATGCCTCAACTGTAAATATCTTTTGCTCAATAGTCCATGGCATCTCGAAGGTCAAATTTCGTACTCTTAGAACATTAATTCTACTTGGTAAATCTGAAAAATAAAAAGAATTGATTACTATTTCAAAATTTATTCAAGCTTTGGTGATGACCGTTTTTTTGTGTCACCCTATATTATGTCGAGTCACGAGGTTGGTTGTTGGCCAACAGTAGCTGCTTCTGAAAAGGAACGCGTTCATTGGCCCCAAATAAAGTTGTGCTTCCAAAATGGAAACAAAATACAGAAAAACGTATTGATCAGGTTCCCACGATTCACTGTAGGTATCAAAACAACCATGGACGTCGGAAGAGGGTAGAGGGCCTTTCTCCCTGGATTTTGAAAATTTCAGCAAAAAAGGTTGTTTTCTTAGTTTCGAGTGGGAAAAACAAATTTCACCCCTTTTGGCCACCCCTAGAAAAATTTTGGAAAAATCCCCTGTAGTGGCCCCCCCTGAAAAAATCCTTCCGATGCCCATGAAAGCAATAAGGACTCCTGCACAACTTTACAAAAAAACAAGATCTTGTCGTAATCATCTGGTGCTATAAGAACGTGCCAGCAAGCGGCTTTAAGCATTACAAACAATTTCGCATCTTCTGCAATCGAAAATTTATGTTTTGATTTTTTCGCTGCAAGCGTTACATTTTTAGACCAAGACACAGATCATTTGTGTAGGAAATGGTGAAGTAGCTTCAGTTTAAACCTACATTGTGAACGTTACATTGCGACCACGACAGTGTTTCGAATGCTCTAATCGCTAATAGCATTTTTGTGCTCAGTTTTGTCAAGGTGTTTTGGGAGACCGAATTTTTTTCCATTTATATCTCAAATTTTTCCAATGGTCTGTTAAATTACAGCAGAACCTCGGTTTATGACGACTACCATAACACACTAAAACCGAGATGGGTTACGACCATACCGAGATGGGTTACGACCATCTCGGTATAGTTGCGATCTCTCAAAATGTCTTAGCGGTCATCAAGGTAAAACCTTAAAAAAGCCTGTTTGTGCTAACAACTTTTCCGGAACGATTTCCACATTTACAAAGCGATATAACACTGAGAAAAACTTCAACTGATCTGCTTAAAAACGGTATCAAGCTCTGGTGTTGCAGTTGACTTAACGATCAGTTTTGACGTTTCCAAAACACTTTCAATTGAAGCTGCTTTGGAAGACGACATTTTTATGTATATTTATTGCGAGTTTCTCCAATTTTTCAAAGAAAACTATTTGCTTTGTAATAGCCGATGACTGTTACATGGAAGATAGGTCTCAGCGAGCCGAGTACGTACTGAACGACAGTGGAATAATCTATCGTGGGATTCTTACTGGATAATGAGTCAGCGTTGGCTATTTGGTCAGTTTGAGCAAGGTGTTCTTGACATTGCTTTGAAACTGCTTCGGGAGGACACCAGATCCAAAAGAGACACGGAAAAAAGCTTGCGGAAGCGGTCCTCCCCAGTCTACTGTAGCCGCGTCCTGACAGCAATGATAAGTTCCACATGGCTCAAAACATCGCTATGTTAAAATGTCGGTTGGGCCGTATCTGACTCTTTACGCTAACACGGTGTCAAGCTTTGCAACGTAGTAAAATGCCACGCTGCGGATGGTTTTTGTTATAAATCGAAATTATCTTTCAAAGATTTTGAAGCAGTTATTCTCAACTGGGAATGCTCGTTTCCCTTTGGTGTGAGGCAGCACATTCCGAGGTACGAACGTCTCTGCCGCAGAATGTATCTATTATATTTTTTACAGTTATGAATGAACTTGTTTCAGTTCCTTTGGTTTTTTGTCGAAGGATGAAAAAGGGTGTTCGTTTTTTTTAATGCAAATATCACCAAAACACGGCAACATTTACAGGAAGTTTATTGGTGTTTTGGCTGATTTCCACCCATGGGAAAACCCGTTTTTGTGAGTCTTAGCGTCGAAGGGTCTAGATTTCAGTCTCAAACAATTTACCTCTAGACTTAAATCAAAATCAGTCTTCAAGAGTTGCAACTACTCTTGAAAATCAATCTCTCAATAAAAACTGGAGTATGAACATTGCTAGTGAATCCCAAATAGAAAAGATGGATGAAAATTAACGAAATTGAAACTTAAAAGCATGCATCGAGTATTCGTGTGAACGTCTAATAAACTCAAGAACGTTTTATGGAGTCCTAGATATCTAGCTCCACCACTTAACATGGAGTCGGGGTTGAGTAACCAGCCGACAAATTTTCAGGTCTCGCGTTTCCACGTCAAGTATTTATATCAATATTTTTGACTAAGTCCCGGTTTGAAAGTGTGAACCAGGTATGTCGGTCCTTACGTCACCGGTACTTGACTCCACTACAGTCTATTTCTTAAGACCACGAGTACTTTTCTACCACTTGTGCTCCTTTTCATCCACTAACGAAAAATATTGCGGAACACAGTGATTGTGATGCCTATATTTTGCAGCTTTTTAACCTTACTGCGTCAATGAGTGAATTTTGTCGATGAAAAAAATCCTGATTTTGTGTAACTGTAGTCGAAGTATCTTATTTTGGTGGCGACTCTCTTTTCAGCAACACTAGTTTGGTGCTTGCAGCATATGTGTGCGAGATTGCTGCGTCTAAAGACAGGTCTGCATACCGATTGCAATACTCAAATTTTCTTTATTATATTGTGATACACGCGTGGTCTGATATGAAGGAACACAAAAGGTGCGTCGTGGAATCAAAGGATTTGAGGTTTGCATTAAAGCGTTCTTGTTCATTTCACAGGTCAACAGCGTCGACGACAACGGTGTGCTCGAAGGAAGATGGTATGACGACTACAAGGATGGAAAAACTCACGGTTCCTGGAGTAGCAGTGTCAAGATTTTGAAGCAGTGGAATGCAACGGGCATGCAACCGGTCAAATATGGCCAATGCTGGGTATTCTCCGGTGTATTAGTGACAGGTACAAAACGCTTTTACTTAGTTAGAAACAGTTTTTCTCAGACGTGAAAGCGATTGTCACTATCTTCAAGCCTAACGTTTTCCAAAATTTTTCATTCTTTCGAATTGATAGTACTTGTGCTGGTGGGTATAATCTATTAAGCTTTTGCTGTTGTGTGAAATATTAACTGCCTTATGAGAAGAGTGTTTTTAATAACCGTGAACGTCTGCAACTGTCGACGACAGGTTTTGCTTGAACTTATCAGTGATTTACAGTTTTGCGAGCGATTGGGATTCCAGCTCGAAGCATCACCAATTTCAACTCTGCTCACGACACCGAGTATAACATGACCATCGACATGTTCATCGATGAGAACGATGAACTCTATGACAAGAAGGGGGTGAACGATTCTATTTGGAACTTCCACGTTTGAAATGAGGGATACTTCCGTCGTCCTGACTTACCAAAAGGTAGAGTAAGCAGAACGTCAAATGTGGATGCACTAAAAATGATAGATTTCACTCTTCACTACTACAAGATTTTGATACGCTTATGACGAAAAAACGCATATAGGTCATTTTCACTCGAGAAGTTTCTAATGGTGCTTTTGTACGACTCGGCTTTGTGTTAAAGCACAGCACTAAGCTTGTGAATGTTGTGTGTTTTTATATTATTGTGGTCATTAAGAAACGAACGGGTAAGTTCGAACATCATTTGTATTTCTATAGGTGCCCCGTGTTGACAGTAAAGGTCATTCAGTCTCATATGTCTCGTCTCGATTGCTTGGGAATCCGTCCAGTAAGACAATTTAAATTGGAACATTAACATTATTTAGAAGACACACGGTTGCAAGCCAGCAGGCGTGTGGTTGTTTGGTTGCTAAGTTCTCCAAAACATCCTACGGCAGAGTACTGCTGGCTGATTACGGGATCCATGGCTATTAAGTAGAAGTGTATCTCTTTTTAGCGAGACGTTTTAAGTTTGTATGTTCGCTCTCCTTTCTGTTCCTTTTCTTTCAACGTACAAATACCTGAAAGGTATGTGTGACTTCGACTGAGTTTCACTGCTGCAGTTCATAAGCTGAAATCCGTGCACGACACTTTTTTTCGTCAAGCAGACTTAAAACTCCATCTCTTTTTCGCAGGATATGACGGATGGCAAGCACTGGACGCCACTCCCCAGGAAGAGAGCGAAGAGCGAAGGGGTCATGCAGTGTGGCCCTGCACCGGTCAAAGCAATAAAGAATGGTGAAATCTACATCGGACAAGACACGGACTTCTTGTTCGCAGAGGTATGCTGCAACGAAATAGGCTGAAGTTTAGACTTGACAGTTGACAGCATAAGAGTAGGGAGCCAAATATTTGAAGCCCTTAACATAGGGGTGCCCAAACTTTTTTAAGGACCAGCATTTTCTTCCGACATTTTTCAAGGATAACATAGCCGGGCATTTCACTTTGGGTTTGAGGCAAGGCTGAAGCCGGAACATAAATTCAATCTCCGGCTCTGGCTTCAGCTCCAGGTATCTAAAATTTTTGAATTCATCTCCGACATCTAAAAGTCTTTGGTTCCGGCTCCGACTCCAGAATGATTGAAAAATGAAAACCATTGTATCATTTGTACAACACGCTTGCACCACAAACTAAGGCTGTGGAGCCGGAACCCAAATTTCAGGCTGAGGCTCCAGCTTCCACTCAACCATCTAATTCTAAAAGTTTGGGCTCCGGATCTAGCTCCGGCTCCAGCCATCTACATTGGCTTGAGCTCAGGCTCTGGGTTCACAGCCTTGGTTTGAGGTAGGGACTCCTTTGCGATGGACAACGCATAATCTCGAATCAAATGCGCGGGCTCTATATGAAATGTGGTCGTGGGCCGAAGTTTGGAATAACACATAACCCATGCATGTTCTACTACTGCTCATTCGTGTTTCCTTTGTCTTGTTTGCAATTTTTTTTACTTTGACAAGCCTTATCCTTTAAATATTTTGAATAACATAATCCATACTTTTAAAGCATTTTGTCAATTTATACAGAAAATGTCATAGAGTTTTTGGTGTAATGTGCCGAACTTTTTAATGACGAGCAACGTCTCAGCTGGATAGGCAATTTTCCGACGTTTTAATCTATACTGAAGTCGCACATTCCACCGTCCGTAGTAAAGCGGATTTTTTGCATTAAATGTGTGCACTACTAGCTCAACAAACAACAGTGCAACATCTGCTTAACTAAATCTTGAAGTACCTGGTACTGCCAAGTCAATGCCGTGGTAATTTTGAAGTGATGAGAAAGTAGATTGCTTGCAAGCAGCACTGCAATAGTGCAAATAATCGTTTCATTTTTAGGGCTGCATGAAGTAGGGTTTGATTTTTAAACAAATACTTGCTTAAATTTCACAGTTTCCACATGGAAAGGTGGCCAGTTATTTGCCTTTGACGCAACTTTACCTCAGCACGCCATGTGACTGGTTTATTTTATTTTTAACCTTTCTTTTGCACACATTTCAGAGTGATCTGAAAAGTAAGTTGAGATTTTTGTTTCGCATCAGGTCAATGCAGATCGTGTGTGGTGGAAGGTCAATGGTGAAGGAGAAGTAACTGGAATGATCAAACGCGACAGTCGCCACGTAGGTGTGAGGATCAGCACTAAGGCTGTTGACTCAGATGAAAGAGTGGATGTCACTGACCAATACAAGTTCCCTGAAGGTTAGATTCCTTTCAAAGTAATTGATCAAGTCCAGTAAGTTTTGCACATATGCGTTTTGTACAAGAAAATTATGGATAAATGTGCTTTCGCATACAAAATCAACTTTTCTTTATGTCAAACTGTTTTAGAGTAAACAAACGTAGTTATGTAAGAGATACACGCGCAGTTCCTTCTGTAACCAAACTAGTGAGAACAGGTTGTCGTACTCGTGTTGGAAACGGATTGCAATGGGGAAAAAAGCAAAATAGCCAAGTAAAAGTATCCAGGAAGTGCGATATCGGCTTTCTGCCATGTGAATAAAATAGTTTCTGAAAGCAGAAACTCTCCGAATCCACTCAAACACTGTTTTCGGTGGACCTCAGTGATATAGATGCTTTGTGTTTCCTACATCAAAAAATAAAACAATTAGGGCAGGTGATTCGAACCGGGGCGTCGCGACGCGGTCGTGCGTCGTTTCGACATTGCAAGGGCGTCGCAAGCTTATATCCAGTTTTGATCATCCAGATTTTAATTCCATTTGCTACTTCGTGCTTGTGCCAAGCTGACTTTTAAGCTGCTGCGATGATAAAGCAAAGTATCCCTCGAAGTTAAGCGTCGAAAGAGAAATATACTCAGTAATTTCAAACATAACACGGCATTTTGTGCCACAACAAGCAAGCTATGAACCGCATTTTAATAACAAATAGGCGAATATTTTTGTACAGTGCCTCGTTTGATATCTTGCATAGGGTTAGTGCGTTGGGAGTTCGGCTTAGGGTGATGTTTTTCTACAACTTTTCACGACAAAAATATTTGGAAGAACTCTGAGTGTTAATGATATGCTGTTTGTACTGCGTTTTTTCTGAGTTGTTGCAAAGCGTCCGTGCGACTATACAAAGCCTAGGTGTTGACATGTAGATTAATGATTCTATTTTTTTAGACGAAAAATTAGTTAGTTTATAACTTTACCTTGCTTTAGAAAAAAAAGACATAAGTTTTGCGTATTTCAGGGGAAAACAACAAAATCTTAGAAACAACAGCTAACCATGAGCTCAAAAAAAATCAATCACTGGGTTCGTGCTAACAAATTAAGTAACAATTATTCCAAAAACTATTTCATGCTCATGAACAACTATAACACTATCAATTTTTCGGTTTCAATTTATCATCACCCAATATCAACACAAAACAGTTTAAAATATCTTGGCGTTATACTTGGTGATAAACTCTGTCGGAAGCCTCAAATTGAAAAGTTGGTGACACAACTCTCCAAATCATGTGGAATGTTGTTCAAATTAAAACACTATACGAACATTTCAGTGCTCAAATCTGTTTACCTTGCTCTTTTTCATTCCAATTTAACCTATTCATACTTAACTGGGGAAGGGCCAACAAGACGACTTTACTCCGTTTAATTAGATTGCAAAATAAAGCTGTGAGAACATTTGAATATGACAAAACTAAAGCAGCTGTACTCTATTCCAAGCACAAAATTTTAGAAATATCAAACTTAATTCAGTAGCCAAATTCATGTACTCCTTTTATAATGGTGGATTTCCTAATCACTTTGATAGCTACTTTGTTGAGATTGCATCAGTCCACAAATATGAAACAAGACTTGCATCTCTGCAAAAATATTATTGATCCAGAATGAAAACGTCTCTGAGTCAGCTTTCTTTAAAGTATGTTGGTCCGAAAATTTGGTATAACATTCCTGAAATTTTGAAATCTTCTTCGCCTTATTCATTTGGCAAAAACTATAAAAACGTCCTGCTATCTGGCCAGAATACCTGTTGATCTTCGTTTAATATGTTTGTCACAGTCTGTAATATTGTGTTGATGCCACTATTTTCCTTCCTATCTACCTCTACAGCTGCTCATCCTACCCCCTGTACATAGGCATGCTTTTCCCACTGTTTTTATTGTTTATTATGCTTACTTTACCTGACGTTGATTTGATGCTTTTTTATTAGTGTTTGTAAAATGTCTTCAATTAAAATTTGGTTTGTGCTATCAACAGGATTGGCTGAGAACTTGACCCAGGTGGTCTTTTGCCAACCCTTTGTGATTCAATGTGTAGGAGCACGATTACTGAACCGCGAAACCTGAGATCTCTTATGTTTTTATATTTTCACACTTTGGCATCCGGGTTAATTCAAGCGGTTCGCAAAAAAACAGCTGGATCTCACGTGGCTTTGTGCGGGAATATCTCCGCTCCTGTTCGGGTTACGGACCTGGTCGAAGTGTCAAAAGACACAGCAAGTCTTATAGTTAGCACTCGAAAAAAATTTTTGGTTGGGGAGTGCGGTTTTTTTGTGAGTGACGTCATAAGTGGAGGACGTTTTGGCCACCTTGGCCAATTTCACCTGGCCCTGGGCGCCAACTGTTAGATGGTAGTATTTCGTTGAAGTTTTTATTGGAAACTAGGCTACAATCCGAGACTTTTGATACTTTGGATGACCTGCTGCGTTTTCGAGTTCAAAAGTTATGATCTAAGTTAGTAAAAATTTTTGACTAATTAATTAATTAGATAATTAATTAATTTGTTTATTTAAGGTCATAACTTCTGAACCAGAAACGCTAGAAAGTTGATCAAAGGCTCAAAAGAGTCGGACTCGAGCCTAGTTTCCAATGAAAACTTCAGTGAAATACTTGGGCCTAGCGGTTGGGCCCTAGGCCAGGCAACATGAGCCAAAATGACCTCAGAACTACTTCACTTATGACGTCACAAAAATCCGCAACCCCATCCGAAAAAAATTTTTTTGAGTGTAGACTAGAAGTCTGGCCGATTCGTTTGAGCCCTTGAACAGCTCTCTCAGTCGGCGGAGGAGCTAGGGCGTTGGTAAGGCAACTGACAACTGCTGGTTTTAGGACGATTTCAGAGTACGAATATATCGTACCCCGGTTCTCAAAGTGTTCATAAACATATAATCAACTAGTGATTTTTGATGTTATTGTATTTCCTATTGCTACATTCGTGTTATTTCGTGGTTTGAGTCACAAAAATGCATGGATAAGCCATACCCTACCGTGCCGATTTGTATGAGTTTGCTTTATCGCTACCACCGTAACAGCAACTGGTAGTTGTAATTTTGAAAATGCATAAAAATATCTTTCCGGCAAAAGACACTTATTGTTGTTGAAATTGCAAAACTCGCGTTTCTTTAGGAACAGAAACCAAGAACACCTAAGAACAGAAACAAACACTTGATTCAACAAAATTTTGATAAGACAAACTTTCTAAATTTTGATCAAAATCAATAACCTTACAACAAAAAATTTGATGAAGTAATTTTTAAACCTATTTTCTAAAAAATTTGGAATAAGACTAATTGACAGGCGATGTTATGGCGTGAGGGTTTGTAAAGATCATGTTGTTTGCTTCTTGAGCTTTCATTGCAGTTGATTTTGGTGTTCGACGATGCTCTTGCAATTACGGCAAAAATGCATCAAATCTTTTGTACTTTTAAATAACAACAATTAACGGCGAATCCTTCCCGAAGAAACGCTTATCTTCTGGCCGTAATTCTACTGTACGTAGTCTTCTTAAAAATCACACGCTGCGTAGATGAAAAGCTGGCATGTACATTTTTAGTAGTATAATAGTTCCAGTTAAGCTGTTAAACCCTGCCTTCAAAGATAGCAAAGAAGCAGTAAAAGAGAGAAATTTTGTCACTATAATTTACATGCTGTTTATCTCAAATGCATTGCCAATCTTGACGTTAGGTACAACTGAAGAAAAACAAGCTTTCACGAGAGCTTATGCTCACGGACGGAAAGCTGATTACCATGACAAATTCGTCATCAAAGAAGAAGGGGCGATCACGATAGACATCAAAGCAGTTGGTGAAGTTATTAACGGGAAAGAGTTTTCAACCAGCATTCAGGTAAGCTTTCAATTGGTTAGAGATACGACAACTGAGAATGATTTTCACTATCTTTTGTAAGAAATCTGGGCATCGGAGGGCAAGCATTGTTGCTGCAGTGTTTTATGGTCGGGAGAGAATCGGGGAATCGAACTATCATGATTCCCAGGGAGAATTTTGGCCGAAATTAAAGCAATGCCTTACCGACTGGACT
>JGI24021J15306_10013612_pt1 | contig 10115 bp, 9 predicted proteins | sample Ectturendosymbi1_FD_15306 | JGI IMG/M metagenome (IMG submission 15306) | reverse complement strand
TTTTTTTCCACCCATATCTGTTTTTTAGTCTACCTGGGTGTCTAGGTTTAACTGTGAAAAATCGTGTTGAATCTGTGTTTTTTGAAGTGATAATTTCATCAGCAACTTCAATGTGTTCAATGAAATAAAGATACCTTCACATTGCATTGTTTACATGTGCATATCAGGTGAGAAAGTACGCATATCAAATGAAGCAGAACGTTTTCAATCGGTTTCATATTCTCATATAAGATAAATTGTCAGGGTTATATACAGTGGTGTGTTTAAGGGAAGGCAAACGAGCACCTGCCGCCGGCTCCCCTCAAGGTATTTCCCGAGTAAATATTCCTCATTTTTGGTGAAAAACTTACTATCTGCTCATATAATATTTTCCGAACCACATCATACTCGTAATTCAGTACTCTGCCTTGAAAGACCCCCACCCCCAAGAGCAACTGCAATGTGTAAGTAGGCTGCTCTGCTTTCAAAGGGCCCCCAACTACAGCTGTAATGTGCATGTACTCTGCTTTACCGGGCGCCCAACAGCAACTGCTTTGTGTAAGTGCTCTGCTTTCAAAGGGACCACAATAGCAACTGTAAGTCCTACGTTTTCAAAGAGGCCCACAATAACGAATGTAATGTGTAAGTAGGCTCATTACCAGTGGCCAGGTCCGATTAACCACTGGGCAAACCGGGCAAATGCCCAGGGCCTCGCGCTTGAATATCAAAAACCTCCTTTACTGTTTTTTCATGTTTCTAGGTTGTTAACACGTGTCAAAATTGTAGAGCTTTTTGATGATTGCATTTAGTAGCCTATATAGGTTAAGGAAAGTGACAACTTTGGCATTTATCATTTTTTAGTGAATTAAAAGAATTGAACCAAACAGCACCACGCTTTATGGGCCTCCAGTCAGTGATTGCAAATAAACCCAGATGGCACAGCGAAAAACAACATATTCGTACAATGAAAACGCAGTAAGCTTGTGTTACGAACAAAAACATAATGAGTGTGCTTATTTGAATTGAAACGATCATTTAATACTGATTTAATAATACAGGGTGTCCACAAACTCTGGGTACATAGGGGTTTCTACTACCTATTTTATTTGTTTAGGTTATTTTTCCTTCCCATAGGTTTATTTAATTTAATGATGATGGCTCTGTCCAAAGAAGAACGAATCGCGTTGGTACTGTTAAGTGGACGAGAAGGATGTTCCCAGACTTTATGTGTTTTTTTACCATGTACCCATACTTTATAGACACTCTGCAGTTTCACATCCAAATTGTCTTCTGCAGCGCAAACATTAACCTTTGGACGTGCTCAAGACCAGTGGTTCTCAAACTTTCATGAGCCGTGGCCCGTCTGGAGTTTTCCTAGCCTGGGAGTACCCAAAATAGATCGCAGTGAACCCTTAAATACCTGTAGCCTATAGCAGCATGGTAGATTGCCAGACCAGTGATTCCCAACCTCTTTAGTCTCGCGAACCCATTCGAAAATATTACATACGCACTTGGCCCCGGCCATTACTTGCAACTTTAAAGCCGTTCAAATAACAACCAACAAGATAAAAAACACTATCATTTCAGTAGATTATGCTGTTGACCACAACCTGCATTTCGGTGGATGCGACGTCACGATTTCTGCGCGTGACGCCACATCCGATGGCGTCACGGCCGCCATTTTGTCAGTGACATTAAACCGGCCATCATTTGACACAACGGACGCCATTTTGTCACAACGCTCGAGATTTTTCACAATGGTTTATTTGGTGTTGACACCAAGTTGTAATACATGGCAAAAGTTGCTCAATGTCATGCAATGATGCTGTCAAACCACGACAGTTGTAACTAACTACAGACACTTCTTCATTTTTTGCTGCCGTTATTGTCTGTTGTGGGGTGTTGATCGTTCCAGCATTTGTTGCTGCTAATCACAAGGTTTCTATTTCCCAATGGAACGCAGGAAAAATAAAACCCAATACATTTTCTTAAACATGTGGCCACGTTGTCCAATTCATGGGTACTCTGGTTTTCCCTGTCATTACTGCTACTGGATTTGCATTTTCTTTCAAAGGTCTGATGAGGAGTTCTGAAGTAGCCTGCGTATTGAGACAATTCAAGTGTATCGTCAACCATTTCGATGAACAAGCTATGACTGTTATTTATGTCATTCTTTAAACGCAATGGATGGAAATTTCAGTTAATGAATGTGACCAGACAGTTTGACAACCTCTAAACATGTTTTAACGGAAATCTACCGAAGCACGCTGAGATTCTCGAACAATAATTTCTTTCCTGAATCGTTAACACCTTAAATCACCAAGCTCTATCATGCTAGCAACCAAAGCAAACGACTGCACAACTCCGTGGAAAAAGCCAAATCCTCCACCGAAAGAAAACTCAAGCAGTATTGCAGGCCAAATGCGTAAATGTGTTGATAGTAAAACACGCAGCAGAGTGTCCGTGCAGCTCCACCGTGCTCCACCCAAGATGGCTGCATTAAACCACAAGGTTGTGGTGAGACCCGGCCTACCGTCGATCCCCAGATCTGCACCAGTACTGAAATGGACGCATTACCTGCTAGGCCACCAGCTGATTTGGAACTACGGGTCTGCGTTCATGGTGACATACTTATGTTTATTTGATTCCACACGAGCGTGCCGCAAGCATCTTTTGCCTAGTCCCTGAAATTCTGCTCAGTTTTTTACACTATTGCATTTTTATGTTTTTGCTGATGTTACTTATGATTTGTTGCACATGTTTGGCGTAATCAGAAGGGATTGCTTTTTATCAAAAACTCATCGGTTATTGGAAGTATTTGAGCTAAGTCTTCTGCAAGAGTTGAAAATATAATAAAACATTACCGATAGAGCCTTTGTATCAATAACGTCACAATAGATTTCTACGGAGGGCAGCTGTGTTGTTTGAAAAAGGATTTATTTGTTTTTCCTCAGGACATTTTTATCAAAGCAAATCACTTCAAAAAGCAAAACCTTTCATGAAAAATACTTTTCATGGACTTGCCCAAATCGAGCTCGGTGTTCGCACAACTGTCATTGGTGTCAGCTGTTTCAGAGACGACGTCGTATACCTCTCCAGTTCCGGAAACCTCAACAATTTCATAGGACTCATCTGCCTCCAAGGTCCCATCTGAAAGAAAACGTTTTTGTGAGTAGGGTTTGTTGTTAAAATGTTCACCTTACGAATTGTGACGTTTTGACCTTGAGCTGTAGAGTTTTTGATCAAACGTGATTCATTTCGGCAATCATACGCAATTGCGAATATGATTTTAATGAATAACAACCTGTACAATATCCAGAAGTAAATTGTGAGCCAACTCGTTGTTGAACAGATCCTCAAGTGGAATCAACACTGGTAAGCCTTCTGTAAGCCCGAGAGTAGGGTATCAGTTTACTTGCTGCAGCATCGGTCTCCGTGCTGAGCGACAAATTCGACTCAAAACCAGAAGGCGATACCAGTTCTAACCAGTATGAAGCACTGCAGTGCAGAACCGTCGCAAGAAAAATTCAATAGGGGCGTTGCGCTTTTGCAGGGGGGTTTGACATTCTGAAATTTGACAAAAACTCCACTGATTTACAGTGTTTCATATTTCAATTGGTGGGCTTGGATTTTGTTTGAGAGGGCTAAGCCCACCAATTACCCCCGTGGCGACGGGACTGCTGCAGTAGTCTGGAAGCTGGGGGGGTGAGGGGGTGGAAGTGCATCACCAACAGTTTTGATTTGTTGCAAAATTAGGAAAAAATCTGAAAGAATTTGGGGAAGAAAATTCCGAAATTTTTTAGCAATACCAATGAAATTATACTTCATTTTTGTTGAGTGTATACGTAGAATTAGTTTGTTATTGCATGGAAAACATTTCAAATATATATATACATTATATAAAATCAACAGGCTGTTTCTGGTACTTCGTGTTTTAGTTTGTGAGAGGTATCACATAGTGAGACTTGATGAGTATGTGACTCACTTAAAAGCTTTGGCAAAAGAAGGTATTTCATTTATGTGCTTTACTGATTGTACAATGAGATAAATGAGTATGCTGCAGGTGGGCAAGGAATTTGTCTCTGAGGTCACTTTGAGAAGGCCGGGTTCGGCAGAGGTCCGTACCTTCTAATGGAAATAGAAACAAGTCTCGGTTCAAATTAGCTGAGGCTAAGCTGGAGGAAATTCCAGACTTGACGATTTTTCTTGAATGCTTCCGCGGGTCACTGAAAACGCTGTGGGCGACCACATGTGGCGCGGGCCACTAATTGCCCACCACTGTTGTGCTGGGCACCAACTTCATATTAGTAGAGTTTATGCAAAACGAGCATAGAAAACCTTTTTTTTTCAACTTTTTGTTTTCAGCTGCAGTGTTTGGATGAGCTCATTTTTCCCAACTGTTTGTTGCATTTATATATGCAGTTGAACAGACAATGTTGTGAGATTCACGGCATGGGCATAATTAGGGCATTCAAAAGTCAATAAAGTCAAAGTTTTTGCCTTCGTGAAAGTTTATGAAATGTCCACAAACCAAATTTCACCCTGATAACATCAGCCATGTCAAAGTTTTAGGTAAAAAAAGTCAATATTTATCATTAGGTCAAAATTTATCGTTAAGTCAAAATTTTCTCACAGCAGAGTGTTTTGTTTATTGACATTTTATAAAAATTACAACAACAGATTTTGATATAATTTTACAAATTTAGTTGCAATTCTGAAATAGGAATGGGTCTGTTGCAACTTTTGACGTAATAAACTTGTTTAGTCCACTACTGTACGGTTGAATATTAAGCAGACAAGGCATGGCAATGCAAGAAATGTGGTCTTACAATACTTGGTTTGGCAAATGCTCAATTCAGTATGCATATACAGTCTTTTGACTTTATGATATTCGAAGATTTGACTCTACTATATTTATTTAAATGTACTTATCAACATATCATGTCTAAGGTACAAAAACCAAATTCTTCAAAAGTTCGAAGTCTACTGCATGAATATACTTCTGAGTTTACTTCAACACGTATGGGTCAATTATTTTGCATATTCTGTGGCTGCTTAGTGAAAAGTGACAAAAGGTTTGTGGTGGAAGCACATAGCTGCAGTGCAAAGCATCAACGAGGTTCGTCTCATGAAACTGAAAACAGCCAGAAAAATTTTGAAACATGCTACACGGCCTACAGTAGGCCGTGCATGCTATACCAGATTTTGCAGATAAGCTAATTTTTGTTTAGTTTCAACAGAACAAACTTATCAGTTTGTTTTTAATACTGTTAATGAATACGCTTTGTATGCCACTTTCCGGTTGAAAACATTGGAAATTGATAGGTCCAAATAAAGAAAAATTTGTAAATTATTATGTCAAAATTTTAAGTTTTTAGGTCAATAATTGGTTGCCCTGGTCATAATATAAATGTGATGTTACATGTTACATATATCACAGACTGTGATTCACAGCACGTCTTCAAAGAAGGAAGCAGCTTTACGCCTACATCAGCTAAGTTTGAAGTTCTTTCATGTCATCCTTGTTGACAGCAATAGCTGGAAGTGAATGGAAAGCCAAACTTTAGAACTGTGAGGCAGATACTCACAAGAGTACTGAGCCAGCTGGCTTCTGACAATGTCCTTGCGTAGCTAGCGTACTTTTTTCAAAAGTTATTAGAAACCAGATTTTAAGTGCCAAATTTTCTGTTTTCAAATCTATGCCAACTTTGTAGAGGGAAATATAATGTTTCAGCAGCTACAGAAAGTTTGTAGAGAGTACGTTTGTTCCATAAAAACTTTTCGAGCAAATTACGAAAATTTGGACAAGGTATCCTTTGCATCCCAAAAAATTGCCTGCTCCTACACCTATACGGCACAACATGATCTTGATAAGCTGATTGACTAAAACACTGTTGGCGTATGTGGCGACAAAAGCAGTGACGTGATGTAAATATGTTGATAATCATTGTTGTTTATGAAGTTGTTGGCTCCTTGCCATAGGTGGCGGAACCGGGGGAGCCGCATGGGCCTAGAACCCCACATTTAGTTTTTGATTTTTGCCCAAATATGTTTTGGTAACACAGTTAGTATTGGGTCGATTGTGAAGGTAGCACGTTTAATGAAAAAATTTTGCAGAAGTTTGGCAGTATTTTGTCAATATTCTTTATAATTTGGCAGTGAGTTTGGAAGTACGTCTTAATTGTATGGCAGAATACCCCGTGCAGTTTGTCATCCTGCTATGGCTTGCTTAGGGCTTTGTTTTTTTTTTAAGTGTTGCCAGGTGGTGTAATATAACACAATTTAAAAAAATGGTGCAAGTTTACATGATTGTGTGCATGGGCGTCGTAAGTATTTTTTCCAGGGCTAAGCACTAATGTTTTTTCCAAAAGTTGTTATAGGGGGCTCCAAGACTGGTGAGATTTGTTTTTTTCACTCGAAACTAAGAAAACAGCCTTTTCTTGCTGAAATTTAAAATTCCTGCCCGCCTTCCGACACCTATGCTTGTATGTAGGAATAAATTTGTGCCACACCNCTGAGTAATTGGTGTAATTGCAAACGTTTTAACACATTCTAAATAGTGAAATTTTGCTGAATCTTATNTGCAAAAGNAAATATTTAACAGATCAATTTAAATTGTATTTTTGTTTTTCCATTGGCGANACTAAACCGTTGTATTTAATTCTGCATGGTAACACAATTGGNACCCTTACAGACAACTCGCTTGTTACNACATATGGTTTGTCTTGTCTGCATTCCAGTATCTAATGCAGTTGTANAAAGAGTATTCAGTCATGTTACTTTTGTGTTCAAAATTTGGAAAAGTTGTGATTTTGANTGTGTTTAAGACAAGTNTCGACTCTATGTTATTTTTGCCTGTTTTTAAGCTGTGTTTTGTTCATTTTTGAACAGCCTAGTGGCGACTCCGACATACGGGCTCCTCGAACGTAGCCCGAGTCTTCGATTACGATTTATATCGGAGAACGCGAGCTTGCATGCTTTGTATATTTGTGCCACCACTCACAGTCCCACTTCAAAATAAGTTGTTAACTCGGGTTCTTTTCTTTGGGCTTTGTAACTGTTNACATATTTTCGTTTCATGTCTAGTCTTTTGTGTTCATGTTGCAGGTGGNCTGAACAAAACATGTCATTCAGTTCGTTCGCTCGCGTTTTACTCGGTTTCATCCATTAAAACCCGAGCTGCCCCATNCAATTAAGTATTTTTTAAAACATAATTCATACCGGGTGGAATGTTTTTTGAAGCAATGGATTTATATAAAACATTGGATTTGAAGTTCAATCCAGGGACAGTTCCCATTTCGAGAATAACTTCAAATGAACGATAAATTGTCCAACAATTCGGGCTAATAAGAATGAGCCTAGAAAGCAGAGGACTTACTGGGGTTATCATTGCTCTGTGACGTACGGTACTCAACAATGGAGAAGTGATCATGATAACTTCTCTTATTGTTACGTAATTAACTCCACCGAGCAAAGATGATGCCAGCCAAAATGAGAGAAATGGAAATTTTAATGACGCAAGCGTGGAACGATTTTATTCAGTCAGAATGAATCGTATGATGAGCCCCCGTGACGCAATTGAATTGGGTGGTCCCCAGGGTTGCCAGGTCTACTTTTTGCCAAAAGGCCAAATTTAGTCCCAAAAAATGCAGCCAAAAAGAGCCAAATTCTAAATCAAAGGGGCCAAAAATAGGGCCAGTCATTTTTTCCAAATTTATCAGCAGTTACAAAGTTATATGTAGCCATACTTAGTAATTTATCTTAATGGCAATATTCTTTAGCTCAACAGCAAAACAAGTACATGATGAAAGATCGTAAGAGAACAACTTAGTATCCATGTGTAGCCATACACTGAGATAAATTTTCCATCCTCGATAAGTGCTAAAGCGATTAACAACAATCTCAACAAAAACAACAAACACATGCACCACCTACAGTAATTTAGGTAACGTAACAGCTCTCACTGCTACCTCTGCAACTGCAGCGAGTAACAGATATTCTGATGAACTTACTTTCACATTAACTCAGAAACTAACAAAATTTTGTAATCGGAAACCTTCAAAATATAAGAATTTGGTGAAAATCTGCTATCCATCAGGCCAAAAAGTAAAAAAATACGGTTTCTCAGACAGGACCCAGGGTGGTTAGATCTATTCTTGCAAGTGGCCAAGTTTATCCTAGAAAAGTGCCAAACGAAAATTTTTTGAGCTAGAAAGTGTTATTTGGGACCAAATATTTAAAACCTGGCAACCCTAGTCTCTCCTGTCACACCCTATTTGAATTTCAGGTGGTTCACCGATACGTCTTCATAGTGGTGTAATTTTGTCTATGGTGTAAATGTAATGACGTTATATTTCTATGCTTGTGACGTCACAGCTCCCAATTCAAACTACAAAAATTTTCTATAGTTTTTTGACGTGCATTTGTGCCCCCCACTTTCGAAAAGGTTCCGCCACCCACGCTCCTTGGTACAATATGTTTGGACCTCACAGTCAATATCGAATCATCATTTGCATGCAAACTGTACGGACACATGAAATACACACACTTGCCTTCGAGTCCTTTCGCTTTCTGTCCCAATCAGGAGATATGTTCGCGCAACTCAAGACTGCTTTGGCAGCCGCAAGCAGGGGCAATGCACAAACGGCTCAGAACTTGTTTTCGCAGTTTAGACTGTTCGAGGATTTTCTATGCTTTGATTCGATTGTGTTTGTGGAATGCGAGGCAGACCGACCACGAGAGAAAAAGTAATGCGGCTGAAATCTGTGATATTCCCTAGATTTTGACCCTCTATCTGAAACAAGTTGGGTCGTTACTTTGATGCTTGAGCGATTCATGCTGCTTTAAGATTTTGTATTTCGAATCTATACAAATTGATATACCTTAAACTGCGGTATAGGTACCCTTAGCTGGATAATAAAAAAATATAGGGCTACTCTGTGTGTGGAGGAAATCCACAAATCTATCCTTAGTTCGTATATGAACTGGGAAAGCAAATAGTGCACAAGCAAAATGCTTTTAATAAACGCTTGCTTCTTTAAACCCCAAATGCAATAAACACGCTAACACACGAGCATATGCAGAAAAGAGTTTAACGCATTTCTTACCGGTGTTGTCAACATCATTGAGATTTGTGCTAAAATTTCTGAGCATGTTTCTTGGTTTCGGAGTAGGGCGTTGCAGATGGTTAGACGAACCACAGTCAAAGTTTCCTACAAAAATTTTGGAAACATTAAACATGTCTTGAGTTGTTGTTCCATGAATAAAAAATACAAAACATTTCGCGCTTAGCAAGTCTTGACGAAAACATCTTTGCATGCGTTTCCTTTGTAAAAATTGCCAACGATCTTTAATAAATACAAACGCATGAAATAGTGTGGAAAGGCACATAAACGCACAATTTTACAGAAGAGATGATTGGTAACTGAGACACATGGGATTACATAATTTAAAAAGAAAGAGTTGATAAAGCTTTGTTGAATAATAAACAAAATTCCTATGCCCTTGTTCAAAAATCTTAACGAGTAGGAATTTTCTCCGAGTGGTGTTCGCAATTGTTTCAACAGACCTACGCATACCCAGACGTTGAAGAGTGTGGCGATGCCTTGCGTCACATTCACGTCTCTAATAAGGAGCCGCAGAACGAGCAAATGCACGTGAAGATGTGAAGTCGTTCATGAGCAGTGCTCTTCAACCTTTCGTTACGATGCATCCTTAAAGATGGTTTGACAAACTCATGCACCCTATTTACTTAAACACTTAAACTCATGCACAGGCCCGTAACCAGCTTGGGATACCAGGAAGGGCGAAGAGTGTTCTGAGAGGGGTCCAAGTTTTTGAACTGTGTCCAATAGTTTTAAATTATGTCCAGCACATTTTTCTAGGGAGGGCAAAAATTTTTCCAGAGGGCTTCGCCCCCCTTGGTTACGGGCCTGTTCATGCACCCTATTTCCTGACACGCCCATCGTGCCCATTACCTAACTGCACCCATGCTTGTAATACCCTGGCCTAAATAATCAAGTACCATAAATCAGTAATTCAGCTACCTAAATCAATTGATAATGGCTCATAGTCTGTTGCTTATGAATTACAAATAATCATCTAGATACAACAATTAGCTTGATGTGGTGTGATGC
>JGI24021J15306_10013611_pt1 | contig 10115 bp, 9 predicted proteins | sample Ectturendosymbi1_FD_15306 | JGI IMG/M metagenome (IMG submission 15306) | reverse complement strand
AAATGTGACCTCAAATAAGATGCACTGTTTTTAAAAGACATTTTTGGTGAGAGTCACGGTCACTGACTGTTTTCTTCAAAACGGTGCAGAATGTGCTGAGTTCATACACCACTGTCCTTTACAATACAGTGACGTGAAACGAAGCATACCAACGGCTGTACGCTTCATCAACAACCAGGATTTTTGATTAGTGTCCCTGAACCTGCTGCGTGTTTCCTAGTCTACGTAAACTGCTCGTTTTTTCCTTTGATCAAATTGCGCCCAGCATGATTTGAAAGACTTAAAGGTGTGCTGTGATTTAGTGCACAATTCAAACTTGAACATTACACAGCACAATCTGTATTGAAAGTTGAACTATAACTCTTATTTCACCCCTACGTTACCAATTCGATCCTCAGTTGGAGACGTGCTTCAAACGCAACCATTCAGCTTATCATTAAACACCAAAATAAAGCTGCAAAAGTAATACGACCAAATAACCAGACATTTTTGTAAGAATCTTTCCAGCACTTAAAAATTTTATGCCTAAATTTTATACCTTATTAGTACGTAAATTGATGCACTCTTATTGTAACAAATTGCTTCCAAATAATTTTCACGGTTTTTTTACTTCAATCAGCTCTGTTCATACTCAATCCAAACGAATATCCACTCCTAATAACCTGTTTTGACGTAGAGTTAACACTTCTTCAGGAAAATGTTCCCTTGGATTTGTCTGCCCAAAGGGATGACCATTAATATCAGGCTGTATGAAGTCTTTATCCACCTTTACCTTCAAATGGCAACTAAAGGAACACCTCTCACACGAAAAAGATACATGATTATGTATTTTAGCAACATTTAACTTTATCAAAAACAAAATGCTGTTTTTAGCATACCAGTTTTTCAGTAATTGGGGTGATGTAAGTTTGTTTGTTTTTTACATGACTTTCTTTTTTTCGTATCCTTTCCTGTGCACTTCACATTTTTTTCCATATAAAAATGCATTGCATAATTTTTTTGTTTTTTTTACCAGGTCAATTATTCTTCTATTTTTTATTTTTTTACTTTATTTTTCAAACTTTGTATAAACATTATTTTGACCACACAAAATTTCCTCAATTAAACTTGTTTCACTCCTACGTGAACATATTGGCATGCTCTTTTCACCTGCAAGTTTTCTTCACTATGTTATGTGTTTGTTTTGTTTTCCTAATTGTGTTTATTTTATTTCCAATTGCTGTTTTTCAACACTAGTCATAAAGCGATAAACGGGGTTGGTTAACTAACTGAACGCCATGGTCCTTCACCAATCCAATGCGACACAGTGACACTTTTTTTCATTGATCAGCTATTTTACCACTGTGTCTTCACTTGTTTTAATGTCCACTGACAATTGGTTGCTTTTTGCATGATGGTTCTTTGCATTTTTTCTTTTTATTAGCTGAGTCATATGAAACAATCAACCAATCAATTAGTCAATTTGTGCGATGCTTTCAATAGACAGATAAAAAAAAGATTGAACTTATTTTTAGGTTTTGTGGTTTCACATCACAAAAGAGAATTTTTAAGGTCATTAACATAACTATGAGAATTTGTCGAACGAAAAAACGAACCGATCAGCTGCACGTTGTAGTAAATTTAGCTCACGATTTTGCAAAAATGCTCGGTATAGTTACAAAACAAAGAACTAAGTCCACGAAAATGTACTACAAAACGCTTGTATGGTTGGATGTGCTTTTGTTCAGGAGTGTGAAAAATTTCTTNTTAACTAGTAGGGTCCATTTATTTTTCTTCACATTTTCAACTATAGGTCAAATCGCGCTGACACTGCTCTCTGGTTGTTGCTTGTTATTACCAGAAAGTTGTTTTGCAAAAAATGGTTTCAATCGCGATCGATTTCAATTTGGTATTAAACCGTCACATTGTTTTATTCGGTAATGACATTGTTATCTCCATCTCAACACCAATTTTCTGAAAGTAAATACAAACGCATTCCGAACGTCCAATGAGGTCCCATTCATCAATGATGCGTTTATTGCATTGTTTATCAACACCAATGCATCCACCAAACATAAACATTTTGCTGACAATTTCCTGTCAGCAGATTTTACCAAAATCAAAGATTAATTTCATGAGATCAAAAACTCTTCTGATTTAAATAGGTAACCTATCCCAAATTGAAACCTTTTGTAAATTATCTCTCAAAGTATGTAGTGTTTGAAAAAGGCAAATGTTAAAGATTATATTTGGAGATACTTTGTGGTATTTGCATGTGAAACAAAACTATTGCTTGTCGCACCTGTACGTTACAACAGGATGTCCTGCGATTATTCTGAGTTGTTTATTGTTACAGATCTCTCATAATTTAAACAAATTTAATCAAACAAACACCTTTGTCAGAGTTTGAACTATACAACGATTTATCATTTTTAATTTTCCGGTAAATGTACATAACTTTTCAAATTTTTCTCACATTTTTTTCATCAAACGTATACATACAAAAGCATTGAAAAGAAATATTTTGTGTTATATTTCACCAACTGCAGTTTCTTAGCACAGGCCTTCATTTACAAAACAACAAATAACGCAGTGTATTTTNGTGGGTTTTCATGTTTCATACATCTACAATCACATTAAATCTTCTTTTAAACGTCCTTTGAAAAAAAACTAGACCAAACATATGTCATTATAAATNTTTTAGACTTCCAGGAAAAGGTCTTTTTGGTGCAAAAACTCATAATGCAGAGTTCATGTCTGTTTTCTTGCGAGTCATTAGGAAATAAATGACAAATGTTCTCAATCGTTCTCTTTCAAACTTTGCAATTTACTGCAACTTAGCAGATGTAAACTACACAGACCAAACTATGTGACATATTTCCATTCTCCTATCTTTGGCCAGTCGTACATTGTAAAAATCGTATCTGAATAACTCGATAGATGCAAGCTTATTTGACATCACAAATGCACGTTGGGTAAAGAGTTGGTTGTGCATATTATTTTGATCAAGGTTCGAAAACATTGAAATAATTCAACAGACCAGGAGAGACCCTTTCTGTCAACTTTTATTAGATTCACAAGATCGAACCGGAACATATATGTCCAATCAAAAAAAGATCTTTCTTTAAACGCAGCTCACTCAGCCGTTACGAGCATCATCGTGGTGAAAATTATTGAGAACAGTATATGTGTTCTGCAGGGAAAGCACCAAGTTGCAAATGGTGCCGTTGGTTTTGGACTGCTCTTTATTGATGCACTTAAACCAATCCCCCGATTCGCTGTAGCAAGTTTTGGTCTCAGACAAATTTATATAAACTCTTTTGTCAAACCGTGTCTTTGGTTTTGAATGTAGAAAAAGAGTTTTGCGAACAAATTGCTCTTTTGTTTATTTCAGTTGAACTAGTGTTTCATAAAAAAGTAGTCTAAAGCAAATTACCTTAAACCTGAAATCATTTTGCTACATGGTTTTGTCACTGTTCTTGTTTATTTTTACAGGTCAGTGCAAACGTTAATTAAAGTGTGCTGATTGGAATACATACATTTTAACACTCCTTCAAAAATACATCATGAGATCATCGATATTGCTAAATGAACATTTGATGGCGCTTTATGGGGAACACATACACCAATGTGCTTTTTAAATCTGCCTCTGAACGCAAATTCGGTAAAAATCGAAGTGCAAGTAAAAAGTGATAAGCAAGTTTGTGACGAGTATTTACAGATTGCCCATCTCTGCCTCAGGTTTGTGGATCTCGGCTCAGTGCGTTGCAGCACTGAATAAAGTGAAAAAAAAACTTATTAACGTCAACAGGCTTTTCACAAATCATCGCATCAATAATAATTTTTCATTAAATTCGTTTTGTTTTCAGGAGACTCTTTGCGTTGCTACAACTGCAGGCACAGCAGCGTCAGCCCACGCGAACGTTTTTCTGACATAAGATGTGAAGGACCAAATGTAGCATCTCGTCATCTAATCACAAGTCCATCCGGATTAACGAAATGTACAAAAATACAGACCACTGTACCATGTACTGTTGTTTTTGTTTTATTTTAACTCAGAAATCTCCTTATCACAGAGTTTTTAATTTTTGCAAGTTTGCTGTGCTTTGGTAAAAAGATCAATTTTTAATTTTTTTCATATAAACGTTGCATTGATATCAAATCAGTTATTTTGTGTAGATCTTAGCATCAATATGTTAAATATTACAGTTGGTACTTCCAGCCTTACCACGATTGCCCTACTGTGCGCCAATGCAATTTCCGACTGTTGTGAAACAGACTCTGGAACAGAAATTTGCTATTGCAGCACAGGTATGATGATGCTATATAGTCTTCGTCTGAGAAGGCTATTAATAATACGTAGATCTCAAAAAAAGGTGCAAAAGCATATTAGAATATGCATCAATTGTATTTATGCAAGAAGAAATATGTAGTGGTACATCAGCAAAAATAGAAACACACTACATGTGCAAAAATTATCTTTCAGAGGCCAGCTAGAACTTTATGAAACTTTTCATATTAAAATAGACAAAATATCCAATGCTTATGAAAAACTAATTCGAGATTTAAAATCAACACCGTTTGAATATGGTCAACTGAAACAAAAGCTCGTAGTACTTTGTTTGCTATACGGTTTCAGTGCAAAGTACACAGAAACAGTCAGTATGTTTATATGTAATGGTAAAAAATGTAATCCATAATTTCACAAACTCATATTATACGCGTGTGTCTTAAAAAGCTTGTATTTCAACGAAGTACAGTAAATGCATTAGCGCCATCAAGCGTATACTCTATACTAACGCAATGTATATATCCTCATTTTCTTTCGCGTATTTGTGTCTTTCATTTTCTCGTTACTGCGATGCATGTTCAAACTCTAGCGTTTTGTGTGTGGGAGTGAAGACGTTACACAATACAATATCACGCTCATTTCAGTGTCATGGATAATGTTTGTGCCGATGTTGTTGTTGGGCAGGAGATTCTGCTGAAACACGGTTCAGTAACGATCGTCGTGAATGCACCCGAGGAATCTCTGACTATTGCCTCGTCTGTTTCATCTTCGAGCGGTCACATTTCTGTAGCTGTTACAAAGGCGGAACCTCAAAAGTTGTTCGAATTTCTTCTTCCTGAGAGCAAGCCTGTGGCTTACAAATCGCCCCGGTACAGTGCCGAGGGCACAAAGTTCATCAAAAACGAAATCTGTCATTTGCTTGTAGCAGAGATCATGGAACCCGCAAGATCACCATGGAGAGCACAGGTCCAATTTGTCAACCAAGGCTATAAGAAAATGTTAGTCATTGACTATTCTGCAACTATATACCGCTTTGCAATTTTGGATGTGTATCAGCACCCTTGCATTGCAAATCTCGAATGAGGGAGTTCTCGACAATTTTTGCAACTCGCTGGACTTGTGGTCCGCTTATTATCAAATGCGGGTTTGGCCAAAGGAAAAGCATTACACCGCTTTTGAAGCAGGTGTTAAACTGTTTCAGTTTAAGCGACTTCCGTTTGGGGTTCCTAATGGGGTATCTGTTTTTCAACGAACGATTGAACTTCACCAAAGGTCATAATTAGAAAGAGGTGCATGCATACCTTTATGACATAACCATTACTGGTTCGACTATGGAAAATCATGATCTGAATCTTAAACGTCTATTAGTCGCCGTTCATGCATGCAACCTGAGACTAAATGAGGAGTAATCGAAATTGCGATCGACCACCATTAGCATGCTTTGTTATCGTTTCTCTCAAAATGAAGTCAAACCAGATCCCAAACATTGCAACCCTAGTTGAATATCTTACTCCCCTTTCTGCTATGAAAGAGCTGAAACACATAAGCGGTTTGCTTTCATACTACACCACGTGGAGTCCTAAGTTTTCTGAAAAGGCTGCGCTGTTCTTGCACACTCAGTGTTTTTCCCTTAGTGAAGTGTTATGAGTGTGCATTCAATTTATCAAGCAAATCTCGTGAAATCAACAGCAATCAGCGCTTATTATCCGGTTAGCTAAAATACAAATATCCGGATAGTAAAAATACTGATATCCGAAGCAACCCTTAATATGAAAGAAACTCATTATCTTCAAATCTCTATTTATTGTTGAAGACTTGAAAGCATATCAATATATGTTCAAAAACACGGGAGGAATGTTTTGAATGTCCTGTGGCAACCCCTCGACGACCACCCCCTTATCACGACCACTTCAACGCAATCTTCTCTATGCTAATGCATGGCCTTTTGTTTCACTAAAATGACCACCCCAGTATCCAGACCACGACCACAGTCCAGCGACAAAACTGCCAATCGAGTAACGAGCACCGCGTTACACGAACATATATTTTGTCGGTACCATTATGCTGGAAAAGGGGCAACCTGTGCAATTTTCTCCCCGCTATCGCAAACACTTTAACGCGGTTTTCCCTATGCTAATGCAGTGCTTTTTGTTTCACTAATGCGACCACTCCGGTTTCGGCCACAGTCCAGCAGTTACAAAACTGGTGATCGAATAACATGTAACACGACCACATATTCTATCGGCATGTTTATCCTGCAAAACTGTCAACCTGTCAGCAGCAATTTTCTCAGCAGCATCACGTTGTTCTGAAGCATCGTGGATACAGGCATGGGCGTCAGAAGGGAAGGGGGAAGGGTGGGCCTTGGCCTCCCTGGATTTTGAAATTTTCAGCAAAAAGGTTATTGTCTTAGTTTCCAGTGGGAAAATCAAACTTCACCACTTTTGGCCCATCATGGAAAAGTTAGAAAAAATCTTCTATAGTAGTCCGATCTGGAAAAAATCCTTCCGACGCCCGTGGATACAGGAATGTAAGAGTGAGTGCAAGCGCATTAAGTGACAATGTGACGTAACAACCTCAAACTATAAACCAGGGGTTACCAAGCTTTTTGAAACTGAGAGCAAGGTCTTGGTACAGATTCATGCGAAGGGTTACCAGTCTGATACACACACTTCTGAATAAAATTTGCTCAATTTGTCTCAATTATGTTATCATTAATGCAAATTATATTTATCAACGTGAAAACACTGATCATGCTTACGCTATTGTCAGAACAAGCCGGCAGGCGACCCACATGGTCCGTGGGGAGGACCTGGCGCCCGAGGGCACCGTGTTGGTGACCCCTGCTGTAAACTCATCTGGAATTTGTACTGCCGACATGGACCTTTTCCGTTGTGTGATTTTATAGCAAAGTAACGGCAGGTTATGGCAGCACGTAAGACAAAGCTAAATAAGTTTCAATCAAGAAAAGAAATGTAGAAATGAAGTGATCGCGATAATACATAACTTTTAGGATTGCAAGTGTGGCGCGACCACCCCAGTCCAGCTAACACGACCAAATGAGTGCCGTCCAGTGGGTGGTCATGCTAGCTTAGCTCCACTGTATTTATACTGTATATCCAAATGAGATTTTTGAGGCAGATAGAATTTTCGTTAAGAAATATGCTCAGAAAACCCAGCTTTCAGTACCAGCTTCTCGACCAAAATAACACTAACCTAACCTTAAACCTAACTTTATCCAACCTGCCATAATAGCCCAGTTTGATATATCCTAAACTGATATGGTAAAACCAATACTTGGTTCTCAAATCATTTCATTTTTTTGTTCACAATCAAGGACAATTCGGTAAAACTGGAAGTAAGAACAAGATCATCAATTCATTTAGCAATAACTGTTGTGAAATTCGCTTTCGCTTCTTACGTATGGTTTTACGTTCATTCATAAGACCTAACACCAGGCCTGCAACCAACATGGCATACCAGGGAGACAAGAGTTTGCTGGGAGGGGACCAAATTTGTTAAACTATGTCCAATAGGTATAAATGTCCAACATATTCTTCCAGAGAGGTGAAAATTTTTGTCGAGGAGGCTAATGCCCCCTGGTTACTGGTTTGCATATACAGCACTTGAAATATAAAATGGCAATCAAAAAAATTCTTAACTAAAGACACATCTTAACGGCTTTCTAAATTTGAAAATCGAATGAGTCATTGCGTTGAGCGTGAGCAAGCTTAGAGTTACTTGAACAAAATGTAAACAGAACTAAGACGTGCTTGCTACGGTTGAATTCTTGTTATCAGTTAACGTTTTAAGTAAGTGGATACCTGCCGACTTTTCTTTGTTGAATTGGGTTTATTTTGTTTCACCAGTCAGTTAACAAGAACTGTACCAAACAATGGCGATTCACATAAAAGTAGTATCAGGCCCGTAACTAGCTTGGGACACCAGGGGTGGCGAAGAGTTTTCTCAGAGGGGCTCACATTTTCTAAACAATGTCCAATAGTTTAAAACTATGTCTAACATATTTTTCAAGGAGGGGCGAAAAATTTTCAAAGGTGTTTCGCCCCTCTTTGCCCCCCTAGTTACAGGCCTGAGTAGTGTGTACCAAAATGTCCAAACTTGCATCTTGGAAGTAAATAGTACCAGAATTGATACTAGGCCTACCACTTGACATTGTGTATTGTGTAAAGTCTTATACTCCCACACGCAACGTGCTAGACATCAAACATGCTTCACAGTTACAAAGAACACACAAATGTATTAAAGTACACTAGGATATATACGTGGCGTATGCACCAACTCTGGAAGTCCTGGCTTGTAACACCGTGATTTATTATCCTAAGCAAATGTCTAATTGCTCTCACCATCGTTCAGAAACTTGGCACCACTTAACAAGTTCACAATTTCCTTCGGGACTGTCTGCAGGACAGAAGTTCAAATGATGTGGATACGCATGCGCGTCGGAAACCAAAGTAAGACAAGCGGATGGAATACCTTAATTTTGTAGACCTTGTACTAGACTACTAGCCTGTTATCAAGTGTCATCCAGACCACACGCCAAGGAATCAACTACTTCTATGTCAACGAAGCAATTTCAATGAGTGAGCAAAGAGCGCCTACTTATTATTAGTTGCAATAGGCGATGGTATCTTTGACAGCGTATTGTGTATTCCTCCCATTTTACACTTTATTCAGACTTAGGGATTGGGTGCCTCTTTAATGTTGGGGGCCATTGGTTGTAGCCCACTCAGCACCCCCCTTAATCTGCCAAAAGTGTTGCCAATTTAGGGTTTTTTTCCGCTGGATCCAACGGATTTTAATCCTGTCGAGCTGGAAAATAATTAGTCTAGCGGATAGCTTGAAATCTAAAGGGCTTTTAGTTAGACCTGGAGGATTTTTAGCTGTTATCATAGATAGGCATACCATACGTCCCAATTGAGCCGGGACAGTTCCGGTTTAAAGGCTTTGTCCGAGCGTGCCGGTCAGTCAAGTTAAATGTGCCGGTTAGACTTTTGATAAAGTTTGCATATGCTTGAACACTGTTTTGTATCTCAGTAAATTGCATTATTTTTCTCTTTCTTGGTATCTTAACTGTATAAATCCAAACTAGCTACATGCTCCAAGTATGATATCAACCACATTTATTTGATATGGCTTGTTGTTCTGAAACTACCCAGTTTTCAATCACCAAAATACGGTATGTCTAATTATAGACCGTATTTTAAAACCACTTTATTCCGTTTCAATTTGATCTACCTCGCAGTTTGCGTTGTTTAATTGCCTGGTTGTGTGTGAGTCGTTGTGAAATTGTTTCGTTTCGCATGAGTAGTTGTAATTCGTCAATTTCGTTATTCAGCACGCGCAGTCAGTCAGTGAGCAGTGAGCAGTTGAGCAACTTGGAGTCGGCACGTGGGATTGGCGATTGGATGAGCACCTAAGCATAAGACTGTGATGTGCCAAGGCGTAATACCCCTACCCCTAGGCTAACCCACAGTGTACAGGATAGTATTGCACAGAACACGACCTGTGGCATGTGCACAGGACCTTTGAGTTTGGTGGCAGGCAGTGGGTACATAGTTTAATTTGCTATTCCACTTTTGCCTACTCATGTTTTCTCTGGATCATCATCTTCATTGCAGTCGATTTCAGCATTCGATCCAGTCAATCAAAAATTTTCAGCAATTCTTTTTAAAAGTTGCATATTCGTAGGAAAAAGTTTCAGCACTCTTTTTTAAAAGATGTATGTTAGTATAGTATCTGTCGACTTAACTGACCTTTGTTGATTTTTGCAGGTTCAGATTTAAAGGTTTTGTCTGTTGACTGCGCTGTATGCCAGGAATACTAC
>JGI24021J15306_10013609_pt1 | contig 10115 bp, 12 predicted proteins | sample Ectturendosymbi1_FD_15306 | JGI IMG/M metagenome (IMG submission 15306) | reverse complement strand
ATTGAGTTTCTAGCGTTTCTGGTTCAAAAGTTAGGCCAAAAAACAGCTAATTGGTAAGGGGCTTTTCTCAATACTTTTGGAGGATTTCCTAAATTAATTTTAAGTTTTTTTGGCCCTAATCTTGGAACCAGGAATGCTAAAAACCCGTTCGGACCTTTCAAAGTCCCGAATAGTAACCAAAAAACAGCTAAACTCAAAAAATATTTTATGTCATTTAAATGGCTCCTGCGGGTCTTAAAGGGAGGTCGGGTAAAAATGCTGACGTCAGCAAAAAATAACATAAACATCCTATCATCATATGAGCATTCAAAAAAACAGACATCCTAAACAGAAATGTTTTTTTTATTGCAAATTACATACCTTCACGAGTCTTTAGACTCTAAAGAGTCTAAAGTTTAGAGGGTTTGAACAGCTCTCTAGCTCAATCTGACGGTGAGTCATTGCCTGAGGTGAAATGACCCCAAGAGTGACTTTTGAGGGAGCAAAATGTTGGTCAATTTTTGGTTTATGAGCCATAATTTTCGCTCCCGGTATGCTAGAAAGTCAACCAAAGGCTCTGTAGATGCGGATTTTGACCTAGTTTTCAACGAAACTTTGAGTCCAAAAATGTTTATACAAACGTTGTTTTTTTCAAGGAGATTTGTGTACATGCCAGTTATTGGTGATGATAAATTGAGATGATATGTGAGGTGTACCAATTCAAAAAGACAGTTACATGCGGACAGAAATATTAATTAATTTGCAATAAATGCGACCAAGATAACGTATTATCTCCTAAGATATATTTTTGGTGGCAAAGTGTCACTACTGCAAACCGAAGATTTGTTCATGAATGGCGAATCTACCAAATCGTGACAATTGTGATGAACGTTTACAACAGTAAATGTTTTTAGAGGGGTTTGTCATTGAATTATAAATTTATCATTCAAAACATTACTATAACATTGTGAAGTCTTTCTTGTAATAAATAATCAATAAAAATTAAGAAAAGATAGGATTATAGTGGAAAACTTATGGCTGTTGTTTGATATTGAAGTAAAATTCTCTGCAAGTTAATCTTGTAAAGAGTGATTTGTGTCTATTTTAAACATTCTCAGACAGGATGGAAAATATAAAGTGCAGTAACATTTTTGTGATACCTGTTGTAAATGAAGATCTCAATAGAAGTGCTATTGATGCTTGTGTGTACTTGTATTGTGTTGAAAAAGGATTAGATTTATTTCAAAATCTTGCACTACCTGGCTTGGAAAGTAATACTTTGTGTCATGTTGCTTGGTGTCCTGAGGTCATAAAAACTATTTATAGAACATATTTGATATATTACGTGGGATTGCCTTCACATTTTCAAATAAGTAGCTCAGTGGGAAAGAAAAACCTTTTTCATTGATTTGGTGCGTTAAAAAGGTCTTATGACTTGGAGTGGTCAAACAGAATTGTAGTATGCATTTACATATAACTGTGTTACCACCATGTGTAAAGGACTTTTAAGATGTAATGATTGTAGATATAAGCACAAAAACTTTAGACATTTTGGATACTATGATTATGTTCTCTGGAATTTTAGAAGGTAATGGTGCTGAATGGCCAGAAAACGGTGTTGTTGCTAAAATAGCTTGGTGCTGACCTCAGTTTTTGCCTCGTTATAAGATATATGTTTTATGTTATCCACCCACACCACTGAATATGAGTTTAACAGTTTCTTGGGATTGCCGTAGATTCGTTAATAATATAAAAATGTGTGATGGACACATGTTGTTTCATAACCTGTAAATATNTTATTTTAAAACATTTTCTTGTGAATTTAGTAAAAGATTGAGATTAGAAACTGAGTTAAAAATGGCTGCANGTTTTTCTGATGAAGAATTAGAACGAAAATATTTTGGAATGNATGTATTAGGAATCAGCCATCGAATTTTGAATCCAATTGCANCTGTCNAAGAAGCTCTGGCAACTTATCGGTTTAATCAAATGCAAGAACCACCAAGAAATAGTTCTTTTGGAATAATTTGGTTTCCCCAAAGGAGTAGAATGATACCGTCACGAACTTTTGTAATACTTAATCAATTAGTACCACCTGAATTTAAAGATGCTCACATTTGGAATTACAGCTTCTTGGAAGACATGTTTGACAGTGCTCAAGAAAATACCTTGAAACCAAACAATCTCTGAACATTGCTATATTCCGAAATCTTTGTGTTAGAACTATTAATTTTTAGCCCATTGGAAGTGTGAAACATTGTTGTGCATATATTTTGCCACATTCTGGCTCCTACCAAACTTATTTCCACGCACGAACGGGACAGATCTTGTTATATAGATAATATTGCGATAGACCAAGGACATTTTATAAAAACTGAAATCACTTCTGCTAATGTGAGTGATGCTATGAAATTGTAAATATCTGAAGTTTATAGGAAATGACCTTTCTTCTTGAGGTCATTCTTGTGATTGTTTCGACAGGGCTCCATCCTATACTAAATGCCTACTACCACATTTGAAGAAATACTTTCCTTTTCGTTATCATTTGTATGCTGTCTTGTTCAATTATCCTGTGAAAAGACAGTTTCGAGCACTCGCTACACATAAAAATGATTTATCAAGGTGTTTTTATATTGTGCGGCTATTGACCTTGAAAATGTTATAACTCCGAAAATAAGATGGTGAACGATAAGAGTGTTGATTAATGTGAAAAGGTTCTCTTAGAATTACTGTGGTGACGAATGGCTTAAATGCGATACCACTCTATAAACTCCGTGGTGCTCACTTTGACTCAGTTTTTTAAAATACCAGTCTTATACTCTAATTTTATGGTACTGAAATGGTGTTTTTGCAATTTTGTGTTACAGGTGAAATAGGAACATTGAAAAAGAAACATGGTTTTCAATTAAGAATTAGTGACCGAAAAATATTTAGCAACCACAGTGCTGGCTATAAGCCCAAAGATTATCAATCAAATTACAGCAGAGAAGTTGGCACGCAAAGAGATGTTTAAGGTAGGGGCAAGGTTGCCTCCAGCTAATGTCAAATATAATGTCATTTGGTTCTATAAAAAATTACAGAGACACCCAACAAGAACATATTTGGTGTTCGATTACCCGACACCACCGGAAATCGAAGTACAGCATCTGTGGAATGCCTTTGACTTGGAGGATTCTATCAACAAGGCGCATGGACAATTCCATAGACTCTCAAATCGTTAAATATGGGGCAGCCTAATAAACAGTATTAGCACTGGCTTGATTGTCAACTCTCCAAATGGCTTTGCCGAGAGCTTTTCTCAGAGCTATTTGTGAGAATTAAAGTTTAAATCTGTTTGTAAATAACTAAGTAACCTTCAACTGTCAAGCTTACTTTTATGGAAGGTCTTCTGGTTGATACGGTAAAAACAATAATCTCGTAGATGCAAGTTTTTCCTAAACTGGCTTCAAGTTCAGGCTTCAATTTTTTTTATTAAATTTTCACTTTTAATCCCTTTCTTTCTTTTCTTCCCTTTCTAGGAAAGAAAAATACAGGAATTCAGATTGTGTTTTAAAGTAAATAGAATTTTGAAAAAGTGTTTGATAAAGTAAATGAAGAAATTATAAAAGCGAACTTTGAAAGTCAGCACATTCTCCTGAGAACCTCGATCCGATGTTTATTTAACATGAATACGAGAAGAGTGGAATTATTTTATCATCCAGTATTCAAGAGTTTCAAAGCACCTATAAATGAAGAACTACAACGAAAGATTGTTATCTATCTTACACATCATCCAGAACTCAAACCACAGAAGAGTGAACCCTGGTACTGATCTGAAGTGTCACCTGGTTTTAACCGTGCAACTGTGGACTACTATCTTATTGTGTCACCCAAACCATTGAAAGAACCTGATTGTTCAGATGGCACAGTTCGTTACTCAAGCATTGAATTGTACAATTTTCTAAAGAGAGTCACTCTTCTTATGGAAACTGCTGATAACCTACCCAAAAGATTCAAGTTGGTGTGAAGAGACTGATTGTATCAAACCTTCTAGCGAAACTCATTTATTAAAAACAAAATTTCAATTATCGTTCATTATCTACTTCCGGAATCGAAGAAGATTGCTTGTTCATTCTGTTCTAAATCAGTCTGGCACGATTTGGATTTCGTTCGTGGTGCGTGCATCATGAATAAGTTTACAAAAATAATAATCTGAGCTCCAGAAAAACGTGTTTTCATAGTTATAATGAGCTCATTATGCAATTATGCACGAGGTTTTGGATTAATGAAATAACTGTTGTCCGGTTACATACCGTGTTGACAGAAGAGTTGGTAACAAATATCGTGAGTTTTTGTTTCTATTCGTTTTGATGTTCTGTTTGCACTTCTCAATGATACAAAATGTACGGAAATTATACTTGTGTACAAAACAAGTACAAAACCTTTTGGTTTTGACTATGTCTACTCAGACAGCCAGCCATAGGCTGAATAGCAATAGTATAATGAAAGGTATATTTGAGTTAATTACAGTTGCATCTTTATCACGTTAAAATTTTCAAGGAAAATTTGAATCTTTATTTTGAAATCGAAAATCCTTTATTATTTCGGCTGAAGTCTTTTTGCTGAGAAGTTTATAGCTTGAAACATGAGGCTCAGTAGGGTTGTTGACTGTCAATTTCGATTCAATTTTAGGAAAAGATTAATTCTGAACACCAGTATAAGCACGAACTGATTTATATAAAAGTCTTTTTAACAAGATTTGCTCTTTAAAGTTCAGACAATGTTCATAGAAAAAATGAAAGCCTTATTTTGCTTTGAGAAATATATGTTTTAGACTTGCGTTCTACTAAAAATCTCCATCGTGTGAAATTTATGTAGAGGCATGAATTTTTATCGTTCTCAGAAACTGGCTAGTCTCTTTTACTTAATAATTCCACCCAATCGACAATCATTGACCTTTTGATTTTGTTAGTTGTTGGTTTTCAACCTATAGATGATTTTAAAAATAGGATAGAGGAAAAATTGGGATTGGAGTTAATGGAATTAGAATTGATTATGCCTTTCCATTTACTAATTGACTTGGTTACTAGACATTGACATTTTAATGCTAAGGAAACTGATTTTATTACTTCTACTCTATAGTTAAAATCTTTTGATGAATCAAAGTTTTTTAAAATATCAATTGGCCATAAATGGGTAAAATATAATTTGTATATTTTTCAGTGACAATTGTATTGACATTTATATTAGACCTATTTAGAAATGTTTTGTTTGTCACGTGTATATTCAATCTTACATCTACAACTGGCAAAGTCTAATAGCTTACGTCAACAAAGAAACTGTAGTAATAAATTGGAACCTTTACTCAATCTGGTCCTTGACTAGGGGAAGAAGGCTCGGATAATACCCAAAGAAGATCAGATATCCATGGAACATGAAACCCCATACTTTGATGTGGAACCATGTGACTTATATAAATATAGAAAAAATTTAGATGAAAAAGACCATCATCATGGAAGGGAATCTGCGAAACATTTACAAGTAACACCCTTCCATATCGATCCAGCATGTGGCTTTAACTTTATAAAAAAACAAGCATGGCGTCCTGATGACTGGTCGACATTGATATAACAGAATCAAAAACAAAGTATACAAGGTTATGGAATGTTATATCTATTTTGGCCACGTAACAAACCATTTCGTATTTCACACATAGATCCATCTAGACAAGAAACCCAAGTCATGCATCCTTAGCACTTTATAGATATACTCATGTTATTTCCATATATCCTTAGCACTTTATAGATATACTCATGTTATTTCCATATATTCTAACCTCATTCTTCGAGAAATACAAATGGATTTCATGGAAAATTTTCTTTGATGACAGATCTTACTTTATGCAAGAGACTGATCCCTGTTATATATTATTAAAGGATATACCAACCATCCAATCCATAGAAGTAAACCACAACAGTGGTAGTGATATAAACGCATCTACTTTAGAAGAATGCAACTTCCGCAAAAAATACCAATCATTACCTTATCAGATACAGAAGTTCAAATTCGAACCCCGTCTGGACGAGTTCAAGATATTCGACCGTACGTACAAAATGAAAATCATCAACATGATCGTTTATATTTTCAATGGTATTGAAATACACCAGGCAGACCACATAATTGGATAGCAATACATCTTAGACATGGTCAGAAAACGAGAGACTACTGTTTGGTGGATACTTGACGAAGAGTACACCATTACACTTATAATAAATATTATTTTATGCCTCCATCTTTACGACCGAAAAATTCCATATTTTCATATTGACATTAAAATACTCATTGTGAAAATATTCAATGGACGATAAGAATACCAGGAGGACGTGACTTGAAACGTACAGTTACTTTAGAACCAAGAACTTCCACTCAGTGCTGGCCTTACTATCACAGTCCAGAACAGTGCTCAGATAGAGAAAATCATACCTACTGTATACCCACTTTGGGCAGATTAGAAAATGCGCTATTACAATCAACTACGAACGTTACGAATTGGGAAGACCGTTTGTAATATGAACCATTTTGCAAGGCGTATTTACACGAATTAGAACCTAGATATGATATTTCAAGATACTATAGGAAACTTGTCCAGAGAGGTCAATTTTTAGATCTTTCCAACATCAAATGGTTCTCTTTGAATTTTGTACATTTAACTAATTGGAATATAACTCAAAACTTGACACAAACCAATTTCTCCAACTTGGAAAATCAAATGCAGCATATGCTGATGCAGTTTGATCAGCAGTATAATTTCACTATGGAAATGGTGAAAAATTATGAGTATTATAAAATGCAAGTGCGAAATTCTGACTCATTGCTCTTGCGATTGATAGACCAATTGGAAATAATTACTGATGAAAATGATAGAAAACGTATGTCTCAGAAAATGACGGAACTAAGTGATAAAGCTAGAATAGCTGAAAGGAGTCAATTATGGTTAAGAAAAATTATAAAACGACATACTCGGACACTGAGCAACAATCTAGAAAATTATCATATTTTAAGAACTGCTCAACAATCCCTTCTTGCCTTGGATGAAATCACAGATCTGTACCCGGATGTTATTTATCAACATCAGTTTCTTAATGGAAAAAAGTATCAGTCTTCCTAAATATCAGATTATTGATCCAATGACTACCACAGAAGAGTTATTAACCACAATACCTTCAAATACATTTGTGGACATAACTACAAATAGTACTCCAGCAGTGAATACTACTCAACTCATAACACAAGTCACTTTACCTATTACTATAAAGGAAAAAATCGTGACTACTAGTCCAGAAGAAACAACAGAAGTTATGACAGCTACGGTTTCTGTCACTGTTCAACCAGATATTGATTGGGAACAAGTAAATGAATTATATGAACAAGAAGTTAAAAAAGATACAAGACTTCCTATACCTGCACTTTCTAGTATTGTTGGATTATTGGTGCTTTAATTGCTGTTGGCTCAACTATAGTTTATAGCATTTATCAGTTATGTATACCTTCTAATACTACTGTGTGCAGAAATGTCACTTCTGTAACATCCTAAGTAAGGTATTTTGTGTTCATGTTCATGATTTAGACTCACTCTTATTTGCTTTTGCTATATTTCAACCATTTTTTAACTAAAAATTATTGTTGATGTACGAGGACTCAATCTTAATTTAGTTACTTTTAGTTAATTCTGAAGACTTTCAATAGAAACTTCAGGACAATAATTACATGTTAATTTTAATGTGCTTTCTTAAAGATTGATTCCTTACGTGTAATTTTCCACTTATCCTCAAAATGTGAAGGTTGTATATTATCATTAGTGAATTTGATGTAACTAAATACTTTCCGGTGCATTTAATCTTATTCTACACATAGGATACTCTTCGCTTGCATTTTCTTAAAAGGTTTCAATAATATATTTCTTATCTATTCATAAAGTCTTTACTAAGACTTTTCAGGTATGTTTTTGGTTTTGCTATGAATTGTTTGGGAAGTTTGTTCCTTTGAACATAGGGGGAGTGAGAAATGTATTTACATTTCACTTCAATAAAACAAGCTACCATATACAGTTAATGGATTAGATTAATTAAAATTTTATTGTAATCCAACGTAAGAAGAGTGTGGAGGTAAACCACCTTTATTCATTTGTTATTCATCAATATGCTTCCAGGTAGTATAAGAGCAAATAGATAAGATCAGTCAGTAAGCTAGAGAAATATTTCATCCAGATAAAATGAGAAAAATGTTGAGAGGAGTGAACTGAAAGGTGATTTTGATAAAGCATTTAAATTTCAAAATTATCAATAAAAAGTAGTGGATTTTACTTAATATCTAATGACGATAAACAAACATTTCTGAATATAATAAATTTCATACTGTAACAAACTAGCAAAACAAGCTTGTCAGCTTTGTAAGTCTTGCATATTTAAAAAAAAAGCTTATTCATTTTCAAAATGTTTCTTCGGAAACACGCATTCAATCGCAAATTTTGAATGCGTGTTTCCCGTTCCGCATGCATGTTTACCCGTCTTTTTTGCAGAAAACAAAAGCGAAAACAAACTCAACTGAAAGGCTCTTCTGTGAAAATGAACTCAACGAAGATTTACGAAAATTTTTTATTTTTTATTTTTGCTCCTACTTATGAGTGAAAATTAATTTAAATTTTGAAGCATTTATGGTTTGTCTACTGAAAGTAAGGCATGCACTGCATGCCTTGCATTCATGGACGCTACGCCCCTGGTTAGGGCTATGGTTAGGGTTAGGTTTAAGGTTTACCTTTTGCCTTTACTATGTTTCTACCAAGCCTACTGGACTCTCCTCGTGCGTTACTGTCACGTCAAAGGAGGTGGTCGAATAAGGTTTCAAATTTAAAGATCCACGGGTGGTTCTGTAGCCACTGCCTTTTTAAAGCCACTGCCCATTAAGCTCAAGAAATCAATCACTGGATTTGTGCTAACAAATTCTGTATCACTTATCCCAAAAGTTTATTCACGCTAATCAACAATCATAACAACTAATAAACAATCACAACAATCCTCAAACTATATCAAAAGAAAGTAGCTTGTAATATCTTGGCATCATACTTGATTACAAATATATACAGTTGGAAGCCTCAATTGAAAGTTAGCAACATCCTTTGAAACATGTGGACTGTTGTTCAGATTAAAGCACTAGTATACCAACATTTCAGTCCTCAAATCTATTTACTTTGTTCTTTTTCGTTCCTAGTACGTAACTTACTCAATATTTTAACAGTAGGAAACAGCCAAAAAACTACTTTACTCATTGTTATTAGTTTGCACAATAAAACTGCAAAAACCCTTAAATATGACAAAACTGATACAACTGAACTAAACTATAAACTTTGCTATTCTGAGCAAAAATGTTAAATATTTCAGAATTACTGAAGTTGCCATTTGCCGAACTCATAATTATGATTCAAGTCACAAAAATGCATAACCCATAACCATTACTATCTGAATCAAGCGTTTCATTTCAGCTGTAATAGGTTATCTCCTTCCCAGTTCCCTCTGTCAATTCCAACAATAACTAGCCTAACTCTACTGCAACAAATGTACTCCATTGTTTGTCCGTCACGTGCCCCAATAAAACTCGAAAAAGGTTTGAGGCAAAAACGCCATCACGGTATGTAAATACTGCAGTGTGTTAAGCCACTACAATGTGTCCATTGTAAGTAGGTGTCGCTACCAGGCAGCCTACACGTTTAGAACCTCAGTGTCAGGTGAAAACCTTTCCCTGATCCTGAAATCAACCATATCACCAGTTGGAGAACGCACAGTCAGTCAGTCACGCCTGAAATTTGGGCGCCAATACGAAAACATGCATCACTGAACCAAAACCAGCCTATTTCTTTGTGGGAAAATTCACAATGTTTATCAATCAGATGTTTTACAATTTTGGAAAAAAGACTCTGACTCGAGTCTCGAGTCATTGACCCTGACTCGAGTCGTGTCAATCTGTGAAAAACGTGATTCGAGTCGAGTCACCATTGTTCTCAACGAGAGTCGAGTCGAGTCAGAGTCACCAAAAATCGTGACTCGAGTCGAGTTGAGTCATTGACTCGAGTCACGCTATCACTGATTTGTTGCACTGCATAA
>JGI24021J15306_10013607_pt1 | contig 10116 bp, 8 predicted proteins | sample Ectturendosymbi1_FD_15306 | JGI IMG/M metagenome (IMG submission 15306) | reverse complement strand
ATACAATACAATACAATACAATGAGGTGTAGGTTGGACAAAAGGATCTCGAATCCATTTACAGCTTGATAAATTCCCCACAGAGTACTGACAAAAATTTAACTCAAGTTTGGTTGGATGTTGCAAAAATATTTTTTGTAAAGTTGAAGGGAGCATCATACATTTATTTAAGCTAATTAGACAAGTAAAGCACTGAGAACTTCACGACAGGTTTTCTATACCTTCCACAACAACAGCTCTTCAAGGAATGCTGCAATTTTATCTGATAAGTCTAGCATATGTTTACCCGGCCTTTGCATAGAAATAATGAGTTTATTCAATTTACCGAAGGCATCACACAAGCAAGAAAATTTAATTAAAATTTGTTCTGGAGCTAAGCAATCAGCAAGTTCATTATTTTTGTAACTGAATGACTGCTGTAGCTTTCATTTCCATGAAACAAAGTAAATTTAAATTGTGCAATGCGTTTAATATTAAAGAAAAACTAAAGTTACGTAATCATGTGATAGTAAGTATGCTATCTACTGTCAGTATGACTGTACTTGAACAATAACTGCTCTTTGGTGAAGTTATAAAACTGCCCTTGTTATTATGTTAACAACGCCTGATAGCGCGTTACGTCGCTGTGCTGGAAGATTATACTAGTTCTATGTCGTCATAAAACTTTGATTACAAAATGTTTACGATGAGATCAGAATGGTCTGTATGTCTATCAGACATTGCTTATTAAAATTGTTATGCTACATAAAAGCAAAAATAAGAACGCAAGTCACAAATAAGGACATCTCTTAGAAATAAGGACAGTAATATTTTCTAAGACATAGTACCTCAAAATAAGGACATATCTTAGAAATAAGGACGGTATGGTCGCCCTGCTTATAGGTATGCAGGACTTTGTTAAAGCCTAGGCCAGTGGTTCTTAACCTGGGGTAAATTTAATCTTCCAAGGGGGTAAATTTACAGAACCCTAAATTGCAGTAAAGCTAATTTTTTATAAATCATTCTGAAGAGTAACAGTTTTTTAACGAGTATTTTTAACAAAATAGCACCATTGAGTGTATTGGGGCAAATCTGGTAATCCTGTTTGATGAAAGGGTAAGATATGCAAAAATGGTTAAGAACCACTGGCCTAGGCTGACGCCTGCATGCATGAGCGGGCGAATTCTGAAGCCTGCTTTGTTCATACTTGCGCATCCGGTAGGCCTACTGGCTTAGCAGCTTCCTGGAAGAGTTCGATAACAATGCAGAAGAACAAGTCGCTTGTTCGCTGCGCGCAGACGGAATGCGCAGCGAACAGTCGATGACGAACTATCGATGATGTGAGTCACAAAAGAGCACAAGGCAAAGTAGTTTAAGGTTATTTTGAAGAAGCTTTATGGTGCGCTGTACAACTGCTGAGCTGACGAAACTTCGGTGACACGTTGTAGCAAAATATAGTCAACAAGTGTTCATACAGTCACCAGATAGCAGAAATGCCTCAGCCAAACTGCAGCAAGCAGTCAAATTCTGCCACCTCCCCTCTACCAACCAAATCACGTCGGACAGATACGAGCCAAAGTAAGGAAAAAAGTCTTAGGCAAAAAGGTGAGCGGCCAAATAACGTGGAAACAGCAGAGTTACCAATTTATCCGATTTTCCACTAGATCTAGCGGATTTTAATCCTGTACAGCTACTAAATAACTGGTCTGGCGGCCTAAATCCTCTAGATTCTAGCGGATAATTGGTCTAGCGCCCTATACAAGTTGTCTTAAGTAGATTCTACCGTTTTTTTGCAATTTTTCTAGCTTGAAATGTCTTTTCAGACTTGGCAAACCTGGGCAACGGGGTTGCCAGATGTACTTTTTGCAAAGGGGCCAAATCTAGTCCAGAAAAGAGCCAAACTCTAACAGAAGGGGCCAAACAAGGCCAACCATTTTTTCCAATTTTAACAGAAAATAAGCAATTACGAAGTCATAAGAATCCATACTTAGCAATTTATTAAATGGCAATGCTCCTGTAGCACCCAGGAAGAGGTACTGGTTTCTACTTGGATAAAGTTCTATTAAGCCTGGTACTCATAAAGTCCTGCCTCCGAAAACTTGCGACTAGTCCAAGAAAGCTGTTGTATTTCCTTGCGGAAATAAGTTCGTAGATAAATGGCAACAAGGCACGGCCAGTCGATATACTGTACAACCAGTCACAAATTTAAGGAAAACAAGCTTTTAGAAAAATGTCCGTACCAGGACCAAGTAGTCACGAGTAAGTTCCTGGCAAAAACAAATTCGATCAGAAACAAAGGCACTTAACAGGCAAAAATGAAATTCGACTGCACAGCAACGCGGCATCACAACTCGAGAGCAAAGGCAACGCGGCGATCTGCGACAAACAGTTTTCTTCAGATGGTAGGCACTGCACTAATCAACGCGTGTGGAATGCGCGAAACTCGGCCAGAGGAATTGCATGGACGTAACAGTTCCTCAATCACAGTTGTAGCTCAACAGCAAGAAAAGTACATGATGAAAGATCGTAAGAGAACAAATTACTTACCACGTGTAGCCATGAACTGAGATAAATTTACTATCCTCGATAAGTGCTAAAGCGATCAACAACAATCTGAACAAAACCAACAAACACGTGCACCATAAACAACAGTAAGTTAGGTAACGTAACCGTTCTCACTGTTACCTCTACAACTGCAGCAAGTAACAAGTATTCTGATGAACTTGCTTTCACATTAACTCAGAAAATCTAAGTATCGCAACAAAATTTTGTAATTGAACACCTGAAAATATAGGAATATTGTGAAACTCTGCATTCAGTTAGTCAAAAAGTGAAAAAAAATGATGTATCAGACAGGAACCGGGGTGGTCAGACCTAATTCTTGCAAGGGGTCAAATCAATCCTGGAAAAGAGCCAAAGGGCCAAACGAAAATTTTGGGGCCAGCAAGTGTTATTTGGGACCAAACTTCTGAAATTTGGCCCCAGAGGGGTCAACCTGGCAACCCTGCGTGGAAATCATTTGAAGACTTTGCTTAACCAGCAAAGATTTTTTCGAGACACATTCGCTTCTTTCAATTAACTCCCACGATTTTTCTTCCACATCATGGTGGACTTGTTTGACAAGTGACAAAACTACTGATAGACCCTTTTGCAATGCGTTTGAACAGGATCTCACAGTTAGGTGCCGGCTTGTTAAGTTAGCCTAACAGCTGAAACCACGAGTGAGTGATTTATGTAACACTACAATCGCCTAATTTTTTTCTGGAAAAAAATAAGGAACACTGTTTTAACAACGTGTCTAGGTAAATCTAGGTAAAAAGAAGAGTATCCAGTAATCAGTATAGAAGTGATCTTGAAAGAAACGGTATCACAAGTAAAAAAGTTTGGTAAAATTTATGCAAAACGCATATATTTGCCGAAGTTTTGGTTTTGATTTATCCATTTTAGTCTTGGGTTTTCTTGATTTTTCTGCTATTGCTTTAGCCCTTCAGCATTTCAAGCATTGCTTGCAGATTTCAGAACCGAGGATGCGTAGAGATACGTAAAGTCGGTTCCCTATTACAAATATTTGCTGGTAGATTCGACTGTGTAGCTTTATAGAGACTAATCACTCGATGTGCGAAATGAAGCAAAGCTGACGAAACGGAAAATATAAATTGATGTCATTCAATAAACTGGCAGTGGTCGTGATCTGTGCGACGTTTCTACAAAGTTCGAATCAGGAAAAGTTCGAGAAAGACCTGGACGAAAAGGTGCAGTTACAGGTCTGCAACAAGGGATGGGGGGTAACCGGGCAACTGACCCACCCAAAGTTTTTAAAAACTTGTTCAGTTGTTTGGTATAACAACAAGTTACAATCATTTTGCCCCTCTGAAAATATCAGCCGGTTGTGGATCTGTGCAGTTATAGAAGTTTAAAACTATACAAAATGCCATCTCAATATCTTGCAAAGTTTTTCTGAACATAAAATCTTTACAGAGATAAAAAATTGTAATTTCTACACTAAGTACGTCCTTCTTCAGTGGCTTGGTTGTGTTCCCCAAAATAAAGACCATATTTATATTATAAACATCAAATCCTGGAACATTGTTTTGATTGATATGTTGTGGCCGGAACATATGAACGCGACTGTGGTTCCTGTTTAGTTTCCTGCTTTTTCAGTTCTTTGTCATGTTACGGAAGTCAAACAAATGATGTTACATACAGGGGTGTAACGACGGGGGGCCAAGGTGGGCATAATTCCCCGACGCCGAATCACTATAGGGGCGCCAAATCCCCGCGGGGGACGCCGAATGACTGCGGGGGGTCTAAAAGTCCCAACAATGTCACAAGTACTTTCTTCAATAAAGCAAATTTGCTTCCGAAAGACCTCAGGTTCCAATTTAGGGGCGCCAAACTTGCTTCATGCCCCGGGCGCCATCTAACCTCGTTACGCCCCTGGTTACATAAATAGGGAGCATCTTGCTGTTTTGTAACAAAGAGAGGGGCAAAAGTCATAGCGACGTCACAAAGTTGTTCAAGGATTTTCGACGAACAGAAGGTGAAATGTCTGATAAACGCAAATGGTGACGAAATCTCATGTTATAATGTTTTGGATCACATAATCTTTTCTTTCCAAAGTCAGAAAAGCAATAACATAGGCGTGGTGACTATACTCATTAACGTTTATAATGTATTTGCAGCAACTTTCCTGCATTCTGCATGCATCCGTCCCCGATGATCAGGAAGTTTTTGTGAGTTTTGTAAATACTACATTGACTACATTTTGGATTTGCATAAACAGTAGATAAAATGAACCAAATGCAAAACGCTTAACAGAAAAAGCTTCGAAAAACTATTTTTAACGTAAATTCAAAATACTGTTTAAAAATCCCTGCATCTGCAGATAGACAAGTTTTTGGAGAAGCGTATCTTCAAACAGATGCACGGACAGTTTTGCAATTGGTTTAAATATTAAACTATGTCATATGCTTCATTAGTCTTCGTTAGTGTCAAGTCCAGGTTTGGAAGAATCAAGCCTCCCCCAAAATGGCTCGTAGCGAATTTCCAACAACCTAGTAATTCAAATCAAAAGAATCTGCTAGGCAACTCTGATGACTTGGTAAAATTTTGCTAAACTTTTTAAAAAAACATTTCCAACATTGGCCATTGACCTTCTTAGCGACGCTAGAAGAGCACAGATTAAAAGCAAATGAACAGTAATGTTTTCTGCATCGCAAAACTAAGAAGCAAGTTTTAGCACCTCGCTCAGTGAAGGAGGCTCCGCACTCAAGTGCGTGACAAAATGTACCATTTTCTGAAGTTGTTTATGCAAGCTCATTTTTTTCTCAGACTTCTTTGGAAACAAAAATTGTATACAAGGTTGTTGACGGCTTAAGCGAAAATTTTTTAAATGACAGCCTGGGGAGGTACTTTAATTAAAAGTTAGACAATATTCATAGCTTCCTGCTTTTTTCTAGTCAGGTGGATTGTTTCTGAAAGCGGCCTTTGTAACTTTTGCGAGATGACTTTTTCGCAAAGTTGTTGATATCATTTAACATTTTGGTTCCATAGTAATTCATTCAGCTTAGATCTTCCATTCATTCTATAATAAAAACTCATTGTTTTCCTTGTTTCTTTTACAGCAACCCTCCAAAAAACCGGCAGTTGCCTCAAAAAAGAAGATTCAATGAGCAGTGTGAAGAAAGGTGAAGCTACTGGTTTTGCGTCATCTGGCGTGAAGCAGCGCTCGGACGAAACAAGGGGAGCTGGTGACGAAATAATTATATCGACTGGCGTAAGACGCTCTAAGAAAAGTACAGACCCTGAGGTGAAAGCGCTTGCATTGGACGAGCTTGCATCGTTTTTGTCGTGTGATTTAGATAAGCAAAAGGAAAGAGAATCAGAATATGCGTCGAAACTACTGGCTGATTTCATGGGAAAACGAGATTGCTCAGAAGGTAAGCTGTTACAGCAACACTTAGTCAGAACCGGTCTGTGGAATCTACTGTAGCTATTTGAAGTCGTGGCACAACGGTTGTTACGTCATGGCACAACGGTTGTTACATAACAACGGATCTTAGGAGGTATCTCCATCCATAGTGCAGATACAGTGAAGACGATATTCATGTGCGCTGCTCTTCAGAGGTTTTCGCCAAAGCTACCAATATGTATCAAAATTAACCGAAATCTGTAGCGTGTATTTTATTTTGCTGACGATGGAAATTCTCAGTGGCAAGAAAGCTTAAATAAAGTCGGGCAGGTAGCTACAGGCCATGTTTGATTTCGCAGAGTTTTTCAAAATTCACGAAAAGTGTGCTCATAGCCCTTGTTGGGTGATTTGGAAATTTTTTTGGTAACGGTTAAGAAGTATCAAAAAGTTTAAAGCATGATTATATCAAAAGAGGGGCCCTATATTTCGCACATGATATACGGGAACTTTATTTGCTGAAAGCAAGTTAAATTTGTCATTTTGTCTGGGAATTTGCTTCTGCGCGAAGATCCATTTCACATTATAAATTGTTTGAAGTCATTTGACTTTAAATGGTTCTTTGTCTACACATTAAAGTTTTTGTGGGGCCCCTGTGGCACATTTGCACATAATTTTTGATTTATTTTTAAAATCATATGACTTGTTTCAAAGCTTATTAGAATGTGACTCTAGAGTGGTCCATAAGCTTTTTAACAAAATAATCTAAAAAATAAGTGCGAAACTATTAAAAGGGAGGCCCTACGGCATTAGCCCTCCTCTGAAAAAGAGGGGGCCCGAGGCGACCGCCTTCTCCGTCTCCCCTAATATCCACCCCTGCTCTCAATTACATGCAATAGAAAAACGTGGTTTCGTTCTATAACGCTGTTGAGCTGATTAATGTTATATGTGACGTCATAAAACATATTTTTCGACTGTTTCGACTCGTGACACAGCACTTAGTGCACCGGGCTAACAACAAAACAGCAGCAATCGGGATATTCCTCAAACGCACACCAAAAGAAACGGCGATGTATTGCATGACGACTGAAACAGCAACTTTAATCAATTAATTTGCACAAGACTGTATAAGTTAAGCTATAACAATAAAAACTTTATGCAAAATTGCCCATTTCAATTTTGAACTTTGAGATGCGTTGGTAACGTTTCCGGCGGTCTTGGTTCTACTTTTGGAGTCTTTTGCGTCACACTGACTGTTCTTGCGTCACATAACCTTTGGATTTTGAACTGCTTACAATGCCTAGTGCTGCTTCACTTTGTTTGACTGAAGATGGTTGAGAATATAATCAGAACGTCTCAAAATAAAGCATGTATAGTTTTTTGAAGGCTTTTTCAGTGTTAATGAAACTGTTGAGTCTATCCCAATTTTATGTTCCCAAATTAATTTTAATTGAGATTTAACTTTAATACATTACAATTACAAAAAACAGATAGTCTCAATAACAAAAATGACTGTAACCAGACCAACCGTCGCCGGAAAGTTGTCAACAAGGGTACTTTGCTTTTCTGTCGGGGGGCTTTGCGTTTGTGCGGGGGGGATTGACATTCTAAAAATTGGCAGAACCTGCATTGATTTATAGGGTTTCATGTTTCAATTTGGGGGGATTGGAGCTTTGTTTGGAGGGCTAAGCCAACAAACCCCCCGTGGCCACGGAACTGATTGTAACGTCGTAAAATGTGTTATTGATTGCATTCAGTTCCATTACAAATGGTAGTTCACCCTTGCGCATGCGGATCTAAAAATAGCTACATCGTTTTTGATGGGTAGAATGCCTTTCACTCTTCTCCAGTGTTTTTCAACCGGGGTTCCACGAGTGGCTAACAGGGGTGCCGCCGAAACGACCGAAATTGCCATTTCTACCCATCTGGCTTATTACAGAAAGTAGGATAGACACTTGGATCAATGCATAGCGTTCCATGAGCAACGCAAACATTTGCGGAAGGTTCCACCGCAGGAAAAAGGTTGAAAAACACTGCTCTACTCAATACAGTTGTTTGCGTTCTCACTTCCTAAAATATGTTGTGTCGAGCTAGCTAGAATATTGTGAACACGTTCTTCATACTAATATTCTTACTCAAGAAGGTAATGCAAAAGCCTATGCCTTCAAAACAGGGGCGTAACGAGGTTAGATGGCGCCCGGGGCAAGATATTGAAGAAAGTACTTGTGACACTTTTGGGACTTTTCTACGCCCCCCTGTAGTGTTTCGGCGCCCCCATAGTGATTTGACGCCAGGGGAATTGCGTCCCCCTTCCCCCCTCGTTACTCCACTGCTTCAGATTAAAGCCAACGGAAAAGATTGCAAATAAATTATAGTTGATGTTCTGTTGGGATTTGAAATTAATTTCACACTGCTAGCGACAAAACAGTTCAGGTACCAGGGATGGTTTTGAAATAATTTAAACGAATATGGCATTCGCATCGCACGAAAGTGGCGCAATAGCGAACAAGTTTGTAACTGTAATCTCCTCAGAAAATTACATCAAATTCAAATTAAATTTAATAAATTTTGTGGTTAAATTTAAATTTTGTGGTTTTTGGCAGAGTGCTATTCTGGGTCGGGCTTTGAACCACGTAAAAACGAGAAGCAACTGCCCATCGTGGTGGAAATCATACCGAGAATCGCAAGAACTATCACATCTTCCATCAACATCTAACCGGATAGCGAAAAGGCAGCTTCAAAGGCATACCCTGATCTGAACAAATTATCTGGTTTTCTTGCAGATCTGAAGTAGAAGATAAAGAAACAGACGATGCATTTTACGAGAGGGAAATCAACTTGTTTAATTGGGGGTGGAGAAAAATCTCAAACAGTGTTTTATTCACAGGCAAGCATTTATCATATTGTCAAGTTACAGTAACATTTATGTGAAGATGCACCATTGTTAGCTGTGTCGATTTGTTCAATATTACATAAACTATTACAACAGGCAGGCGCGGGTTTACCATTAGGCTAAAAAGGCTTAAGCCTAGAGCCCCCGATTTCGCGGGGCCCTACAATTTTGGGAGTAAGGACAATTTCCAGCATTTCTGTAAGCAATTATATTTGTATTTTTGTTTTGGTTCAACGCACGTTTTATACTATGCCGCTAACAAAAGATCTCCATAGAACAGCGGTTCCCAACCGGGGGTTCCTGAACCCCTGTGGTCCGAAGCAAGATTTTCGGGGGTCCGAAATGCGATTTTCGAGGGTGAGAGGTTGTATGTTCTTGGAAGTACCGGTACTTTTTCCAAAAGAACCGAGATTTATGGAAGCTTGCAAGTGCTATTACTGAAAATAACATTACCCAGCCTAATTCTTCCAGCTAACGTTACTAATTTAACAATTGCTAAATGCGTGCTTTACTATTTCTGCTTCACGCTGCGGTTACCACGCAAAAGATGGCCGTTGATGCGGTTGTAAGCGCATTGTGACGTTTAATTGTTTATGGCGCAAATATGGCGAGATTATTGTTTGATGCTACAGAACTCGAAAGTTTCTGGTGTTCAACCAGGCAAAGTTACCAAAATTGTGTGCAAGAGTCCTGTCTATTCTAGTGCCCTTTGCACACAACATCTTTGTGCGAATCTGAATTAATTTGAAAAGCAAGTATTAAAACCATTTGAACTCCTCGACAGACATGAGTGGACTGTCATATTTTACGACCCAGATCCAGTCCTGAACTTTGAAAACTAATTCCAAATCCAACCGTATTCCAAAAAGTTTTTTAATTTTAAAGTCCAAGTCCAAAATGAAGTCCAAGAAATTAACAAAACACACCATTTTAACAACAAAAAGTATACAATTCTTTTCCATTATCTCAATCTAAATATGATCCTGATCCTAAATTTATAAAACAAATTCCAGTCCGGGTCCAATCCAAATCGCCAGAAATTCATTATGGTCCGGAACCAGTCCTATCGAAGTCCAGTTCAATGGTCATCTGTGCCCCTTGAACGATTTACGCGTGGCCCTGTCGACCAATTGTGTGCCAAGTTATGAGCGGATAATTTCAGAGAAGTAGCAAAAAAAGTCACTAGGTTTGTTTCTAATGAGCAGTAAGGTATGAAAGCTAAACAGTAGAACTGAGTATTTTCTGTTGCGTTGTCAGCAATCTTATGTATTGCGACTGGTAATTTTAAGAAATGGAGATACTGCAAAATCTGACTATTTTTGTGATTTCTACGCTTT
>JGI24021J15306_10013606_pt1 | contig 10116 bp, 4 predicted proteins | sample Ectturendosymbi1_FD_15306 | JGI IMG/M metagenome (IMG submission 15306) | reverse complement strand
CTGCTCGAACTACGACATAACAAGCCTTCAAACAACTCACTGGTGCAGCGTGCACACTCACACTTTCTTGTTGTCTTCCGACTTAAATCGAGATAACAAAGCGCCACCATTTTCTATTGCCCCCTCACTATTTTTCAAAATGCTACTGTTGCGATCGGATATCCCGAGCGGCATGTGCGCAAAGCTTCGCACCGTGGCAGGACGCAACAATAGACGCCGCGATCACTCTATTATTGCTTGTTCGCGCCACATATACATATTATTGTTCTTCGCGCACATCCCGTTCGTGGTGAACCACACATTCAACGTAACGTCACCGGAGAGGTTGCAACACTACAATATCACTGCTCTTCGGCACAACTAGATTCAAATCATTCATATAATTCACAGTGGTTTACTTAATCTTTCCTCTTGTCTAAAGCCAACAACTCCGACCTCACAAGGATAACGATAACATTTTTTCTAAACTACTAGACTCTGCGTCAGTTCAAAATAACTCATGTATTACATCAGGTAGAAAAATAATTATGATTCGACTCTGTGTTTCACAAAAGTTGTTTTTCAGGAGCGACCATGCGCAACTGAGGTTCTAAACTTTCAAAAAGTCAAACATGTTACATAATTAACAAAAATATTAGGATAACTCCTTGATAAAAGACAATCAAACTGAAAATTTATCTGTCTTAAACTGTGATGGATTTTCAAAGAAAAGCTCAAACCGTTATGTTGAAGTCCGAATAGCATTACTGTAAATACAGTTAGCTACTGCTGACAAGGGAAATTCATTCCTGGTAGAACATGGTACAACCACGCTAAAGTTTCTTTGACAAAAGCAGTTCAATCCTGTTTGGACTACGTTCCGAGTATTTTTCACCTTATACCTTAAGACAACGGAAGCTAAATAGAAATATTTTTGCTGACTTACACAATCTATCCTATTCCGATCAAGCTACCTATACTTTTTTCATTTCAAATGTTGTCTAAACAAACTTTTTTATATATTACAGCAAGGAAATAGACTAAAATACCTAAACCGAAACTTTTTAAACAAATTTTGAAACTAAATGCGAAAGAACTTATGCCTTCACCTTATCCATTTCCGGAAGACATGAAAGACTGCAAAACCAAACGAAATCACTACTAAACAAAGCAATAGTCAAACACGATAATTCAAAATCGACTCCCAAACCGATCTAAAGAAAAGGCGACATCAATACCGTATCTGTTATAACTGCAGACGGACAGATCATTTCGTCAAAGATTGTCGCAGAGCAGAACTTTTCTAGAAGTAATCAATTCAAAATTATTTCTATGCGGATATTCCAAAATTATTTCTATGCGGATATTTTAAAATTATTTTTTTGTGGATGATTCAAAATTATACCTATATGGATAATTGAACATTATATCTATGTGGATAATTAAAGCTTATTTCTAAATAGATAATTAATACGACAATACACAACTGATGTCAACAGCCTGATTTTCGGTTATTGTTCTTGTCCTGCTGATACCATGTTATCATGATTGTTCAAACCTACCTTTTTGATTAACACTAGATGACATGACCTTGCAGTTCTACAACTTTCTACTTGCTTCACTTTCTGTACTGCGAAAGCACAGAGACTTCTTCGGCTTTCTGCACCGCGTAAGTGCAGATAACTACCTTTGCTTTCTACACAGCGGAAGTGCAGATAATCACTTTTGCTTTCGGTACAACGGAAGTACAGAGATCCCCTTTATGTCTAATAAAAAATACTACACCTCTTNATAGAGGCCATTTTAGCATTCCCTTGGGAAACGATTGGCCTATGACCAGAGATTTTGATGAAAAATAAACAGGATTTCCTANTTATATCTCCATCCTATCCACTACGCTCCATAAACGGATACTCCCCTCCAACCGCTGGTGAATTGACTTGTGTTGAGCAAGGCTCAATAACTCGCTATCGTTCATGACGTTTTCACTCATTCTTTCAAGCATGTCTCATTTTTCTTTCATCTTGCATGCCATCGTTGCATTTTCATTTTCATCTTTGCATGTCATCACCTCATTTTGTCCTTCTCCATTCAAGTACTTATTCAATTTATATTCATTTTGTTTGGGACGTCCCAATTTGTCTGCTAAGCTTAGACTATCGTATCCTTAGCCAATCGTGTTCTTAGCCGATCGTATCCTCAGCCAATCGTACCTTTAGACTATCGTATCTCTAGCCCGTGTGGCGTATCTTTAGCCTGTATGGCGTATTTTTTATATATGCTCTGTGCATACCTTTTTCACCTTGCTTGCTAAGCAGCGGAAACTTAGCCATGTTTTTGTGTTACCTGCTAAGTGACAGAAGTTTAGTTCATTTTTATTGTTGAGCCAAGGTCTATGCATGTCGGCTCACCAACCCCTTTCCCACTTTTCGCAGCTGCCTATCGTGCATTCTGCTAAGACATCTTCTACTACGCATAACATCATGACAACATTATAATAAAATCCAATATCTCCTATGACGTTCTAATCGATTGTCTATTGTTATATCTGACATCTTAAAGCGAGTAGAACTACTCACCCTCTGAACATCGTCCGCAAGGGAATACTGCAACACACGCTTATGTAGGACTCGACAACACAATTCTAGGTAGGGTGACTTCTATTGACCGTGCTTTGATAACCCGTAACCTTTCAATGCTTGCTTTCTTCTTCGATACGATCACTTTGGCATCGGGGTAGACATCCAGGCTGTAACTACCTATTCCGTCGGAGACGGTTTTATTTTCCACCTTCCACGAATCATAATTGTTTACTACTAAGGCGACGTAGCAGGGATCCGGGATTGATGCTACTTTGAGGGTCTTTTATGATGGTCAACTGGGTTGGCTTCGCCTTCAAAATTTTTGTAATCAAAGCAACGCTGACACTTGTCACCTCCTAAACCCCTTCTCGCAATTATAGAACTAGCAGCTTACACTACCTTCCAATTTTCTCCATTACTTTCATAGCAGTTAATTTCCACTATTCATTTTCCTTTTCATGCATACAGCAATCCTCCTATCAAGTTACCATTTCATTACTTGCAGTGTCATCAACATTCCAGTGCGACGATCATCACACCCAGCCAAACTTCAGACAATTCAATTCCCCAGCAACTCTAATACCTTCCACACACAAAACCACACTTGTGAATTGCCACCAGTCATTACTCCACCAAAGGATCCAAATATACCGCTGTTTACACAAAAAAAGACATCAAAAGGCTCAGCTAGACAGGACAACACTCTACCATTTGAAAACGATCATAAAGTCATCGAACAAAACCAACCGTTAACTATCATTAAGTCAGGTCGCATCATTAAGCCAAAGCAATACTCAGACACACTCTATTATTGACACCAGGCCTTCAATTCCATATTCTTAATTCACACATTTAATTTCAACTTTTCACTTATTTTGACTAACACCCTTTTCACGTGTTTTACAGATTTAGGACAAAAAAAAAACTTATAATGATTAAAACAATATTTAATGTAATCTTTTTTGTAACTTTACTTGAAATCACTGGAATACCACTGCCTTACCTCCAGACATGAATCTAACTTCTGACAGTATTTATACCGAACCAAGCGCTCACAAGAGTTGAGCATTACACAGCTTAAAAGCAACCAACTCTCGTAACGTTCACTACAGGTTTAACGTTATTTTAAGTCCTATTGTTAAGCATTAGCTTCATACTGAATGTTGTTTTTGTTGTCATTCTGAAACATACTTGTTTACTACTTTCAAAAAAGTTTTTTCAACAATTCTAATCGCAATCTTCACTTCCAACACAAACTTATTACAGAACTAACGGACAGCATTCCTTATCGACGAGTACATATTCTGAAAAATTCAACAGANCTCAAACATCACTTTAACATGGTTAAAATACTGACAAAACCATCCACCTGTTGACGTCACTAAATTGTCAACATCTGTAACAACCAGCGTCAATAAACCAACCTCTTCAAAGACCAAAAACTCACTACTCTGATGACAATTCAGACACACCTACTTGCTTACCAGATATCCATATCACGGACTCGTTAACTTCGCAAATTTAACTAGTCGGTTTTACCTACATAAAAAATGACGCTCTTGAATACTCCAAATGTTTTTCTTGTTACGGAAAACACACCAATTGGCAACTGTCTGATAAAACATGGGAAACTTACGCTCTCCATTTCCCATACTGTCACCATATTCTACAATTAAAAGGCAAATCTTTCGTTAAATGTCTTCAACCAACAAATAACAAAAACTCATTACCGTAGACATATCATCAACACTAGGTCAAAAGACAAACACGAACTGCAGCTCTCCAGGGCCTGTATACAAACTTAACGGCTCTCATAATTGAACAGAATGTTAGAAGCTATTGCAAAACACCTTGTTACATGCCAAAGCGGCAGCACAAAATTAAACAGACCAGGTCTACTTTGCCGTTCTCATATTAATGAAATGCTACATGCTCTTTTCAACACCAGACAATCCAACCATACGGCAAAATCAATGACGCAAAACGAACAGCATCCGCCTTCTATCATCCCTCAGAGCAATAATTTCATTATCGTATCACCTTTTCACATCTAAAACCAAGTTCCAGAATATATTGGGCCTGCATTTCTAATGTCTTGTCTACTTAAAGACCAAACTTCGAATCACATTTCTACCTGAACAAGACATAGTCAGCTCAGAACCAGATTGGATGATGAAGTGACCTACACTTTATTTTCACGTACTCCACGACAAACGTTAAGCCATTAGACAAAATATTGGACTCCTCAAATGGCAGTCTTACCTACAAAATGCCACTGCAAATCAAAATACGAGTTCTATCAAATTTATCACATAAGTAAAACACTTATGCCCAACATCAGACTACACTTGACAATTATGCAATTTACTCTCCCAAAAGCGAATACTTACTTCATCTCGTTTTAGTCAAACAAAATTTGTCACGTACCAGTGTTAACCACCTACAGTACATCCGCTTTACATTACATATACTTAGACTAAAACGGCATGGCCGATCAATCTGACTCTGAACTATTACATTCCCCTGAAGCTCTTACAGAACAGCCAATGGCGGCAGATCCACTTGACGCCAGCGAAACTCTAACGTTTTCCAATATTCCCGATGACAAGCCACAAACCACCTCCGAAATGATGAATACGCCAAAGACGGAACCACCAAAACACCCAGAGGATAACGACAACAAATTAACGCCACGCAGCATCTCGACAAGACTGCCTACGTCTAACAAACGGTCTGACAAAATTCACAATGATTTGGCAAAGGTCCACAAGGACACTTTGCCACAACAGGCTTCAAAAATACAGCCTGTCACAAATCAAGGCTCGGGACATAGACCCGCAAAAATAAACTCGGCACGCACATACCAGTTAATACCTCAACCCTCTAACGTCCCTTTTCGTATTTTGGACCCTATTTATATAAAATGGCAGTCTTTCCCCCACTCTCTCAGTATCAAAACCCCGAGACGTTTTGTTGCAAAACCGAACGAACCATACCATTCTAGACACGTCCAGAGCCAGTCGACTAAAGCCATTGATTACTCATCGTATCTGCTTATTCCTGGCTTCTGCATGATTCAAAACACTGGCATAAAATTTGCTTCACACCGGCACTAAAATTCAGAAACATCTTAGACGCTAAACGAATTGCTATAAACCAGGGTATAAAAATCTATTTCACTACAACGGCAGTTCAAAACAAAAAGTAATCCCCAAAGGTTCACAACTTGGATATCTATATTTCCGAAACGGTTTCTATGCCCACTCACCATAGCACCAATCTCCCCCTTCTAATTTCATTGTGCTGATATTCAGTGTTATTACGCATGATCATTTAGCTCTTTTTATACATTCCTATCACAGATACACATTCCAAATTCAATATACATAATTTTGACATTTCTCCCTTTTTTCTAAAATGTTATCTCAAGCCTTTTTCCGGACTAAACGCTACACGAACATTATGTTAGCATTATTCTTCGCAATATGCAAAAAACAACCATGTGATTCTATGATTGATAGTGTCTATCAGTCTCCTGAGTATGGGAGAGTAGGTTTCCAAAGTGAAACCTATACACAAAGATACTTTCCGAAAGGAAAATATTATCACACCATGCAAGAATATGATCATGAATGCACATGCCCCTTTTCCATAACATTAAAGTGGAATCCTGAGCAAAACTGGACCACATTAGAGTCCACAGAAGCCTTAAATAACAGAATAGGAGTCATCAAATTCACGACAAAACAAAAATTAACATACAATATTCCAAATGACTTCAACAGAAACCCTCAAGAACAAGCGAAAATTCCCACAATACACAGTGTGTACACAGTGGATGCGTTTTCAATAATAATGTATATTTTGGCAGGCTTCTATGAGAAATATCAATGAATAAAATGGAATTTTATCATTACCCACTTTAGTGGAAAAAATGACAACAATATTAAACCATTTGTTTACTTAGATAACCTACAAGCGGTTTATTGTTGTGTATTTGCAGTCAACATTCAGGAAGAAACGTATTGCAGTGTTATAAAGACTCCCAGTTCTTTGTCTATGAAACCTTCAAAGATCATACGGCATTTCGCGCCTAATTATGTTTAGAATTCTTCCGACGCTGTGGAGCAAGTTTGAAACGTTAGAGACATCTTGCCGGAAGTTTTCACCAAGAACACATGCTTAATATGAAGCCGCACTTGAAATTGCCAAGCAAAAAAACTCACACGATTGGAGAAACGTTTGTGAAACCCTGTCTGTTGAAAAGAGTAAAACTGCTTATTGGAGAAGCTAGTGATGCATAAATGAGACGAATATCTCTTTCCAGCAATACTATTCAGAGGCGCATTTCAGGTATGTTGGAAGATGTGAAAGACCAAGTGATAAATGACAGCATCTCCAATGTTTTCTTTTCAAGTGGGTGATTCAACAGGTGTTGCTTCATGTGTTCAGTTACTTGTTTTCGTGAGAGATATTCATTCAGCAGACATTAAAGTGGAGTTTCTATTTTGTGAGGAACTGCAAACTACAACAACAAGTGGAGATGTTCTTGAGAAGTAAATCTTTTTTTATTCTGCAGAGTTGCAGTGGAAATATATTTGTAGGATTTGTACTCATGGAGCTCCTGCAATGATGGGATCACGTTCAGGCTTTCAAAAAAGTTCAAGAACTTGCTCCTGAAGCAAAAGGTATACACTGTGTCATTCACAGATGTGCACTTGCTAGCAGAACTTTACCTGCTCCTCTAAAAAATGTCATGGATTCCACAATAAAAATATTATCAATTACATGGAATCTGGAAGCTTTACCAGCTGCCTGTTTAAAGAACTCTGCAAAGACATGTTTTTGACAAACGAAGTTCTTCTATTGCACTTGTCTGTACGCTGGCTGTTGAAAGGAAACGTTCTATAACACGTTTCTGAGATGAAGGACGGAATAAAGCCATTCTCAGAACTGAACGCAAACGAGATCTTATCTTACACTAGTGACAAGATTTGGTTGAAACGTCCTGCTTATTTGGCAGAAATTTTTGAAAAATTCAATAACTTAAATGTAAAGTTGCAAGAAAAGGGTACAAACATCATCTGGCTTCGCGACGAATCTGCAAGTATTTTATTCGAATTTGTAAATCGCGTCGTAAAGCAATGTAAGGCAACCTTGCTATGTTTGAGAAATTGTCAAATGTTTTTGAAAAACTGAAGAACATGATGGGAGTTTGAAGACTTCTGTAATAGACCACCTTCTATTCATTGAAATTGAGTTCCAGCGATATTTCCCTGAGCTCAAGCGGCAAGAAGCAGCACTTATGCGAAATTTTTTCTCTACCTCTCTGGTTATAACCAATATTCTCGATGAATTACGGGACCAATTTTGTGATCTTTGAATGATTCATCAGTGCGTGATATTTTCATGTAATGTCGCTTTCTTCGGTTCTGGTGAGATGTGCGTGAAAATTTCCCCCAAATGTCTGAACTGGCTTTTCGAACATTGCTTCCGTTTGCTGCAACACATCTCTGGGAGAGTGTTTTTTCACTTCTAGTTCACATCAAAACAAAGTCACGAAATCGAAGGAAAGTCGATGATGTGAGATTAATACTTTCAAACACTCAGTCACGAATTTCGAAGTTGGCCATACGGTGGAAAAGTCAACCGTCGCATTGAAAATGAATGTTGAATTCAATTAACGCTTGAAATTAAATGTTATGAAATGCATTTTTGTGGAAATAATGTTGTGGTTGCATTTTGGTGGAAATGCATTTGTGGCAATAATAATGGTTGTAATATCGTATGTATTGAAAAAGAGCAGGGAGGGTGTCGCAGGTTGTGAGGAAATACCAAGGGCAACATTCCCTCTAAGAGCTTGCTTAGTGTGTGCGGAATGGAAAGCCGTGTGAGCTCCAAAAAAAGATCTGCGACTTAGAAAATTCGAAAAAACAGAGAAGAACACAAAATTTTAAACGAACACAGAATTTTTTTATACACTCAAATGATAATAATTTTAAATCTTTTGACGCCTGACTTTTTGCTCTTTCCACATAGTATACGCTTTGTGTAAGTCAACAGTTCTACCTGCATTTAAACACAATTTTATTCGCATAAGATGATCCAAGTGAGTATTGCCTAGCCCAGGGGTCGGGAACCTTTTCGGCTAAGGAAGTCATGAAACCTACATATTTTTAATTTTATTTCCGTGAGAGCCATATAATATTTTTCAACACTTAATGCAACTTACTTACTTAACTAACGTGTGCAATTTTTAGTGAAATCAACAATTTTAAACAATGGTATATATCTTAATTTTCTCTTAATAACACGCTTCTTACTGATGCGACTTCTGGTGCTGCTGATGGCTTTGTTGGAAAATGATAGAAAAAGTTTCATTCGTAACAATCGTGTTGAAAAAATATCAAGCGAGCCGGATGCCGTCGTCAAAAGAGCCACATCTGGCCCGCGAGCCATAGGTTCCCGACCCCTGGCCTATTGCGCGACTTCACTTTAATGTTATTCATAAGGCTAAAGCCTCGTTCGCAATCTTCCCTGGAAGCTTGAAAAGTACAATAAATGTCAACCAACATTGAAAGTAAGTTAAACTGTTCATCATTTGTAGTGATGTCAGCTATTTCTGGCAGTGATGTAATAGTGCCTGATTTTAATTTTTCACTCATCAGGAATTTGAAATCATTGCACTGCTTTATAATCAAATTGTCATTTGTTACGTTAATTAGATCTTTATATTGCATACACAGTTTCTTAACTTCTGCAACACCAAAATGAAATGTGCAATTTTTCAAAGCAGTAGTATCAAAAGCAGACCAACATTCTAGTTCATCAGGCGGAAATCTAGCATACAAATGATCATACACTGATCTAATAAACCGCGTAATTTGTCTTGTGTCAGTGTCTTCATTTTCAGTCAAAATTTGTTTGGCTTTATCATTCCAAAAAGTGTTGTCGTCAAGGTACTGTGCTTCTAATTTGCGAACTTTAGAAATGCACAACTGGTGAGCTTCGATTGGTGATAAAGCACTTCTCTGCAGCACTTTTGATAAATTCGCTGAGTCATTTAAAACATCGTTCAGTGTATACAAAGCCAGTAAATATTGTGGATCTTGTATACATCGCAAAACATAGGTACAGATGGGATCACTGCACTCGTGAATTTGTTCTTCACAAAGCAAAACCAATGCATCTACATTTCTTACAAAAGCGCTGGCAGCAAAATGTCGTGACAGCCAATGAACTTCTTGAATTGGTCGAAAAGACAAAACATCCACTTCATTTACAGTGGCCAATTCAGTAAGTGCAGCTGTTTTAACAGAAGATCGACTAAATAAAGCATAAACAGCGCGCAAAAGAACCTCAATGTTTTTCAATAAACTGTTATCTTTCCATGAAACAGTTAGTGCCAGGTCTTCTCTATGTGCGACGCAGTGCTGTTCTGAAAGATGAGGAGCAGTACGTTTTAGTAAGGCCGCTAATCCATTCCACCGACCCAGCATAACTGATGCACCATCAGATGTTAACATGACTAAACGGTTGAGGTCGATTTCATGTT
>JGI24021J15306_10013602_pt1 | contig 10116 bp, 7 predicted proteins | sample Ectturendosymbi1_FD_15306 | JGI IMG/M metagenome (IMG submission 15306) | reverse complement strand
CTGTGTTCAATGCACATTTAACTGTCTAAACTGGAGTGGATTTTTGGTTTTCATAATGTGACTTTAGAAGCTGTAAGCGTTTAAGTAAGTTGTAGTATTGTAAGTACAACATGTTGCAGTGAAAATTTCCAATGTGGAAGGTTAAGCTGTATGCTCTGTATTAAATTGCCTCCTTTCCCTCATTACATGAGACTTGACGTATTTGTGGCAATGTAATACCTTAGATCGTAACCCGATATTTTACTCCTTTTCCAGATTGATCGCCATTGTGGCCAACACAAATGCACACATCTATGCTAGAGAAGAACAGGTCTTAACTATCAGGATGATCGTGTTGGAAGAATAAGTTTAGAACGTATATAAAAACTTGAAAATGAAGATTCTGAACAACACCTTCCACGCGTGGTGCAATGAACAGCAATTTTTGGCAGGATTTGATTGTAATTAGCTTTCACTTTTCAACACAATGAATATTACCATTGTTCACATGTAGCTATGCAGAATATTGATATGCCAGTTGAGGGCGTACGGCTTTGATCCCCGGTAATTGGTAAGCCTATTTAGGCATGCAGAAACCTTGATTGGTTTACAATGGCACGTTTTAGTCTTAACATTAAGACTTGTTGTTTATGCGTTATTTGGGAAAGCAAGATCAAATTTGGGCAAACATTTTTGGCATCCCCAAAAATATGCACTCCCGTACACTTATAAGTGCTTTGATTTGAAAAAATGCGCCCAACGTGAAAAGAAATGCAGTTGCTTTTTATTTTTTGGAGGTCATTTTCTGTAGGAGTGTTTTTTGGGCAGGTTTCGAGAAATTTGGGCAAAAATCCGCACCTCCAAACTTTGCCTGCTCCTGCACCTATGTCTGGATGATTTAGCAACTGCAGGCGCTCTGGAAGGTTTATGCGAAACTAATTTTAAGAGGCAAAAGATTTGCAGTCATTCCTTCAGTAATGACTTATCCAGTGAGACTTCCCCTGCAGAATCAACAGTGGTGAAACATTGAAAAGTAAACAGTGAAAAGAAACAAAAGATAACAAAATACATATTCAAGCAGTGAATAATAGTTCAGTATTTTGAACAAAGGCACGGCTTGGAATTAAGAATTCTTCGGAGTTCTTTCCTGGAAAAATTTTTTCTCCAAACTCATGAAATGACTGCGCTTGTGTATTGGCAACTTTTCTCTTTGTGTACGCAACGGTTCAGGAAGGCATTGCAAAAATGACTGCACAGGATGTTTAATGAAAACGATGTGTACTTAAAGAAAAGGCTCTATATGTACGTGATAGGATTGAATGGCGTATAAACTTAAGAAGCAAACGCTTGCCACTGCAGCGGTGCCAAATATTTTGTCAGAGTGTGTTTACATTTACTGTGATCTTTTTCATGTTTAGTATATCCCTCTGGCAATAAACTTAATACACGGGTTGGTGTAGCAACGCTTGGGTAATACAGGGTCATCAGGATCTTAATACTAAACGGAAATGCATTTGTATTCGATGTCTAGTGCAAGCCTAAAAATCTGAACTTTGATGTGTCCTTCAAACTTATCATGGCTTACGATGTTCAGGAACTGTATCGCTCTGTTGAGAGTAAAGCGTCAAAAAAGCCATGGTGACTGATGGAATACTGCTGCGTGGTGAATTGTACGCAGGCCGTGTCGGGTTATGAGAACAAATGTCACGCCATGGGAAGCGGTGCGTTACGGGGTTGTTGCTTAATAACTTATTGATTTTTTGATGAAACGGATCTTCGGCTTCGTCGAATGAATTCACAGTCAGAGAATGAAAGGTGCGGGAAAGCGTTGGTCTTAGGTATACGAGTGAGATAAGAACCCATATTTCAAATACACGTCTTGTGCGCGGAGTATTCCGTATAAGACAGTTGTAGAGTCAGGTCAAAATTTCAAGACTGTGAACTAAACTCGGCCAAGCTTGACGCCCCTTTTGAAAGGACAAGATCGACTTAAACAATAACACTTTCCAGTAAGTCAGTAGAAAATGGTGGAGTGATCATTTTCATGGGTTCGGGCACATTTTTAAGTCCGATGCGGTCAATTCAGCATATCAAAAAATCTCGTATAACAAGGTAATAATGTTTTGAAATAGTAGAAAAGCCGATATGCCGACTATGGGAGCAAAATAAGCCAAAAAGCTCTGCGATGTTTTAAGGTGGAGAATTCTCTTCGTGTTAGCGAAATCCAGATATTTTTCGTGCTAAGTGGTTTAACACTTTCTTCACCCTCCACGAAAATATTGCAATACTCTACAACTTTGAGCTTGCTGTATCTTCAGTTCACCCAAAGTTTTAAGTTACGNTAACTACCAGAAAGTAATTAAATAACACTTGCTTCAAGTTTCATTTAAATAACAGCAGCCAATTTTACATAAAAACAATTTCAACTTGTATAATGAGATGCTGTCATGTACTCGGAGTGTGTTGTTGAAATTTACAGAGGTATCCAAAATCTTGATTATTTAAAGTATACTAGGAATGATTCAATGTGAAATGGTTTAATAACAGAACACGGTGCGTCGCTAAAGCCATAGACCATTTTCTTGCATTGATGAAGAAGGTATATCTTAATAGGATTCGGTGATTTCACCACATGCACTGTGGTTTTATTTTCTTTAGGTAGTACGCTGGCGTGGCAGAGCAGTCGAAAAGCGGGATGACGAATCGATGGTCGTATTGTACCTTTTGCTGAAATATATCCACTCACGAGTCGAAGAACAACCACTGTTTGCTTTGTCCATTTGACTAAAGAAAGCGGTAGAAAATCAGTGAACATGCTGTCAATCAAAAAAACGTTTAAAGCGTTGACAAGAAAAAATCGTACTGATGTTGTACAAAGATGTTTGGATGCAGTACAAGGAACTGAGTACAGACTGCAGTTTAATGACTCTGACAGACCTGCCTCTTGTCTGCTATGAAATGGAGAACAATATTTCGGTGTTTTGGAAACTTTTGTTTGGCGATTGTTAGAGATGTTAAAGTTATAAACCATGTTGGTTTTGAAAAAATCTTGTCATCAGTTTGGTAGATGCAAACTTTGCAACGGTTTATCACGATTCAAACGCTTTTTTTCACCTTTTCTGGAAACAAAAAGTATAAAATATATCGTTTGTTTCAGACTACATACAATTCTTTCTTGCTATATTTCTAAAGCCAGAAATTTTCTTATATTTGCTTTAACTGAACACGACATGCTCGCTTTGTTATCAAATCGCAACTAGGTAGATGCGAAGTCCTAATTTTAGTCTTTGACTCAAATCGATCATTTGCATTCACCACGCGTTTAGAAAAATGAAAACACTCAGCGTCGAACAATATCAGAATCTACTAAAATCAAGATCGTCTGGTAAATCCATATCTGAAGGTTTGAATATGTTTTGCAATGACTGTAAACCCTGAAACGCAAAGAACACTGCATTGATACACGTTTCATTGATAGCAAGACTGTTTTGCTCACTTGTAGTTGGATGTTGCGATGAGGAAGTGCTGCGATATCTTATTTCTGCTTTATACAATATTATCAATGCAAGAGCTAGTCTTGTTTGCTAACTGATGTTACTTTTTTTAGTGCTGTGAATGCATTATATTTTGTTTTTTCATATTTTGTTGATTTGTACTTGTGAGCAGCGCAAAGCACAAATTATTCTTTTTGCTTGTGCGTTTGGACCAATTTTATGTTTTATTACATATCAATTTGTATTCACTGTACCTGATAATTGTATGTAATTTTTACAACATGCATGGATGGAAATTGGAAGTCCAAGTTTCTGAATGACCCCGCCAATCAAATCAGCAAAAGAGCTGATTTCGTTTTTGAAACTGATATCTCGCTTATGCTCTTACGTAATCTATTTTTACATCAGGATTTTTAAAGTTTTAGATAGAAGCAAAACGAAAACAGAGGTGAAAGAAATGAATGTCATTTTGAGAATCATTAGTGAAGATTTACATTGTTTGATAATGCACAAAAGCAATGAACTTTCGGAAAAAACTCTCCATACTCAGGCAAAAACATGTAACGACAAGCAAAAGGTTAAAGTTACGTTTTCCGAGATTTTGTTTGTGGAATATTTCACTACATGTGGCTGCACCTATAAGATGTTCGAGCAAAGTTACTTTTCGGGTTGTGAACTTGAGAAAAGCAATTTAGCGAACACATAAATGGGGCTGTCAGATGCTATGAGGGCTGAGGCAATTTTCCAGTAATTGGTTCGTTTACTCGGACAAAAATATTTTAGTTTTACGAGATATATTGACGTAAGCTATTACCTTGCAGCAGTATAATGTGACAAATCAACACACTTGTAAAGCAGTTTTTCTTTTTTCAATTACACATTCTGCAATTTGAACTAACACGGTATTGTAACACAGTGTTATTTACCTCAATTACAGGCTACCATAGATTGGTAAACACGTTCGAATCAAGCAACATCGTAAGCAGATGGTTTAAATTCAGCGGTTAGGTCTCAAGCGTCAGCATCCTGAAGTTTTGTTCTTCGGTACGAAGTCGATGAAAGTTGAGTAGGAAGAAGTTTCAATGGCAAAAGTTTTCAACCAATTCTGGCAAAATATCAACCGAAAGAAGCCTTTAGACAACAATTTACTGAACACAAACCTCAACAGATGTCTTGGAATAATCGACCTTACTCTTTTGGGGGTAATTATATTTTCCATAATGAGCTTTTCTTAATGTTTACCTTCTTGCTTTTCTACGTTTAGTGTTTATGTGGAGATCACAAAGCAGCACTAATTGTCTTTACGTCTGCTTTACAAGTTGGATGGAAATGTTACGTAAAACCATATAAAAACGCAAATTAGAACAAGGCAATGTTTTACATGCTGCCTTTCCAAACTTAGGTAAATTAGAGCATACAATTTTGCAAATAAATTGGTTTATTTCTTAAAAGAGGTATTAACATATAAAATGCGATGCTCTGTTACGTTTCCAAGCGCATAATTCGAATCTTTTCGCATTGGCAATCGATTCTGCTTACATATTCAAGTAATCGTACCGTAGCATCGTAGCTTTAACGCCAAATTTGTCTGTCAGCAAACTAATCTGAAATGCACGTGAGAAACCGCGCACGCGTACATATATTAAAGATCAGCGGAATGCTGGGAGCTGGACTTTATGTTCTAACTGGGACTGTGACCAAAGACACAAGCGGTCCTGCAATCGTGTTCAGTTACATGGCAGCTGCAGTGGCAGCGTTCATGTCCGCGCTGTGCTACGCTGAGTTCGGCTCCAGAATACCGACGTCAGGTATCGTATTCATTTCGCTGATTAATGTGCTTTCAGCAGATTTTTTCCTGGCAAGTTGTTTGTGTTTGTTTTCGTTTGATTTCAACTATGTTGCGAAGTATGCGACAATGCTCATAGCTGAAGCTTAAATTAAATGAAGCGATCGTGAACATTGACAATTCCACAACAGTTCTCTCTACGAAATTGATCCCAAAATATTCTCTATCACGGACGTTTTCCGACCACGTCATCTCTCACCACAAACACTTTCACTGGGTAAGATAGGCCGTGGTAACCAAATGTTCCTTTTGTTGAAATATCGCAGTGAAAATTTGGTGGTGGCGACTGTCTAACTAGCAATGTGGGTATAGAGCAGTATGCGGTAGACCGTGTCCGTTGGCGATGTGAAAAAAGCGTTTGAACTAGAGAGCATTACAACAAAACAAGCAACGGATACGTGTCATTGCGAATATATTACACACGGAGCCTTCATGCTAGTTAAAATTTAACTAACCAGTTCATTTCGAAAAAATTCGTTTCCCGGTCAGAGCTTTATCGTGAGGAATGCTTGGTTTTGTACCCAATGACGCAACAGTGATGAAAAGATATTAACCTAACAGCCTTTTAAACTCTAAGTGGGATTTTTAATTCCCATTAATTTGATTGTGTGGAATGCCAACCCACAGAGCATCTTCCGAGATGTTGCTTAATCAGCTATATAGCTACATTTCCCGCATGGACAACATCTCTACCTCTCTCTTCATAACCCAGGATCATCGTACATCTTCACCTACATTACCATGGGCGAACTATGGGGTTTTCTGATGGGATGGAACATGATCTTGGAGCATGGCGTAGGAGCATCGTCCGTGTCAAAAGCGTGGAGTGGATACTTGGACTCCGTTCTTGGATATCCTGTTTCGGTGCGTTTGGTTACTGTCTACAAACTCCTACGTTTGAAATTTGATGCAAATAGATGCTTATACCCATAAAATGAGGCAAGCGAACTGACGTACATATCTGGGATAAATCAAGTCATCTCTTAACAATTCAAATATTGGGTGCAGACAACCACCAAAAATATAAAATAAAACATCGAACGCTTGTTATCAGAATGTATCCGAAAAACAACAAAGCATTCACGAAAACATTAAGTTTTTATCGGTACGCTCGTTAACTCTGTGGTCTGGGAAAGCCCGTAACTATAGGGGCACAAGGGGGCTTCGCCTTTCCTGGAAATTTTTTCGCCTCCCTGGACAAATTTGTTGGACAAAGTTTAAAACATTTGGGCCCCCATCAGAAAACTCTTCGCCTCCCCTGGTGTCCTAAGCTGGTTACGAGCCTGGGATGGGATCATTCAATTGTATATAACAGGGGTGGCCAAACGTGGCTCGCGAGCCGCATGCGGCTCATTGAGCTTTCCGAAAAATTAAACACTATTGCGAAGTGTAGAAATATTGCAAAATAGCAGGCCCGTAACCAGCTTGGGACACCAGCAGGGGCGAAGAGTTTTCCGAGAGGGGCCCAAATTTTTTCTACTTTGTCCAATATTTTCAAACTATGTCCAACACATTTTTCCAGGGGGTGGCGAAAAATGGGGATTCGCCTCCCTGGTTACGGGCCTGTAAAACGGTACTGTGGTAGCTAGCATGCCGTACAGTATTACTTTTGCAAGTCGTTCCAAAAAGAAATATGTCACAGAAGCGTAGATTGCAAATAAATTCGTGCTTTTAGATTTTTATGTTGCGAGTTGCGACTGTTTGTAACTTGGGTTTTACGATATGCGGCTCATACATAGAGCAGGTTTGGCCACCCCTGGTATATAGACACGTCACCGGTTCGTTTTTATCGTTCTACCCGTTGCGCTCATTAATGTTGCGTGGTTTGGAAAGGAGTTGATCTGTTTAAAGCTGAAAGTGTGGATTTTACAATGAAACCTGAATAATGAGATAAACCAAGTCGATTAATCACGGAAACCACCGTCCAAGGTTCGCCTATTTAGTTCCTTTCGTAACCGATGAGCGTAATGGATCGGGACACTCGAACATCGTTACTGTGTAGAAATATTACTTTGGCGCCACAGGTGACATGACACGTCGATTTCTGCTTAGAAGGCACAGCCCGAAAAACACTCGATGGATTTTACGGAGTGATAGAATCTCGCAAAAACCATCTAAGAGGCACAAAGTAATTAAGGGTAGTGAAAATGATAACCCCAAGGAGATCTTATTGAGATCTTTTCGACATAACAAATCAATGGATCGCGACCAAAATATGCGCTAAAAGTCAAAATCACCTTACAGCAGCGTTAATCAGCAACTATGCGCTTCGGTCTTAGTTTTTGCACTAGCAAAACGTTTTTTCTGAACACCGGTAGGACTGTTCTTTTTTAACATAAACTTATATGAAAGTGTTGCAACATAAGTCACAGCGAAATGTGAAGAACATATTTCCATTTTCCGTATCACCTGCAAACCTTTGAAGAGAACAGCATTTTTTGTGAAATATTTTTCTGATCACATGTTGCCATGGGTGGCGGAACCTTTTTCAAAGTGGGGGCACAAGTGCAGGTCAAAAAACTATAGAACATTTTTGTGGTTTGAATTGGCAACTGTGACGTCACAAGCATTGAAATATAACGTCATTAACTTTTGTCAGCATGTTTAAACAATTTTCTGCATTGTTTTTATAAGCCCTTAACAACCTCTATCTCCACTACACCAAGTGCCGTAGTGCAGCCCAACTCTGGGCCCCTCCCAAGATGCTTAGAGGTGTCCCCTAATTGTGATTTCTGGGAAAAGATTTCGACGTTATGGCACATCTCGAGGCCTAATGGCCTTTACAACAAAAAATTCTAATTTTTTATTTTTTCTTGCATCACTATTTTTTTAGTTCCACTTGCAGACACAATTTCGGCAGAACCGTCGCCAGNAAGNCATCAATCGAGGGGTTTCATGTTTGTGCAGGAGAGCTAGATATTCTGAAAATGTATATTTAAATACCCATAATAGGNTCGTAGTTTGCAACTAAAATTTTTTAAACGAGCTTAACAAAAGGAGTTAGTCTTAATCATTGTCATATAATTAACGGCAGTTATTGAGAGATGTTGTAATGAAATGCAAATGTTTAAAAAAATTGCAGGAAATCAGAATCAAGCCTATCGTTCAGTTATGAAAACACTGTTACTGAAGGAGCAAACCTGCGGCCAGTCAACGCAGTGCGCCGCCATGAGTGGTTTTCTTTCATTAGCGCAAATTGATAAACTTTACCATGAGCTTAAGTGAATTTTCCTTAAAAGGCATGCGCATCGTACTTTTAACTGGCCGAAATGCGCATGCATAAACCTTTCTGATGTCTAGATTCTCCTGGTGCATGGCACATGTTCAGAATAATAACATTTTGTATCTCGAATAGGCTATAAATGTTAACAAAAATAGACTAAGGCCTACGTGGAAGCAACATGGTTAACATCCATAATCCACTAACTGCATTGTTCTGTTTTGGTACAAGCTTAGCAGTGATTGCTAAATAGACAGTGGCGTAGCTAGAGTGTCGGCTGCCCGGGGCGGCCCTTGAGTTTGGCGCCCCCGAAGCCCACAAAAATACATATTGCACAGTGACTCCCTCTTAAAGCTTTGTATATATATCAACTAGTTTGTGCACCATTATAATATTACAGCTCTCTCACATGCTCAAATATGGTATGTTTTAAATACACACCAAAAAACTCAACCATTGTAAATAACAGTTAAACAAAAAGCAAAAACGACATATAGGGAAAAATAGTAAAAAAAAGTGTAAAAAATTAGGACTATCTTTGTTTCTGAAATGAAAACTACAATTTTCTACTCAGTAACTTTTCTTGCCTTTTTGTTGGGAAATTCTTCAATGGCAATGTAAAACCTTATATTATCTGTCAATTGTTGCTCTATAGCAGCGGTTCCCAAACTTTCTCTGATCTCGTACCATTTGTGGGCCCTGTATTTTCACCGCGTACCACCTTGAAAACACTTTGTTCCAGGAAAACTCACTCTACCCAATATCATGCAAACCAGACTTAATGCAAATGAGGCATGGACAACAGGGCTGTGAGAAATTATATTTGGCCATTTCTCGAAACTAATAAGGGAAGTACACAAAAATGCAGGAATTTATTATCAGAACTCGATTAGTGAAAACAAAATGTATTCTTTTTGTGTAGAAGAACAGAAGGGTCTCACGTACCACCTTGAAGGCGTTCGCGTACCACTGGTGGTACGCGTACCACAGTTTGGGAACTATCGCTCTATGGACAGTGTGACGAGATTTCTCAACCGCAAGGTGCTCATACTAGATCTAAAGTAATTCTTGATCAGTTTCAGTTTCGAAAAACTCCTCTCACAGGTAGCAACACTAACGGCAATTGTGAGGAAAATCTGCAGCATTATTACTATATTTGGAACAGAGTTATACTTTTGAATAAACTGTAAAAGTTCAAGGGGGCCTTCTTTCTCTACTGTGAACTATACCGTTCCGTTTCAAAACAGACCTGTTCATAACAGACCATTCGAAACAGACCATGTTCACAACAGACCCGTTCATGACAGACCCGTTCATAACAGGCCACGTTCATAACAGACTCGTTCATAACAGACCGCATTCATAATAGACCCGTTCACAACAGATAACCTTCATAATGGGCCTGTTATGAATGTAGTGTGTTATGAGCATGGCCTGTTATGTACACAAGGCTTTGGTGGGCTTAGCCCCGCCAAACAGAGCTCCAAGCCCCCTCAAATTGAAACGTGAAATACTATAAAACAGTGGAGTTTTGGTTAATTTTATAATGTCAAGCCCCCCCCCGCACACACGCAACC
>JGI24021J15306_10013596_pt1 | contig 10118 bp, 7 predicted proteins | sample Ectturendosymbi1_FD_15306 | JGI IMG/M metagenome (IMG submission 15306) | reverse complement strand
GAAAGTCGATCAAAGGCTCAAAAGACTTGGACTCGAGCCTAGTTTCGAATGAAAACTTCAGCAAAATACTTTGGCCTAGCGGTGGGCCCTAGGGCCAGGTAACATGAGCCAAAATGACCTTAAAACTACTTCACTCATGACGTCAGTCACAAAAAATCCGCACCCACCAACCAAAAAATTTTTTTTCGAGTGCAATCTACTAGACTGGCTGATCCGTTTGAGCTCTTGAACAGCTCTCTAGTGCAATCGCCGGAGGAGCTAGGGCATTGGTAAGGCAACCAAAAACTGCTGTTTTTTAGGTCGAAATCCAAGTACGAATGTCACGTAGGTCGGCTCTCAACGTGTTAAGGGATTTTGCATAAGCGCAAAAAAGTTTGAATGAAAGTTCAGCTATTTCTGGTCAGGGTTGATTGATTTAAATCATTTCATTTAAATCAGTGACAAAATCAACAAAAACAGCAAAAAATCATACGCAGTTTTAAATGTGTGATTTTTATGACACATTTAATTAAGTATTTTAATCGGTTTCACTTATTATTAAAGAAGGCAGAGACTTCTTATGACAACACAAAATATAAAAGCTATTAAAGTTTTGTCAATCATAGCAACTGTTGGTGTGCTAGAAGAAACACAGCTCAAAAAAACTATATTAAAACAAACTTTTCAATTAAAATAAAAAATTACTGCTTGTTTGGTGGCCACCCTCCACACAGTAGATAAAACATAAAAATCAAAAAAATCTGATTTAAATAAAAAAATCCAATTTAAATAAAAAAATCATGATTTTTATCAACCCTGCTGTAGCGTAATGTGACGTAGACACAGTCACTTTGCATTAAATACACACGAGCAGATATTTCGAAGCTTATGTTTTATCAATGATTTGAAGTGACATTAACCTTGTTATCTTCAACAGGAATATGTGATGTCTGCGTTAAGAAAACTATAATGCTCACTTTAGCAATTACTTTCATGAAATAAAGATTGAGAGGAATTGTTTGAAACAAGGGAATTCTAAAAGTATAGTCGTCTAAGAACACACCAGTTCATCCTGTTGGTATTTTGTTTGTTTAATCTTATGTTTGGTGTACATTATGGGGTCATTCCACATCAGATCACCCAATAGTGTTAACGTTACCATTTGGCTCAAATTTGGTATGGAGAATGCGTTTGGCAATGCACAAATAACTTTGTGATGTAAGAATGTGGTGTGTTTGTAAATTAGATATATACCTGATTACGGTAGCTAACTTGGGAGTTATTCTAGTTTTCAATGAGTGAAGTGATGTGTATATGGCACAGTTCTTTCTGAATGATGCTGCCATGTGCATGACTTAATAAATTGTTAAAGATTGTGATATTGTACATTATTTTTTAGTCTTTTGATTTTCTATTGTGCAAACACAACTGCATTTCAGATGCCTAACTGGAAATTTTCGGAAGGGGGTTGTTAGGTTAAATTGGGTTGCAAAATGGGTCGCTGCATGAAAAAAGTTGAAAACAAATGTTCTAGGGTTTCGGGTTCCAAAGTTATGGCCTAAAACAACTAATTATTATCTAATTAGGGGACTAATTAATCTGAAATTAGATGGTTGCTTGCGTACTTTGCAATGAGCAACCGATTGTGTACTTTGCAGTGAGCAACTTAAGTACTCAAACTCAGGCTACAGAAGATGTTGGACATCGTATACAGTTAAAAATTGGATTACTGGATGGGTAAGTTTTATTGATGTTGCTCACAACTTGGGCCATTCTGCTGACAAGGCAAATTATTTTGCTTTTACTTCCTTGTCATAGATAAGAGCAGATGTAGTTGCCTAATTTACAAAGTGCAAGGAGTTTTCTTTTTTCACAAAAGTTTTGTTCATATTTTTGTTCATGTTTGTTCTATTTAGCAAGTGCTTGCATTCATGCTTGTAAATCATTTGCGGTGTTAATGTTAAATGACAACTTCCTTACAACAGGTAATCAAGAAGCAATGAGAGGCATAGAACGTGAGACTGGAATGTATGTGTTCAGAAATTTCACAAAGTTTTGGTGGAGAAACAGCACTGCAGATTTGCAACCACAGTAGAATTCACCTACAACGACTTTGGCTATTATAAACAACAGTTCGCTTGTAATGATTCTTTTTTGTTAGTCCTGGCTTATCTTTTATGTGTGTTTTGGGTTCAATTATAACAATATTGGCTATATCGTCACTTCACCTATAACAACATTTTGGTCAGTCCCCACATAATATTTTGTTCATTTAAACAAATAGTTGAAGTTTTCTTCAAGGTTTAGAGTGAAAGCTTGACTATGTGGAGCCACCACACAAATCTTTTATGACCGAATAGGAACACATTTAAGCAGCAAATCATTGATCCATACCAGGTGTGATATGAGAATGGTATCAAGGATTGTGCCATCAGTGCAATTGAGGGAAATTGTTACATGAGTTTTACTGTACAGTATCAGGGATTGTTGTGACTATAGTCACTTGATCGATGGTCTTAGTGGGGCAGAGCGTAAATTGTCAAACAAAAGAAGCACTACCCTGTTATGGAAAAAGTATGACATCATTGTTTCACTCAACAGTGAAAATGGTGCAAAAGTGGCAAAAGTTGCAAAAGATTTCTATATCCTAATAATGACGTTGACAGCAGTTTTGAAAAATAAAGACAAAATAATTTCTCACTTATCACAGAATACATAAAAACATGATACAGCAAGCAACAATCCTAATCAAATAACACTCATAACGCTTGCCAGGCTTCGGTGCTGAACCAAAAAGCCATCTCAGGAGTATTTTTTTGTAGTTCAGCTATAACAACAGTTCACCTATAGTCAGCGGTCCCCAAACTTTTTGGATGCTGGGTCAAATTCGCGATCTTATCAGCATCCATGGGCCAGGCTATTTTCTGTATTAAAATTAAAACATAAAAACAACACTCATTACATTGGTATATTGCTATTTATTTTCTTTGCTTGCTAACATGCTTGCAATGTGACTTATGAAACTGCTTATTTTGCTGCATGGCAGTCGTAATATTTGGTTTTGTGCTTGATGCTGCAGAAAACTTGGTTTGTTTTGGTTTCTAACGCCTATCAGAATAAAATTCTCAATTACAGCAAATGCTTTTTGTATAATTACATCTTACATTAATTTTGTTACACGAAATTGTTAAAATACTAAACATTCTTAAGAAAGCTCATGGGCTGGATTGGAATCCTATCTGGCCCACTGGCTAGACTTTCGGGACCGCTGACCTATAACAACGCTTTTTTTTCTGGTTCCACAAACTGCACAAATTGATGTTATGGGGTATATCTACTGTAGTAGTTTGGTTTGTTATTTGAAAGTGGGTTTAGCGTTTTGTTCAAACTATTTTTGATCAGATGTTTTGTTGTGGTTGAAGTATGCTGTGATTTGAAAAGCCAATGCATATGCATGCCAAAAGCAAAAGTTCATGTGCATCTATTTCTGTTTTTCAACATTTTGACGTTATGCTGTCTCTTTTTTCTTTGCAATTTTGCTATTATGATAGTTACAGGAATGTTTTTTCATTTCAGGTATCGAGTGGTTGTCAAGGTTCGTAAAGTTGTAGAGAATGACTCTGGCGAAGTAGAGGTGAGTTTGAAGTGTTGTTGTTAACTGCGTATACCATCTTTTTAGTGAAACTGTTTCCACATGAAATATGCTATGTGTGCTACACATAGATCAATGTGAAACCTCAAAGCTTTATGCATTGTGTTATAAGTTGTATCATCACTAAAATTGTGTCACATGATGAAATTATGTTTTCATGTGTTTGTGGTTTAATTATGATGGCTCTTTGTACCTTAACTATATATTGCAGTGGTAAAATTTTCTCAGTAGTAATTTTTTGGGAGATCAGTTGCAAAAATAGTACCTGCACAAGTTTAAGGTACTTGTTACATTCTTGTAATTTTTTAATAAAGTGGTGATTTTAAAACTTAATTATCAAATGAACTGCTTATTTCACAATCAGGAAATTTTGCACAAATGCTTCATTTTAATCCTTGGCTATAATTCTACTTATTTGTCCCACACTTATGATATCGCAGATAATTAAGTCACTGTTTATTTGCAAACTTTGGGGATATCTTTAAACAGAATTTTTTTGTGGCAATAGCTTTCACATAATCATTAAATGTTGTCATGACACATTGAAATGGATTTGTGGAAGTAGTGAAGATATTTCCATATTTGAGTTCATTAGAGGTCAGAATGTTATTTTGTTACAAATTTTCCAAAGTCACTGAAATAACATCACTTTTTTTCAAAAAATGTGTTTGGAACACTGCTTGTGTGCTAGTATTCATCACACAGGGTTCCCATGCAATATTGAAAGTATTGGAAAAGTATTGAATTTCAAAATTGGTTTTGAAGACCTTGAAAAAGTTTTGAATTTTGCCAAAANGTACATGAGGTATTGAAAAGTATGGAAGTTCTGAATGAAACAGAAATCTCAAGTATCCAAGCAGAATTTCACTGAAGGAAAAGCACTTCATTATTAATGCAGTGTTGTGCAATGTGTAAAATTGAGTTTGATGATTAAGAATTTAAAAAAAATGAAGACAAGAATGGTATTGAACGTCTTAAATTTAGTATTGAAAAGGTATTAAAAAGTATGGAAAATGATTTTTAAAAATGCATGGGAACCATGAACAACAACCAGATGATGTGATATGAATGAACTGTGATGTCCTTGGATTTTATTATTTGGCAGTTAACATTTTAGTTTGCTGAAAACAACAACTTCAGTTTTGCCTGAGGTCTGTGGTGTGTACTGAGCTGGTAAACTCAAATTTGCTATGGTTCATGCACTTCTTCACTACAAATGCTTCAGACAATGGTTGTATGTTATCTGTTTTATGACTTGTGCTTGGTAGTGTGAGTTGTATGTTTTGAAAGCTGCCCATATGAAGCTGTTTAAAGTTTTTAGAATTTATCCTAGTGGTGGCAGATTTTGCCTCGATAAATTAACAACCAATATAATTTTGTGTCAATGCAATGCGAAGATTGCTAGGTAAGAAAACTTATACAAATACATTGAAGTATTATAAAGTTTTGAATGCCTTTTCATGTTAAGTGCCTTGACTATACCAGTTCAAGAAGACTGAGCCATGCCATTTGCTAGATTCATTGCTGACCGTGCATTTCAATGCTTGACCACGTGACTTTGAGAAAACTAACATTGTACAATATTTGAGGTGCATTGGCTGTACAAGACAACAAACTTTTGTAATATATTGAAAAGTAAAAAGTTTGAGGACTGAAATAATTCTACGATTTGGTGATGTAACTGTGCACAAATAATCACTGTCCAAAATATGTTAAAGTGCATCCTTTTTTATTTTACGAACATGTGCCGGTAGTCAGGTGCTTGTGTACGGGCACAAATTTGTCAAACCAAATACATGATGTCCCAGATTTTTTTTAAGGAAAATGTTAGGTACCTGGTATGGACGTGTAGGGACCTGATTTCTCTCATTCTAGGGACCTCATTTTCTCTAATTCTGAGGACCAATTTTCAATTCTAGGGAACTGAATTGGGTCCCTAAAACACCTTAAAAAACCTGGTCAAACCACAATTTTTCAGACAGCAATTGAAAATGCAATTTAAGAAGTAGAAATACGAAACTCAATCTAAAGTTTGACTATGACCTGTGTGTTAGTTATGCTACTTGATGTTTTAGTCTCATTTGTACAGACAGTTTGCAGAGATAAATTTGTTGAAAGTGGTTACAATCTGATGCAATAAATAGCTTTGAGGCGCAAAAAAACGATTAAGATCATGTGTAGATCCAGATTTGGGGTCAAGAATTCACTGGCAACATTTGAAACTTGGCAAGAGGTGGCCTGGCGAATTGACCCTCAGTTTTCTTGTTTGAACAATGCTGCCAGTGCCATGATATTGACATAACAAGATGTATTTTTATAGAACACATTACGAGATTGGGCTGATAATTTGAATCTTAATCTAATTATCACTACTGGTGGAACTGGCTGCGCTCCCGCTGATATAACTCCAGAAGCAACAAGGGCTGTCATTGACAAGGAAACTCCTGGATTTGTAAATGCCATGCTGTCTGCGTCTGTGAAATTAAATCCCACCGCTATGCTGTTTCGGTAAGAGTTGTTCCCCAGTGCAATTTTTCGATTCTGAGGTTTTGTATAATTATTACAACGAATGTCGTTCGTCATTGTAACAAGCATACTTGATATTATGCATCTTTGTTGAAATAAATTAATAGATTTTGCAGGTTGTCTATTCCTTGTTATGTCATGGCAACTTCGTGCAATCCAGTAAATATAAATATACTTGCAGTGAAAGAAGATGCAGCTTGTTTTTCATCAAGTATGTCACTTATGTAAAGCTGTTACAGTTCTGTTCGTGATATCTGTGAACAGGGCAGGCACCCGTTTTCATTCTGCTTATTCTCATGGTCACATACTGTGTTCGTGTTGTCTTTTCATGTCATTAATTGAATTTAATACATTGCATATCATCGAAACTTCAAAATTTTGAAAATTCAAGCTGTGGTCAATAGTTCAAAGCGAAATAGCTGTTCATATACTTACTGTCGGTCCTATACATTGCAACTGCTTTTGTGGACTGTAGTTACAAAGATATACTGAATAACTTTGCTCAAAATTTTCATTAATATCGAATTAAGTATATGATCAAGTAAAGAAGGTAAAACCGAGTATAAATGAAACTGAACTTAAAAACGATACTGAGTAAGTAAATATGTTAAGAAACTCAGTTCCGTTCACGCTGGCGTTAGTGTACACCTTTCGGAGTGTCACGAGTGGTCTGCGGGCACCCACCTCAGCTTGCTTGTGGCGTGGTCTACGCGACTACTTTAGCAGTGAATGCTGCACTGGTGGCGAGCCAATGGCAGCATCGCACGTGAACCGATTCCTTGCTTCCATCTATTCAGAGCTAAGCACGAGGTGGCCAGATCGCAAGTACTGTTTTTCAAGTCTTTCTTATGACCAGACCAGGAATCGAATCCTACCAGCTTTCGTGGCGCGTCTTAGCCAACTGTACCACTTAGCTGGTTTAGAGAAACTACTTGGTGTTTTTCACTGCATTTGGTGCTCGAGGAGTACCTTGCCTTCCATTCTTAAATTATTTCGAAATTTTGCTTGTGTTTGTTAAATAAAAATACCACAGAAAATATATCTAATCTATGTTGTTATCAGCAAAATGTGGTACTGGTGAATATGCACCAGAGGCTTCATTTTCAGGGACCAATCAACCAATATGAATGGCAAGCATAGTATGCGTATTTGGAGAAATAACTTTAAACTCCGTAACTTGGTGGTGCAAGTGCAAAATTTTTGTTCGCATTTAAGTTATTATGAATATGTATTATGAGTATTGTGCAATACCGGTAATTCCCATTTTTTTGCTGTTAGCAAGGTATAACTCTCACCATAGGTTACTTATCTGGAGTGATACTCCACACATCACTTTCATACATCATGTTGCATGATGCACAGACACGCACTAGTATCAAAAGTGTTGCCACCACTACACGGTTACGTACTCAAAATCGTTGTTCAAAATATTGATCATATGTGAGGGTGCGCTTTCAACCATCGCATTTTTATGCCGCTGTATGAAGAAATGGATTTGCAATTATATTAGTCCTTCTCTACCCTTCTTAAATTCGTTGGCTGTCTCGGGGAAAGGTGATAAGTCGGGTGTTGCCATGAGCGCTGAATTATCCAAGTTTCTGCAATATCACAACCACCGGCATTTAAAACACTTCGAGGCTGTTTTTCGCTGAGACATTTCGGTCGTTTTTTGAAAGAAATATTGGCCGCTGAGACGTTTCGGTTATTTATCTCACAGTTGTATTAAAACTCCCCATAACAGTGTTCATCAGCCGATGTTTTCAGACATTCTGAATCTGACCGAAATGACTTAATTTTTTTCGGTCATTTCAAAAACACTTCGGTCTATGACCGAGAAAAATCAGGCTTCGAGAGATCAAGTTTTCTTCTTACCTGGCTTGTTTGGCCGAAATTTTTGGTGCGCCCTTAATCACATAAAGTTTTCACAGGATTTGGAAAGATATTTTGAGTAATTACCTGACCGACAGCAGCATCCACCATGGATATAGAAGCCATTTACTTTAACACTACAAGTGCAGATATTAACAATCAGTAGATATTTTGAGTAATTACCTGACCGACAGCAGCATCCACCATGGATATAGAAACCATTTACTTTCACACTACAAGTACAGATATTAACAATTAATACACAGATCACAAAATTGAGCTTTAGGAAGCGAGATTCAAAAGCATACATTCAGCACAACAAATCTTCATACATTTTGGTGCCATACCAAATGGAAAGGTATTCACGTATCACTAAATTTACCCTCGTTGTTCTCTTGTCGTTCGTAATAGCATATTTATGCGAACATGCGTTTTTTATACGGTGGATATTAAAACATAAAGCGGAAGACACTTCCTTGTAAAAAGGACGTGGGAACTGCTCTTTCTGAAACAAAGCCATGAATCTCCCAAATTGTCGCAAGAAAATAAAATAGAAAATCACATTGACAAAACAATGTATTGTTAAATTTGAACTCATGATTGATTTTGTTTCAGTAACCTATTTAATCAGTAACCTATTATTATTTCCTTGTTGCTATTTTTGTTTCCTGTTATCACTGTGCGACAAATTGGGGTTCGAAACAAGCTTTGAGAATAACGTATGTAATCGGCGGGTTTGTAAAGGTTAAGGACCACTGGCATAAAGCAAACGTAGTCGAAGTTACCACAGCAAAAGGCATTTAGGCAANGCATAGCAATTCTTTGTTTTTGCTCGCGGCGCTGTTTTTCAATGTGACAACTGACTCACAGGTTCGGAGTTTGCCACTATTCGGNTCTTAACCATTTTACNGGCATTTCTTTTTGGAAGTAGTGTTTCAATGTATGAAGATTTGTTGTGCTGACGTCANCTCTCATCAATGAACATGTGTGCCAGCCACGAATCGCTATCTTTGTCATCTGCGTTTCCTGCAGTATTTCGTACCACGTAGTTCCGGAAAGTTAAGCATCCTTATAGTGGAAGAGCTTTGAGTTATTCATGAAAAACGCTGCCTAATCATATGACCTGATATGAAGTTTGTGTGCAAGATTTTTGATTATTGATGGGTGTCACGATTGATTTGGTGCGTTAGTTAAAATGGCTCGGAATAAAAATTGTTAGAATTTGTGTCTTTTAAAGATACATATCCGATGAAATAATTAGAACTTCGAGAAACATCGCTGTAAAGTAGTGCATCGCAAAGTTACCTTCCCTTGTATTTTTCCGAAAGGATAAGTCTGAAGTGAGTCCAAAGAAATCTGACTCTCTTTCGCTTTGTTTTACGCTGTTGATTTGTTATTTACAGTGGCATCTGTGGTATTCGAAAGCGCGTTTTCATCCTGAATCTTCCTGATGGAGTTCAAGCTTCATGCGTAAGGGTTACTTGTAATACGCTATCGGCTTGTAAATAGACATGGTTAAATGTATCACTGTCTCGTGTAGAGGTCGACCGATCGATTAAAGCAATATCGAAGATTTGTGCTTTTCCCGAGCGCACCATTGTCTCTTGTCTTCGGTCATATTCTGCTGTTGTGCCTCGTTTGACAGTTTCGTTAAATTGTTTTTTAATTAATTGCACTAACAGAGGAGTATGACTGACGTATTTTGTTGTGTGCGACCTTTGCGGTATGGTCAAGATCTTTTTACTAATTGCTGTTCTGATGACCACGTTCATCACTCATGCAGTTCACAGGGAAACGGTTGCATTGCGATTTTGCGTGTGTCATTTCAGTTTCGCATGCGGCATGACCACTTCGGCATGACGTATTTCTGCAGAACTTGCGCATATCATATATCGTACTTCGGGTTCGTTCCACTAGGCGTTTGTCACTTCCACCTGTTCCGCACAGTTAACACAACAGTGATTTCGCGCAGGATTTCTTGAACGTACTGATGCCCGCACTGCCGCTTGCCATCGCCCAGGTGAAATCCACCGGCCCACTTCTTGCGAACCCAATCGCCGTCCAAACTAACGGCCGCAGATCTTCCACCAAC
>JGI24021J15306_10013594_pt1 | contig 10118 bp, 5 predicted proteins | sample Ectturendosymbi1_FD_15306 | JGI IMG/M metagenome (IMG submission 15306) | reverse complement strand
AATGGGCCAAAAAGTAATAATTAGGTTTTGGTGGGAATCTGGGTTATCGTCTGCGTCCAGAAACCATCTCACCACTTTTTGCAGACCTTTCGTCCACTACGCATTTAAGATCAGTCGACAGTTTATTTTGTCTGCTAAGGCTGATCAGCGTAAGCCCTGACCGCATTGACTACATTACCAAATTCTGTAGCATGATAGAACTGTTGCACGAACCCAAAAACAGCAGTTGTTAAGATACAGTAGAAGCATTTAGGCATTTGATAATGTCACAGCAGGGAAAAAGGAAAACTAAAAGTTTGTAGAACTTCTATACATAACATAAAATCGAAAGTTCTATTGTGTACTTTATGCGCATTCTCACTTCTTGCGTAGTTAATGAGAGTGTAGCAAGATTCGCTCATGCAAACCAGGGTGTACGCCAGCGAGTCCCGTCGTGCACTTTCTATGCTCGATTGCTCGTATTTGACAAGACATCAGCGCAGCCTGATTTTGCAGTTGTATTGTTCTGACGCAGTGATACTGATGAGTGTGTTTTACTACTCTATTATAACACGCAGCCCGATATTTTTGCAGTTATGAACTGCTATGTCGTAGCGTTGAGTTTTTTTCCTCCAATATCGTAACTTGGAGCGCTGATTTAAGGGGAGTGTGTGTAGAAGAATATGCCAATTATGTCAAACTTCGCCAAAACGTTGCTTTGGAAACATGAATATGACGTCAAATTGTGACGTCACAAAGAGCGCACACCAAATACAAATGACCACATTTTGCCACTGAATGAAACTCCCCCATGAAAATATTCTGCGTACGCCACTGGTCCACTGGCTGCAGCTGCATGTGTCACCACCCACAAGATTGGCGATACCCTTTTGAAATCTGGACTTTTCCGTGGACAACATATTCAACTCCCGGGCCACCTTTGGCCCGCAGACCAAGGGTTGCACACCTCTTCCCTGGTCTACCTACTACAGCTTTCAGTTTTAAGATTCTCATTATGGTCTCGTTAACCGTTATAAGCCAATATAGCCTCTTACGTAGCCTAATACAGGGGTCCGCAAATAGTGGCTCGCGTCCCAAATTTGAGTCGCGAGACCCTCCACTCTGGGTCGTGTAATAATTTAAATTTACCGTAAATATTGACAAACTAATACTTTTTTTAAGTGAAAAGAAAACCATGATAAAGTACCTCATAATCTTAGAAAAATCTCAAAAAGCATCGTATGAAGTGACATATTTAATCGCAAAAGAAAAAAAACACATACCATTAGAGAAACACTCATCAAACATGCTGCTATTGCAATCAGTCAAATTGTAAATGTCGACAATCTAACTGAGGAAATCAAAGGGATACTAATGTCTGCTGATACCCTTCGCCGACGTATCAGTGAAAGGGGGAAGATATTAAGTGCCAACTTAATGAGTGAAAAGTGGAAAAGATGCTTTGCAATTGGATGAATCCGCGGATGTGTCTGGTTTGGTGCAGTTGATTGTGTTCGTTAGGTATATAGCCAATGAGAAGTTTAAAGAAGAATTACTCTTCTGCGTGGCGCTTTCTTGACTACAAGAACAGGTGAAGACATATTCTCAGCAGTGGACACGAGACTACAGAATGGTGGATTATCGTGGCAGCAGTGTAACAGCATTTGTACTGATGGGGCTGTGGCTGGCAGGAAAAATAAATTATTTTTAGCATGAGTCTTACATTGCGCCCCACATCAATTTCACGCTTTGCATTACTCACAGAGAAAATCTTGCTAGCAAAGCACTGGACCAACAATTAAAATGTGTTCTCGATTCAGCTGTAAAAGTTGTTAATTATATTTAATCGAGACCCCACTCAGACAAGACTTTTTAAACGAATTCGTTTACTCCTTGAAGATCTCCTAAACCTCCTTGAAGATCTCCTAAACGAATTCGTTTACTCCTTGAAGATCTCCCAAACCTCCTTGAAGATCTCCTAACCGAATTCGTTTAATCCTTGAAGATCTCCTAAACCTCTTAAACTTTCCATTGGTTGACTGTTCCAACGTTTCGACGAGGTCCAAATTACATCTTCAACTGATGACAACTCGCCTTTTCTTATCTCCTAAACTAAACCCTTTCTTATTGGCCACTGCTTTAACCAATGAGATCTCTTCTGTATATGAACCAGCTCGGTAGTATTTCCACTTCATACTGACGATATCCCTTGAAGAGTGTCAGACGAAAAGCTTTGGGATGAATCTCCTACTTCACGCCGTCTTCAAGTTCTGTACCACCAAACGTCTTTTTTAAAGATTGCCTGCGATACTAAAATAACTTTGGCTAAATTTTGGATTTCAGTTGCAGAATGACTATACACAAAGATAAGCGGCTGCAATGAATGTTGTTTCATCATTCGGAACTACTTACTTCTGTGAAAGAGCGTTTTCTGCATTATCATACATTAGAAAGAAATATAGATCAAGACTAGAGTTCCCGTCTGTCAAAGTACTGCATGTGTGTAATATATATCGTAATCAGAAACAATATTTGTTTGTTCGAGTCGTTTTTTCACCTCGAATCGATTTGTTGTAATCTAAACACAAAGCCCATAATTCTCATTAGAAAGAATACATACAATAATTTACGGTTGTATGTGGTGAGTTCATACTATTTTGTGCAAGAAAACTGTTACTGTTAAAATAGTAGTCTTAAAATTTATATTTAAATGACAGTAATATATTTTCCACAAATTTATACGCTCGCGAAATGTTTGGGTCGCGCGAATTTCAGAACTATTTTTAGGGTCGCGGCAAAAAGTACTTGCGGATCCCTGGCCTAATAAACAAGGACTTATCTTAAATCGTCACTCAGGCATCACGGCAACCTTCATGGACTTTCTAAAAAGTTTGAATGACGACATACCTTCTAGGTTCAGTTGCCTTTTCTGCAAAATTGGATGAACCCAAAACCGACGTTTCGAAATGCGACGTTTCTTTGCTTTGGTCTTCATATTTCGGTACAAAGCCAGCATCAACAACAGGGTTTTCCTTCGGGGAGCCATGTTACACCAGGATTTCCTTCTAGGAACCAACTATCCTGAACTGAGCGGGAACTGGCGCACACCGTGGAAACTGGACCGGAACATGTAAACTATGACGTCACACACCTGGCAAATCCCTGCGCGTCGCGTCAGCAAGTGTAGACGGACATGCCAGTGTAGACAGAAATTACGCCGCGAAGAACGCGGCAACTCCCGCACGTCCTCAGTGCAGACTGGCCTTTAGTTTAAATCGAGCAAAATATTGCACTGCTACAATGAAGTCACACACTTTACTACCCTCTGCGTTGTATTTATCGTCTACCTCAAAATTATAGAGTCAGTCAACAGGAAAATAGAAAACAAAAATTTGGCTTAACTTTTGCCTATTCAAAGGCGTCGATCGCGTTTCAGCCAGATTAACAGCTGTTTTTCTTCAGGACAAAGATTTAGCCTAATCAAGCGCATTCGTAACATCGCTAAACGCCTTACTTACACCCCAAGAGAGAAACCGTGCTGACCTACCTGCCCTACCTTCCGCATGAGAGGTAAAAACAATTATGTGAGGACGTGTGAGATTTGCCGCAATGAACCCATTTCAGTCACAGACTTATTGTGTAACCAGCCAATCAACAGTTTAACACCTCAAAAAAAAATTAAATCTAACTAGACCGAGAAGCTTAACTGAGGTATCACCTGAAAATTCGCAATGGTGGGTGCCTCGAAATAACTTCAGAGGTGAGCAAATTTCGAACAAAACATTTAACTTGCTCCTGAGGAAATTCAGCAGTCATTTTAACAATGTCTCACTTCAAAGTGTGTTGATAAAAATTCCGAAATTTTGATTAAAAGAAATTATAATTTAGCTCACAAAGCTTCAGATACGGGAAATGCAAAAATGGACCAATTTCTAAGCTAAGCAATTTCGCGGACAAAACAATTTCCTTACGAAATGAACAAATTTCTTTCATAAGATGATTCCGAAATTTATGCCACAAAATTTAATGCTGATTTTTTTTAAAGCTGTGTTTGTGAACCAAATAGTATTTTGAACGTTGTCCGACGATCAAGGAATTCTTACAGGTGCACCATGAATCTAATGATTCGATCAAGCAAGAAACATCGGTACGGTGGTTGACGGCTGTGAACACAGCAGCACATATTGATTGAAGTGCACTACACGATTGTGAATGCCCTATATTTTAAGCGAAACCGTAAATACATGAAGAGATTACGCTTCAATTTAGCATTGTGATCACTTTACGTACAGCGAGCATGAAAGTGTCAAGCAATAAACAGGCAAATGTTCTTTTATTGTCTGAACACAGAAAAATTTAATGCAGGAAACCACAATTTCCTTTAAATGAGGTTGACGTGCTTTCGACCAACTTGTTCTACAGCAGACGTCTCCAAACTACGGCGCGCGGGCCAAATCTGGCCCGCAAAGCCATTCCATCCGGCCCGCAAAGAGGGTTTGTCAGTCATGATAAAATAATATTTACGAAACATTTGTTGATTTGGTAGAATGTAGCATATCCCAAAACAATCACATTACGTAAGTCCGGCAATCGAATTGTTGTGTCGTAGCATATGTGGCCCTCTGACAAGAAAGTTTGGAGACCACTGTTCTAGAGGTCTGTTTCCCATTTGTGCATAAATGAATGTTTTTATTTCTGACCACTGAAAGGTGGGCATGTTTACGCCATTTCTATCTCTAAAAAAAGAAAGCTTTCCGCTGTCAAATTTGTGTAAATGTGATGAAGTTAAAATATACCATACACAACTTTTTACAGTACACTCGGATCACAAAAAGGCAACATATTTCGAAATCACCTATGACATTATGTTTAAAGAAACCTTACCACATATCTTCGCCGTGTACATGTTACAGACATGCCATTGCCAACTACTATTTGTAGATGGTAAGTTAAACCTAAATAACTTCACGCCTGGAGAAAATTTGCGCTTTTCAAGGTCTTCCTGATTATACATTTTTGTATGCAGTTTTGAGCAATCTGTGGGTATCCGCAGATAGCTCAACGCTGTTAAACCGGATCCCCATGTTCGTATAGCAGTAGTAGTTTACTGACAGTCCAGAGGCGACTTTGAAATCTTAGAATTTAATTCATTCACAGGGTTTCCTAAACTTATCAAAAATTTAGCAGCTTTCTTCTATTACAAAATTGAAATTCTCTTTTATTTCTCAGATTTAAATGCTGAAATCTCCGATAAAAGCGCGGACGTTCTGTTTCTGAGTTATTTTTTCGTTGACCTGGTATACTGATAAAAGTAAACGCAGGAAGACTGGCGCTTTAGCATCGGATTGCTAAAAAACTGCAATGTCCATTTTCTATTTACATATATCTATGTTCATTTAGAAGAAAATATCTACCATCGCAACAAACGAAAGCGTTTGGAAATATCTTCACGATATTTCCTGCTGATGCATAAACACAAAAATGAACCCTTACCGTCTCTGTTTTCACTGTCAGAGCAACTGCAAAGTTCCGCATCGAATCGTTCCACATCGTTTTGCTCGGCTTCGTTACGCGGAATATAGGACGGTATAGAGTTTTTTAACCAGGTTGTCTCACACGGATTACAAGGATGCGTTAACAAAGTATCTGCCATATCTTTGAAAAAAACTGTGAAGCTCCTTCACATAAAAAAGCTGTTAGTACAGTTTTATTTATATTTGTTTTACCTCGGCAAATTCGCAGTCGTTTAACTTCTATATATGTTTGTCATACCTCTTCGACCTTGCAGTCATTTACCTTTTATATATTTTTGTCATACCTTTGTGACCTCGCTATCACTTAGGTTTTACATATGTTTGTTATGCCTCAATGACCTTGCAGTCACTTGCTGGCATTTACAAACTGACTGGCACGGTGAATTGATTTTTTGCGACTGTTTATGACAAAATTTCCCTTTTTTCTTTGCAGACGTATAGTCCTATCTCAACCGCTTCAAAGAGATCAAAGAAAACAACTGTTTCCTGACGAGCCTGATGCTGTGCGTGCAACTGCCAGCGGGAAACCGCGAATGTCAAAGCTGCCTGCGAATGTAGGCAAGTCGAGTGGTAAAAAGTGGCGGCTGCCTGCTGCGGGCTAGTTGCGCTGATACTCCTCTGACTGAGGAGCCAAAGCAAAAGAAAACTCCGACAGCGGATACCACTGCAAAGTTTTTCGAGCGCAGTTCCCAAATTTTGCGTTTGTAACGTAAACATTATTGCAAAATATTTGGAGGGATTTAGAGGAGGAATGATTTATCTGGTGTCTTCCATTAATTAATTATTTGAGTCATTGCACGTAAACACTGTGTCGTAGCAAGTGAAACTTTTAGCTACAAATTTAGAAAGGTTTTTGATGAATGTAGTAAAAGCTTTCTTCAAGAAAAAAAAGTGAACTCAACTATTTATTAAGCTTTATTTTTCCGACAGGCATTAACTCAGTGCTGAACAAGAAAGAAAATATACGCTAACTAAATCATGATAACCATAGTATTATCTAAAAACTTCGTGACGCACACATTTATAGAGCATATATATACCACGCGATCTCAAAAACGCAACAAAGCCAATATAAACAGTGTTACGAATAAAAGAAAAAATTACTACAGACACCAACATTTCAAGTAATAAAATCAATGCTTGCGTTCATGCTTACAGCGTCAAGCTGAGTAAGATGTTTTGCAAAATCACAAATTCGTAACTGTAGTTGTGTACATTTATAGGACCGTTCCAAGGTTTGCAGAAGTATTTTTAGAGCAACCCATAGCACAAACAATAAATGGCTAGAACCTTAAATCATATTAAAAATATACGAACGGAGGTATTATTAAACATTGGTGTTAAAAACAGTTTTTCATATTAGTGACAAGCAAGTCACGTCAACCTCAGGTCTGACCTGGGATAGATGTAAAAAAATTTCATCTGATATACTTTGCGAAGAGGTCTATGTCTACAATGATGGTCCATACACTTTTCTATTTATAAACTTCGCAATTCTTCAATTAAAAAAAGAAAAAAGTTTGTAGAAAGCTGCATCTTGTCTCGTATTACGCATCTATTTAAAATCTCAGAGACCTTTTTACAGTGAAATGAAATAGCAACGAAATCTTCACAAACATTGCGCTGATGGCGTTAACACACAAATACATAAATATTTACATCTTGAGCTAGTTTTTGCATAGACACAACAAGATCTTCATAGCAAATTAATGCATATTAATTGTTATGTGCAATCAGCATACTGATTAAAATAATGTTATTTTACATACAGATGCAAAATATCATGACCCCTCCCACATGCATGCTCAATAGCGGAAATTCGTTACCAGGAAGAGAACAACAAAACTTGATTTTTAACGCTGCTACAAAATCTGGGAGAATGCGCGGTGGATTGTAACGCTTGCTTGTACTTCTAATTAAAATCGGATAAAAATTGCTTCATAGGCGTTTAGTGTGGGCGGGCAGTTGTATGTTTTTTCTTATTTACCTAAAACAAAATTTACCATTATTTTACTGTAAGTGGCGAGGTGATGATTACAACAACGTTTGTCTTATATTTTTAATTTACCTGTACTTGGAATTAAGATTGCGAGGCTTGCGCAGTCGATCGGCTATAGTTTGATCCCTGCTCTAATCACCAAAGTGTATTAGAAGTACTGTGGGATTTGTAAACGAAGAAAGCCACATAAACGGACTTAATTTCCGTAGAAAATTACATTGGTTTCAACAAAATATCAAAAATATATTTGTCAGCGTAGTAAAAATGCTTTTTTGCTATAATCGAGGCAATGTTTGCCAAACGTCTTTAGCTTTCCAATATGCGTGCACATACTCTAAGATATTACGCAAAACGCACTATTAACGTTTTTTAAAGCAAAGTTTACTTAAAAGACATTCGATGGAAAAAACGATATCTTGAAAAATACTATGAATACTTTCTCATTTTGTCGAAATGAAGTATGCCCATCTGATGCAGAGAAAACCGTAATCGCATTGACTGACTGAAGGAACTTTTTATAGTTTATAAAAACGTATGTTCTGCCAGCAATTAGCAAAGTTGCCACCTCGGTGAGAGTCGTGTTTGTGTTCTCGTTCCGTCAACCCGTAAATGAACAGCTGCTTCAGTTCAAGCTGAGTTAGAAGAAGCCTCCTAATTTCGTCCTGCTCATTCCGACGAAAAGAAACAGCTGCAAAACTCGAGCTAGCATTGGCAGTTGTTGGATGTTTCACACAATTCCTTGGGAAAATCAGGTTGTAACCCACTTTGCCGAAAGCCTGATATATATACATATAGGTTGGGCGCTGCTGTGGAGTTCACGAAATAGCAGAAAAAAGTCGATGCACTAATTTTTCATTTTTTAGTATTTTTTAATGCAGGGCTTTCTTTTGTTATCGGAGCATGTGAAGAGCGTCTTGTCTGGGCTACGGTTTTTGACAGCATGACCAACAAAAGAAAAAACTGGCGGACTAAGTGAACTTACCGTTACTACTGAAAAGCACCTCAGTGTACAAACTTTCCGGGCACTAAAATGCAGCCACTGAAAATAGTCAACAGCTGATGTTTATTCGATCTAAGCGTTTCTTATATAACACTGATTTTAAGGGAGGAACGTTTCTCTTTGCTTTCGTCGAATAAAAAAAATAAAAAATAAAACGATATCATACTGCTTTGGCGATGAACTTGACCAAAGTACCGAATTCTAAAATTTTGCTCGACATTTTGCTAGCATATAGGCGTGCTACCAATATACAGAAACTTCAAAGAAAGAAAAACTCTTGTTTGAAGTTGTTTAAAATAGTTGTAACAACGACTATAAGTGCGATGCTACAAAATTGATTGCTGTAGTTCGGTATCAAACATGTTTCAAGTCAAAAAGACGATTTTCCGGTCTTTCATTTTTTCTCACGTTTTTGCAGAATCCTAAAATTATTCACCAGAGAGTTGTAAGTCGGGCCGGGCTTTTTAGGTCGGCCCAGGTTTCCGGTCGGGCTTAAGTTTATCAAAATGTTTCGGCCTAATTTCGGGCCTGCATATACTTTTTTTTCGCAACGATGGACGCTTTCGTTGCCAGTTACTGTTGAAGCAATCGAGTTGATTAAATCTTCACTAAAATGAATAATAGTGAATTACTTAGTCATAATTAGCTTGCTACGCCACCATTACCCCGCAGTTGCGCATATCTTACGCACTCGGTAAATTTGGCTTTCGGGCCTAAATCGGGCTTCCAAAATATTTGTCGAGCTTGGGCGGGGTTTGGGCTTCAAAATGAGGCCGGTTTACAACTCTAATCCATCAGTGTCGCTGCCTATCACATGCAATTTGTTTTGGAAGGTAGCTTTCATACCCAAAAACAAATTCTTTATATTTCATCGGATGTCTTGAAACGAAAAGGTTTTTCCCATTTCAACAGATTTCTTGATATGGGTTAATGGTGGCATGAGTAAATCAGACTAATGACCTGACAATGGCAAACGACGTGATTCATTTGGTTTCTTACAAATTTACAAGTTTTCAAATAGTTGTGTGAAAATTGACTGTTATCCATTTCATTTTTAGATAAACTTTCCACTTTTCAGCATACTCAGCTTTTTTTCAACCTCAGCGACAAACAGTGGCGTGCGATTGCGTTGGATGCTCCTAGAAGTTCAATGCAAATTAACTATTGCCCACAACATGAATCGAGTGATCACGCTATTGTCAGTGCGTATAGAAACTTGCACCTTTGCAAACAAAAGATCCGTGACGTCGAAGGGCATCACATTTTCACACCGAGTCGTTATAAGACGCTCAACGATTGTCAGGAGCTGGCAAAATGTGAACAGACTTACCTTTAGGAACCCATTATTTCAATCGACCTGACCGCTTTGCATCCACTTTTGCTCCTTAATCGTATGAGCATTTCTTTCAACCCACTGCTAGACAGCACTAGATTTTGGGGTAGCCATTGTCTCGTCATCCAGAACCGTCAGGCCAGGCCATGTGCTCCATGGGGAGGTTGATGGATTGGACATTGGAGGACAACATGGTTGACGGTCTGTTCTTCTGTGCCACACTCACAAGCCGCAGAAGGGGCCATACCCCATTTGTGTAAGCAGGAGCAGAAA
>JGI24021J15306_10013593_pt1 | contig 10119 bp, 11 predicted proteins | sample Ectturendosymbi1_FD_15306 | JGI IMG/M metagenome (IMG submission 15306) | reverse complement strand
TTCTTCCACACTATGACGAAATAGACTTTTGCGGCCCGCGGCGAGTTTATGTTGATCAATTTGGCCCTTCGAGCTTTCTGAGTTGTGCAGGCCTGTTTCAGACAATTGTGATGTCATATATGCCCATTTAAGGATGTTACATTTTACTTGTGCATTGAAAAACAGTGCGTGAGCATATTGGTGAAACAATTAGGTTTTGATCAAAAGTTTAAACGCAAAACAATGGCGACGTAGAACAAGCAACTTATAAGATTTTTAAAGCATGAAACTGCGTACAGGTCAGTGTCTCGGAAAGCGAAGCTGAATTATTTGCGTGCAATGCCAGCTGTTTACACGGCCGCATAAGCCGATGACTGCTTCGCGTTGTCTTCACTTTTGATCTGTTGTTTAGAAGAGCCGGAGCGTGACGTGCATTCAAGCCTGAACGACCCCATCACTCTGGAAGAGCAAATCTCAGACAGCGAGGACAAGGAAAACCGAAGTGGGTTGCAGAATGTGACGTAGTGCTTTGTGACGTGGTCTCTTCTGACGTTGCCTTTGTGATCAACGTCTAGCAGTCTGATCCGTTCACTTCAAAAGATATTTGTAAACTGATAAGCTTCAGAAAAATGGTGCGTTGCCTTTTCTGCAACGCTGTGGCGGTTTTACCAACATACAGCATTGTTTCGTCATAAGCAGGGTCTTTTGCGCTTCAAATCGAAAAACAGCAGCATCCGGGGCACTGTGCTTCCGGGTAACTTCAGTTTCATTTTTTCAGTGCGCAGCAACAGGATAGCCAGCTTTTTTGTTGACTTCAAAGACAAGAAAAAGACCAAGGCGCCACCTCGAGGTAAGCGTTTTGTTTTATTTGTTGAGTGTGTACAGTAAACAAACTTTGGCCTTGCGGCAAGCTTCTGAGGAATCTGCCTGTTTTTTGCTTTCATTCTTCTGCGACGATTAAAACTTGCAAGCGTATCTATTTTTCATAGTTTAAGGCCACAAAGATGGCGGCAATTGTTGAGTGTGTTGGCGCTCTACAGCAGACGTTTCCCTTCAATGGACTTTTAGTGGTTTACCTCAGCAGATGATAGAAGCTGTTTGAATATCTTACCGGTTATGACGTCCTGTAAAAAATAAGCGAAAATCCCCAACTATTCGTCGGTAAATCCGTGCTTCGCAGAGTTTTTGACTTTGCCAACGTTTCAGGGGAAGTCCCAGATCCCGTCCGACACAGTGTAGCGTGGTACGAACCTTACCGCTACCAACCGCCGTGGGCCGACCGCGAACGAAGCGCGCCAGTCGGTAAGAGCCTTTACGATGTCGTTTACTGCCTGTCGAAGGTTTTCACGCAGTACTTTCTGTCACTGGACTTTTTTTTGACCTGCGACATTTTGTATAAGCGAGCAGTTTTCATGCAGTTGTCAGATTCTAGCAGTGTTGCTACGATGGCAAACTGATGTTTTGATGGACCCTGCTTCTGTGTCGCCGTGTCATCTTCGAAACGTTTTGAAGTTATTTGTAACCGCTCAAAAAGCTTTACATCCGTGATATTTCGCATGTCAAGATTGCAATAACACGCGTACTACCTGGCGCTTGGTACAGAACAAGATCTGGCAGGACAGAGTTTGTCGATTATATGAATGATGTCGTTGCTTGCACGTTGATGAAACAAACGGCACGTTTCTAAGCAACGTGGATGGCAGCCATCTTGTCGTCTATGAAATGCAGCGAACCAACCATGCATGTAGGAAGTTCTACGAAAATATACGATTGAAGATCTTGCTTATTCGCCAAAGGTGCGTTTTTTTTCGGCAAACAGCTTTTCTCAAATTTGGGGGGTAGTGACGCATCTGCTTCCCCCCGCGCAACTGGCAGTTAATTTCGTTCTCTTTCATGTAAAAAGTTACCATCCAATGCGTTGTTTATCAAAACGTGCTTTGCGCCGCTTCGCCCGCAGAGACGAATGTTGGGAAAGGCCGTGGAAGTCCCATGGGATTATCTGCTCGCTGCTTATCATTCAAACCGGTTCGTTCCAGACACAACCGGTCTCGAACGCGTTTCTCTTCAAGAAGCACTGAAGTGTCATCTTCCCGACTTCGCTTCCAGGTCACGTGAACGCCAGCGACGAATCACCATCAACGCCGAGGAGCGAAGGTTGCAAGAGGTGAGCGTTGCGGACAGTGATTGGTCAGTGCGAAATGTTTGGGCGTGGCTAACTTCGGTGATCCTCCTGCATCGAATTCCATCGATGAATGTGAACGAACCCAACAACGTAAACCCCAGTTTTTGGAAAAGCAAACTTGGCATGTAGGAAATGATGACGCAACAACCAAGATATTGTGACGCAACAACGAATGATTTCAAGAAAATCACGTTGGGCGTTTGGGATTTCAAAGACCTAATGAAGCGACAAAAAGGGAGTGCGGGGCGAACAGAAACAAACTTTAGGAAAGCTGGGCATAAGCTTATAGGAAGCTTAAGTGAAAACAGCTAATGTGGAAACTTCCAGCATGACTTCATTAAAGTGAATAGTTGTTGCTTCATTATTTCTTACACCACTTGGCAAGGAGTGCAAACCTGTCCAGTTAGAACCAGTTGGAATCGGTTGCTGACCGCCTGACATAACAGCCGAATCTATACTGCTGTAGAAACAGGGTTCCCACGCGGTATTGAAAAAGTATTGAATTGTGAAATCGCCTTTCAAGACCTTTAAAATGTGTTGAATTTGGCCAAAATGTACATGAAGTGTTTAAAAAGTATGGAAATTCTAAATTCAGCCATTTGCATATTCAAAATTTGTTCTTCACCGCTGATGACAGGTCTGGAGATGATTTTTGCATTGTGTTTCATGAGTAAAATATTCGAAAAATGAAGCTAAATGATGGTATTGAAGTTTTTTAATTTGACATCGAAAAGGTAATGAAGATGCATGGAAAATGTTTTTTGAAAATGTGTGGGAACCCTGTAGAAATAAACGGAATTTAGTTTTTCGACTCCGAATCCGTTCCTCCTCCTCCAATTTCGAGGGCTTCACAGTTCGACTTCGCAAAATTTGAAAAAACGCAGAAAAATATAGAAAACAAGCGCAGATTCACTGAGAATGAGAAAAGAAACTTGGCCTAAGCACGGAAAGAAATTATTAATAATCCGCCTCGGTATAAAGAAAACGTGCGAAATCCTCCGCGACTCAGCTTTTTGTCAGTCACTGTTCTGTTGCACCTGTGTGGGTGAGGTTTTGGAAAAGAGGGGTTCGTCCTTTTCCGAACCACGGCGAGAGTGATTCGACTATCCAGTGGTTGCAACTTTTTCTGAGAAGGTTTCAAAACATCCACGTACGTTGTAAACTGTTGCCTTAGGTGCTGTAGAGCCAATGTATAAACAAAAGTTCCATTCGCAAAATTCGCTGAAGATACCACGAAGCCATTAAAACCCCCAGCAATTGCGCGATTTGATCATTCTCAAGCGGTGTTTCTGACACGTTCTAGTTCGGTGTTTAATATCATCGACATCTGTTCAACCATTGAAAGACTAGACTCGTCCAACGCACATCACCAATCTCTTATTCAGCTATGCCCAACCCGGGGCGCGCGGGCCGCATGCGGCCCAGTTTAGGTGTTCGATTTGGTGAAAATATCCTACATACTGACAACCTGTCCTTATTTTCATAATCTTCAGCTTGAAATTTTAACGCAGGTAGTCCTGAGTGCCACTTCATCACGTCTGCTACCATTGCAATCAGGATACTAACGCTTGAAGTACGTTAGCTTTAAGCTAAATTTAGTTTGCTAAGATCAAAGTAAGTCATTCGACGTGCGGCCCTCATTAATATGTCATTCAATGTGCGGCCCTGGTCAAGACAGCGGCATGATTTTTGGCCTGTAAGCCATTTGGGTAGCTGCTGCTCATAGCTCATAGCACATAGCTGCTCTTATTCAACAGACAGATTCTACTCCAGAATGAATACTGGCCAGTCACGGCGACGATGACAAGCATTAAACCTCATCTAACGGTCGCAACCTCGAGGGAATGGTTCTGTTGCCTGCACCTCTGGTTTAATTGTTAAATGCGACGTTTCTGTTTCGTCATAATTACCTTCAAAAACAAATTCTCGATGACACGCGTTCGTTTGTCGCAGGTCTGGGCTGAAGAGCGCCAGCGCGTGTTCGGAACGAACAACAACGCGCGAAGGAAAACGGATTTTAGAGGTGAGTGACTGTTTCTGATGTTAGCGCTGACTGGTTTCTCAGTCGGTCTTTTTGTCGCCTTCCATGTGCAGCAAAAGCGCGTTTTGCAGGGATTGAGTGTCGGCGCTGTTCTTTTCGAAATGACCAAATGTTTGGGTTATTTTGTTTTAACTATATCCTGGTTAAGCTGCTGCTATTTTAAAGTGAGCACTATTTTCCAGTCAGCCGTATAAAAAATATCGAACCTAATCGTGTCGTGGTTGGGTCTCAAAATGGCCATTTAAGGCCAGGTTTAGTTCTGGCTTAAACCAACAATGAAACTTGCTTCTATGAAGAGCAACAAGCAGTAATTCGACACAGATATTTGAACACAAACCTTCGAACCGAAAAATCTTGCTCGACAGCGCCACCCCTCCGTCGGCGATCCGAAATGAGCCGGAAGCAGATCGTCGCCGAGACTCGCGAGAAATACCAGCAACTTCCGGAAGTGATCCAGCGAAAGAAGGAGGAGGAACGCAAACGGGAATACGCGACTAATCGCGTCAAGGCTCAACTCTACAAAAAGGTAAGGGTCGGGTTTGTCGATACGACGTTTTGTGACGTACTGCTTGCTGTGACGAAGTTGAAACCAGTCATGCGCAGCTTTCCCAGTGTGTGATGCAACGCTTAGGCCTCGACGGCTGCTTGGTTCGCAGAAAGTTTTTCCGAACCCCCCACATTGATCTAAACTCGCACAGTAGTTGATCTGCTGTGAAATCGTAATTGACGGCGGGAGGCGATAAGCGCGAATCCAGTTGTTGCGATTCGGTCAGGAAGTTCTGAAACACGCCACAGTTGACGAATGCGTCGAAACAGGCCTTTTTCGGCCATGGCCGACCTGGGGGTGTTGGACGCCGAACATTTTAGTGAGGCTCATGGGATTGTTGTATCGTGACGAGACTCGGGGTAGTTTATGCGCTAGGAAGTAAAAAATTCACCTCTTGCTTTTGAACAGTGTTTCCGATAGAGTTTGTTGTTTAACGTCTTCACACCTTCACACAACGGAGTAGAACTGAGCGCACATGGCGCTAATAAGAATCATGAAAAATAAAATGGAAGAACACAGGCATTGTCATGTGGCGGAAGCAAAGAGCACATGCATGCATGGTGCAACACGTTTGCTATGATGTTTAGCGCTGCTGCGTAATGTTGTGATAAGTTCCAACTAGTCCGATTCATAAAATGTATTCGGGAGTTGGAGGCTGCGAAGGGTCAAAGGTCATCACCTGCAGTCCTCCCCAGGGCGAATTTACTTACAAGGCAAAGGGAACAGTTGGGAAAAAAGCAATCCAGTTTCATTTATTTTGTTCTCGCTTTTTGTTTTCCTTTCAGAGTGTCACGAACAGTCTGTGGCGCCCATCTCCGTGTAATTGAAATAAAGCAAAAGGCAGTTGCTCTGACAATAAGGTTTATGCGCAATGCGTGTATACGTCCAGAGGAAGGACTCTTTGGGTTATCGTCATCACACGTAAAATGTGGCTGCCTTTGTTTGTTCATTATTCAGAACATTGCTTAAGAATAGCCGGTGCAAGTTTCTGCGCTGGTTTTCGTTCAGATTGGATAGTGATTTTTATGAGACACTCACCTCGTTGTTTTCAAACGCAGAAAATTCAAAATAAGGTCCTGAATCGATTGTTTGCTGAATGAGACCAACACGTGCTCGTCAAGATTTCGGGGCAAAACAACGGTGTTCTTCCAAAGTGCCTTGACTTCCGCGAGCTTTGGTTGACATATTTAGAGTTGTTGTAGTCATTAATTTTTCGAAAAGTGCCAGGATTTGCAGAAACTTAGCTGTTGCTTTTGTCAGTGAGCGGGAAAATTAGACAACCGTAGTTTGTTTTGTTTGCCGCCATTTTTTTGCGTCCAAAGCATGTGATATCGTTGCGGCGTGGCCAAAAAGATTTTAAGTTTTGTTTTTTCTGTACCTTTTGCATCTGTCTGTGGCTGTATACTTTTACCAACAAGGTAACGAACTCCCTGTGATCAGTTTCAAAGCGTTGATTTATGGTGAAATACCCAAGCTGTGCTAAAGTATGTCCTATCAACTTATTCGCGAAATCGCGGATCGATAACAGCGTTGGACCGACTTCAGATTTTTTCGTATCGCCAAAAATGCTGATAGAACGCTTGAGGCGACATAAACGCGCCCGCTCTTCAACTCAACAGCTCCGGGACGCCGCCAAATTCCTTGCTTGCTCTGTGGCGCCATCTTTCGTTCGTATCGCTTCAATCGTAGTAAGCCCTGCTTGTTCACCGCGCAATGCACGTGCTCATCAGCTTCCCAGCACAAACCAGCATCGCTTATGCTCGTTGCGGGAAGCTGGGCCAAGCACTGTCGGTTGAACTTCATCGCCCTAAAGCATCTCTTTGCGTCATTGAAACGACGTCATCAGTCAATATTATTCGCTAAAACAACCTGTGGTCGGAAAATTACCGTCACGCTCGGCTGCAGAAGCTGTTCAGTTGTTGCTCCGACTGCTTCCCCCTCTCCGATCTGGCGTCTTACCGTTCATTTGCACCGTTTTGCACCAAGTCATGTGTTAGTAGACCGTCGTAGTGTTTTGAATCCCTATCACATGTTTAACTTGCACTAGCTCTTGCTGTACACGTAGCAACGTATGCATTAGATATCCTGTATGTTTACGAGCAATCGAAGTATCCTCATAAACAGTTTCGAGTCAGTGTACGAGCACGTGCCGCTACTTTGACCAATAGAAAGTGTGCGATTCTGTGACGTGGTCTCTTGCGCGTCCTTCAAGAAGAAACTATTGAATTTCGGTGAATTTTATGTTTATCGTTTCATTTCGCGCGCATCGTCAGGGCGAAGATGTTAGATGACGTAGCGGTGAAAGTCGCATCCTATGATTTGGGAAGGAAAATAAAAAGAGATGTGTCGACAAGTTGAACATCGGCGTGCGTTTTCCGAAGTGTGTCGAACACGCAAGCATAGTGTGTTGTGCACAATGGCGTTTTGTGTTTATACACGCAAGTTGCACGTCACTGTGTGGTAAGCGCAATGTGTTGAACGTTGTTCTCAGGTTAGAAACAGCCGACTTGTCAATAGTCTGTCAGATAGACATTCTGTCCAACCTCACGTATCCGATCTACAATCCCGACCTACTGTATACATAAATAACAGGCGTTGAATACAGACATCCTGGGGTTGGGTCAACCTTGCCAAGTCCATCTCCTGTTCTAAGGTTCTGGTTATGAACATGCTTGAACCGCACGCGTAGTGAGTCGTTATTCACATGCGTTCTGGTTGGGAAAGTTTTTGTCACTCTGTCAAAGATGTCTGCCTCTCCTCGTCAAAGACTTTCCTGTGAACATATTTGCAGTGTAGATAGACAGACGCTAGTTTTATATTCATTGAATTGAATGTTTGCCAAAGTCTGAAAGCAGCATCATCGGCAGCGCATAGTTGAAACACCGCGTGTGTCACTGATATCTGTTTTGTTTGCTTTATTTTGTCGAAATTGGCACTTTTTGCTACTCATGTTGTCATTTCGTAGCATTTGCCACCAGGTTTCAAATCAAACAGATAAATTAGCTCCTGTGGCGGTTAATTTATGCGTTTTTGTCGTTATACGTCATGCTGCTCATTGCTTCTTGTTATTAGTAAGTTGCATGTTATATGTGGTTAAAAAACATTGCCCGAGGAAGCCCATTTGTATAGGTGGGCGAAACGTCGGCTACTAATAAAATAATCGCCAGAAGAGCTAATTTATCTGTTTGATATATGTGCAGTTCGCTTTATTTTGTCGATGTTGGCAAACCGGTCTAATCGGACGCCATGGGAAGAAAATCTAATTTAGGAATTTCAAATATAACGATACGGTCAAGCGACGTCATAACACAATCCCAGTCTGACTGCAGCGCATTGCTCGAGCGAACCGTTGCAAAGACGTCATGCACTGGCACTGCTGCAAATATCTGCCTCGTGTCCTCACTTGCCACGTGTTGCAAGTCTTCGTAGTTGGTCGACGCCTCTGCTGCGCACAGCGCGTCGCATTTCATCTGACTCAGCGCAACGACCCAGCACTTCAGCGGCCAATTGACGAAAGTAACCACATCCGTGCATTAGAGAGCTGCGAAGAAGTGTTTGTTTTGTTCAATACCATCAATAAAAAATGATCTCACTTTGAGGTGAGACTTCATAGAAAGCAACTTCTTAAAGCATTTCGGTCTAAGGGTCGGGAGCTTTTTTTGCAAACTCTGGGAGACACCGCACCTTCTCGAGTTTTGTTCCTGGAATGGTGACAGACTTATTTTTTGCTTTTCAAATAAATTGGATTAGATTGTACGTTTGAAGGTTTCAAGTAATGCAACTGCGAACAATTTCGGTGTTTGGTTGCTCTCACCGGAAAGTGCTGCAAATGAGGCCAAAATATCCATCGGTCAGACTTACCCCGTCCATTTTTAACGCTGTTTGTAACTCGTTGGTAGTCAAAACTTAAAAATGAGTTTGTTTCTTGACTTGCACAAACCAAACTTGTAAATACAAACAGAAATATAAAATGCATTGCGTGAGTCGGGGAATAAGAACTGTGAACTGACAATAACAACATTTGTTTGAACACATTCCATGTCAGACTACTATGGTTTCCCATGTCCCCAGCAAGCCTGTGTTGGTGGGAAATTTAGTTACTTGACAAGCTATGGAACAGGTTTTATTAAAAAAATTCGAGCTGTCTGCTGAAGCTGATGTTTGAAATTTTTGAAATGCTCCTTTTCAAAGTTGTACGCGTGATTTTCTTAACTCAAGGAAACGTTTTGTTGTGTATCTTCGTCGAGTTTGCGCTAGGTAGCATGATATGTACATTCACGGGAATTTCATATAATAATTATTTATAAGATTTCCTGTAAATTCGAACAGCATCTTTCCAAGTTGACTGGTCATTTTTAAACAACATGTCCAAATTTTATTTAGCGTTGATTGTTCCTTAGTAGAATGCAGACGCTTTGGTAAACATTTGCAGCAACATATTCGATAGGAGTTTCTTGACGTTCGTCACATGCATGTAGTATTACAATCAGGGCCGAATTTAGATATGTGGAGGCCCTCATTACCTCAAGGCAGTGGCGTGCAGAGGAGGGGCACGAACGCGGCGCCGGCTCCGCGCATCCAAGGCAGGGGGGCATCCAAAGAGTGAAATTACGAAACTTTAAATGTAACAAGACGATTTTTCCTAATGTAGGTCTACTAAAACATGCTGCATGGATTTAATTTTTCAAAACTTGTTTTGTTGTCAACACTAATTTTTACGGCTTCCAATGCCAGTAATTCTCAGCTTCTTCATTACTAGGTACTTTTTGTCCAGGTTTGCGGCGCACACCCAATCAAACTGAGAGCGACGTGACTTGTTCCAGATCGCGCGATCAAAGGAAAATCACAAAAAAATTGAAAGATAATAATCAGGGTTGAGAAAAAAACGTTTTTTCATAAAAAACAACCCTCCTATTTTTTCCGTTAGTTTTTGAAAAGAAACAAGGTTTTGTTTTTAAAAAAATCCCATTCTCTATTGTTTTTATTGCATGACACAACATCATCATTCGCAGAATTACGCAATAATAACTTGTTATCAGAGCCGGATTAAAGGGTAAGGGGCCGGGGCAATTTTCACTGGAGGGCCGCTATGACGTATTTCATGACGTCATCTTTTGCATAATTTATGTTTTCGCTGATTCGCAACGTTCTCGTTTGCTTTTTCCAGTAGTCGATTATGTGCCTACCGTATTAAATCGATTGTTAGCCGCCTTGAATTGTAAGCCGCACGAAATGGTGTTGAAATTAATGTAAGCCGCCCTTGATTGTAAACCGCACTTGAACATAGGTTACCTAAGCCTCTGAGATGCATTCGCGACGTTCGCGTACTCGTGCGTTTCCCATATTAATGATGCTTACACCACTACAACT
>JGI24021J15306_10013592_pt1 | contig 10119 bp, 9 predicted proteins | sample Ectturendosymbi1_FD_15306 | JGI IMG/M metagenome (IMG submission 15306) | reverse complement strand
CGAAGCAATTTTCATTGGAAAGAAAACTTAACACTTTAATCATTTAAGATAATTTTTTAGAGAATTTTTATTGAGATTATTAATTCTTGTGGCCCGCGAAGAGTTTCTGAAAGACAAATATGGCCCACGAGCCGAAAAGTTTGAGCACCACTGCTGTAAGCAATCCATAGTAGGATGACAGACTGTGCACGGAGCATTCTGTCAAGCAATTACAAATGCTGCCAAATTACAAATAATATATTAGAAATAATATCGACAAAATACTGCCAAAATTCTGCAACATTTTTTTCATTAAACGATTTACTTTAACACTGGACCAAATACTAATTGTGTTACTTAAACTTACGATATTTAGGCAAAATTCTAAATTTAAAAATAGGGGGCCAGGCCTCCCAAAAATAAAAGTGGGGGTCCTAGGCCCAAACGGCCACCCGGTTCCGTTATCTATGAGGTGTAGTGGTGTGGAAGTTGCATGGTTAGCGCAGAATATTCGACATAGCAGTACAAGTGTGCGATTGCGTCTAGTGGCGTTTAGGTGTCCCTAGTGGATGGATAATACCGCTAGGTCATATTAACGATATTCACAAGCCTACGCTGGGTTTGGTAGGGTTAGACCTAACCATAGCAAATTAAACTTCAAAACAACGGAAAATCACCATGCAGGATAGACATTTATGTTGGTCCCCTTACTTTTTCCTTGGCCCCGCAGTGGTCCCCACTGTTTTAATTCTTGAATCGGCACTGCCTACAAACAGGTTTTTCATGCCTATAGCGCTATCCTAGATAGTTTCTTTTATGCCTATAGCACCATCGTGGATAGTTAGTGATAATTTCGTTTTTCTTGATAAACATTAAATTCCACAGTACTATCGTTGACTAACAAGCTAAAGCTCGCCCTTGTTCAAGCCAGTGTTTTGTTGAAGTTGCACCCAAAATGGTAAACATGGTTGCTATTTTGGATGTGATAAACTGTGTTCCAGCAGCTATACCCGTGCACTACGTTTTTTGATATCCCGCAGTTGCGCATATCTTAATTCACTCCGTGTAATTTGCCTTTCGGGCCTGAATTGGGCTTCAAAAATAACTGTCAGCTCAGGCCGGGCTCGGGCTTGTGATTTCGGATTCGGGCCGGTTTCGAGCTTTATAATGAGCCCGTTTACAATTACAACTCTGATGTGACGACAGTTTTTGTTTTGAAGTATATATTAACATGCCAGTTTTTGTAGCTTTGGTTGACTTTAGTGTATTTGACTGTGTGTATAACTTATTGCAAACTTGTCACATGACTTTGACGGTAAAAATAGCACGTTTAAAGTCGTTTTCTAAGAAGCACAAATACTATTTGAATGTTGGGCAAATGTTAAAATTTTAGAAATCATGGTGTGAAAAGCTCAAGCTGTGAGGCAATTTGAACAAGTTGCTCTTCAGCGGACTACTGATGGTGCCGAAGAGGAAAACGCAGAGGCAGAAGGGGATCTGGCCATGCGAGTTTTGATAGTTTAAATTTTGAGAACTCGTGTTAAATTCAAGATATACTTTTGTTATTTGGTTTTCAACATGGTTGTAAAAATCGGAGGGGGGGAGGCAACCGGGCAATTGCCCTCCCCGAAATGTTCAAAAACATGTTTAGTTGAGTATTACACAACACAATCTGCATTGAAAGTTGTCCATAACTCATTATTTTATTCCTACCTTACTTAGTTCATCCTCAGCTGGGGACGTGCTTTAAATGCAACCGTTCAGCCTCTCATTAAACTACAAAATAAAGCTGTAAAGCTCATAAGATCAACTAACAAGACATCTCTGGAAGAGTCTTTCCAGCACTTAAACATCTTATGCCTTCCCAAACTTTATACCTTATCAGTAGGTAAATTCATGCACTCTTATCACAGCAAAATTGATGACAATTTTATTCCAATTAGCTCTATTCGTTCTTACTTCACAAAACTATCCACTTCTAACAACTCGTTTTTCCTCGAGTTTACTCATCTTCAGCAAATTGTTCCTTTGCAATTGTTAGCCCAAAAATGTAGTCTTCAATACCAGACGGAATAGTCTTCTGCCACCTTTGCGTTCATATGGCAACTTAACAAAACCAGGGGCGTAACGAGGTTAGACGGCGCCCGGGGGAAGAAGCAAGCTCGGCGCCCACATGTCCGAAGTTGGGGTTGCTAAGCAAATGTATTGAAGAAAGTATTTTGTGACATTGTTAGGACTTTTCGGCGTCCCCCGTAGTCTGATTGGAACAAGTCAGCTGGAACTATGCAGAAATTAATGAGTGACCTTTGACCAAACGAATCTCTGCACCAGGTGTACTTGTGCAAACATATGTGTTGGAAGAAAGTGTTAATCTTACACGGTTCATTGTTACAGCTCAGTTGTGGCAGGAGCCTACCATTGTCTTTTACGTCAGCACCACTATCCTGGGCAATAACACCTTTTCACATCCCTGCACCGTGTGCATTGAAATCTCCTAATAGGATCGTGAAACAGTTAGCTATAACCTTTCGCAGGGCATCACTACTTTTTTCTACGTATTCCTGATACCGTGCACTTGAGTTCGAGCCGTATGTCGGTATCAAACGCAGGGAGCAGGGCAAACTTGCCGTTTGCACATGGCTTTCCAGTCTTCCATTGCTGTATGCAAGCTGCTGCCTTGAAGATGTAGACAGAAGTTTGTGATCGAACCACGCACTCTCTCTGCTGCTGTGGTGAGAGAATCTTCAAACTTCGCATCTCTACAATTAAATAACCGAAAGGACCGCTCCACCAGCTCTAGCTCGGTACTGCAATTTATCCCATGTAGCTGTGGATTCAAAATGCTACCACGAAATGTCAGGGCGTTGGTTAACTCAGAAAACTGATTAAAATTTGATACCGGCGCAAGATGATCAAGGTACTGAGTGTTTAGTTATCCTCAAGGAGTACTGAAGATAACAAATTTTGTAGTGAGTGTTTTATTGTTCCAAGTACAGACAGTAAACAATAAAAAGTCCAGTGGAAGAAATATCGATAATTCACAAGTTATCGTAAAAAGTCGATTGGAAGTTTGGCATAAAGTTTACGTGCAACGATCGCACAAGTGGTGGCCGGGCCTTCGTGGCAAGCAGAGTTTCAATGGCGCTGCACATGCATAGCCAGTGCAATGAAACCTTGCGACTTATCTTCTAAATAAACGCAAAACAGTCCAGTTGCAGTGCAGGACATGATCAGCAGTCTCTCCAAGACTTACGCCGACAGCTGCAAACATCTTCAAAGATATTGGGTCCGCTTTAAGATGTTGTGAGAATGAAACAATACGTCACTAAAGACCGCGAGCTCACCACGAGCGGTTTGAGGAGGAATGCATGCAAGCCTTTGGTCGCAGCGAGAAATGGAAATACTGGCAATTCATAACAGATGGCAAGTCACTGTCGCCGCAAAAACTGTAGGAAACCGCTCGAAGAAAATTTGTGTTCAACGAAGTTGGCGACGTGGCCGCGACTGAAACGTCATAAAGGACGTTCGCGCACGAAACCGAAATAGTACAGAACCACAAAAGAAAATAACAACTTGGCGGTAGAAACAAGTTGGTCATGAGACGAAAAAATATCCGCAAATTACCGGCAATAAAAACACAACATCACATCAAAACCACCCGCGACTGCAAGATGATGATAAAAGGTGCCCTTGAAAAAACATACAAAAGAGAGTCACAAAACAAAAAAGCAATTGTCACATAACGCACCACATAGATATTGATCAGTGTATTATACTAAACCTCATGGAAGAAGCTCAAAAACTTCTGCAAATAGCAACAAGAAAAATACACAAATGTATTCATGGAATATTACGCGTATTAGCGTCAATATCTTTCGATCTGACGAAGACAATAAATAAATAAAACAAAGAAAAACAAGATAACTTAACCAAAAAAAGTGATTTGTTCATTTGCCATCTAGTAGCTCGTAGATAAGGTTGAGCTCGTTATCAGTTGAACTGCTGACGTGGTACATGCGATCACCATTGCCGTTCACATGCTGCTGCTGGAGAGGCATCTGGCCCGGATACCCTTGTTCAGCCATAGACAGCATCGCGTTGTTCCCCCCCACCATTATTCCAGGGGAGAAAACGTTGCTCCTTTGCTGTTCTGCGCCGCCCATGCCAGCCATGTTCTGGTGGTGATGCGGCATGCTCCCCATCACTTGTCCTTGATTCATGACATTCTGCTCAAGATGATTGGTTGTTCCAGACATGGTCATGCTGCTGGTCATAGACAGTCTCTGGTGTCCGCCAATCATTGTCTGGTAACCACCATGCGGTGCGGTTGCATGGTTCGGTGCAGTGTTCATATTAACACCTGACGGAATCCTCATCTGATTGTTCATCACTTGAGGCCTTAGCGACCGGTTCCACACAGGAGTGCTTCCCTGCGACATTCCGCTCGGATTGGGGGAAAGGTTTGAAGCCCAGCCTGAACAACAGCAACAACGTGTTTATAGATTCAACGCAGATTCTTAGTGTGATTTTGAAAGCGCATTTAACAATAGATGTCACTTTTCTCTCAACTACAACCTGTTGCATTTCCCCCAAAAAAACGACTGATGCCATTTTATTCAAGCGCACATGAACAGCCTTGGAGACCAACACAAATACGCTCCGGAGACATCTTGAAGATTAACATACCTTGTGATGTGGAGTGGTTCTGTATTCCATCGCTGCTACCGACGAACATTCGAGAAGACGCTTGTGGTTGTCGCTGCATTCCATGCATCTGAGCCGGCAGACCGTGTCGGGGCAAAGCGTTTGAGGCGTTGTACAAAGAACTGCCACTTGCTGGTGATGCAACCATGGGTTTCGAATTCATCTGATGCTGTTCCATCATATATTTCTAAAAACAGAAAATTAAAATGTACCCAGACATTTGGGTACCTTCTGTTTGTGTTTCGACCCATCGATTGCACACACGTTCAAGCCAGAAATAAACATCTCGACAAAAGTGTATATAATTTGTCTGAAAGTCTAAATGGACGGTATTTCAGATAAAAAGTTCTGATCAATCAAATTACTGATTTGTAATAAAAACTTATTGGATCAACCGTGTTCGCCACGTACACAACAATCACAGACCGTAGAGTATTGCCCTCGAGCTTTCAATTTGAAACACTGCGCTTGGATACTTTTTGAGCAACAACATCTAATCAATTCACCACCAGACTATTTCCTGCAATAACGATCCTTCACAAGCAACCGCATTAAGACAATCGCGATAACACTGTGTTGTCACAACGCGTAACAAATGCCTCGGCTGTCAAGTCGCCCAGACAAAAATTGCTGCTGCCAAAACACTATTTGCGACGCTAATTCTTACGAATCTGTTTTTGTTTTCAGAACTGCACAGAATAATCGTTATCGAAAGAAAAGGGACGAATCTGTGTATAGCGCAATATTTAAAAATGGGAAATATTGGCAAGTGATGATATGATAGGGATACAGACAACATTATACACCAGAAAATTATGATGAGTATACGTTAAGTATGGACCTGGAATATGAAACAATTAAGCAAGGTTCTCAAACTGTGGCGCAAATCAGAGTCGAATTGGTCCAGAGCAGACACCGCTGGCGACTGGCCCTGTTTTTCATGAACAACAATATCGAGTGCCTTGTTTGATGTTTTGGAATTTACTGATTGGGCAATCGGCTGCGTGGAGACCCTTGGTCATGACGAGAATTGCTTGAAGTACATTGGCATTGCCTTTTTAGGTCTTGTTGACGGAAAACAATATCTAGTAGGGCTGCATTCGAATAGCCTCAAATAAGGAAGCTACCAATAGACCAACAGTTCCCACTACAATGATGTCGCAAGAAGCTGAGGAATATTATGGAATTACTGAAATACTTGCGAGTTTTCTATGGCAGCTGATAACTGACCGAAGTACTTCCAACTCAAGAATTAGTTGACAACGGCAGTTAATGACTGAAATCTACTTTAATTTGTTTCAACCCACAGTGTTCTAACTGCCTTTCATCAAACGAAATACTAACGACCAAGGTCCTACTTGTTGCAGCATCTGTCGTTGTTGGTTGCTCGTCAGTGTCGACGTCTGCTGCATGCGCATGTTCACTGCAGCGGACGAGTTCATCACAGCAGCAGCAGCAGCACCGGTGCCAATTCCAGGTTGGCGGTGAGCGCCTCTCACTAATGAGGCGCGAGGACCGAAGCCAGCTTCATTCACTGCGCAAAGTTGAATGGGAAAAAACGTAAGCTGGTGAGCAGGCATGACCAATAAGTGCATGGAGCTGGCGGGTGGCTTCAAAACCACGTTGAAACGTAAAATCTCAGGAATTGAATGAACGTGTTACATCCAATCACATATGGTTGATCACAGACGCAAGCAATTTTTATACGGCATAGAAATGTTTGAAAACAGAATGTACATTAGCTAGACATTACTTGCCACCAGCAATGTTTATGTATTAATCTTCATGATCTATTTCTCTTGACACAGACAACTAACGCAAAAATTTTTGCAGTCTTTGTCAGCTTAAATTATTCATCAACAACCTGGATACAGGAAGCAGATTACTGATTTTTTATTTTATTTTAAGACATTCAAACAGATGGACTAGAACTGTACGCAGAAATCGTACATTCATTAAATTATATGTCAAGCAACACAGTGATTATGGCCCCTTTATATTAAGAACATTCAGTTTCATTCTGGCCTGTACAATGCGAACCCGCATCAATCATCCGAAACATAACGTTATGAAGTTATTTTTAGCAAAATGACGTCATCCAACTTTAGAAGTCTGTAAATTTGCTGATCCATGTTTCTTTAAACCTTGGATGCTTCGTTAACGTCGTTGAAGTAGTCTCTTCATTATCAGTGGACGACACTTACAGCCTCTGCAGAGCAGTGCACGCAAACCACCTGACAACTAACGATTTGCGATGTTCCAACAAACAAGCTTAATGCTTGCTTGGCAACAGTAAAAAAATTTCGTCGACAACCCATTTGGCCAAGCGACAATTTGGTGACATGGAAACCAGGCGTCCGGCTGACGTTCGATCGGGCGCACATTTGCAAAAGGCCATTTCGCCCAACTGTCCCTGAGTGGCCTGCATTAACTACCAAGTGAAAAGTCAGTGACTTTACACAGGATACTTCAGACGGGGAAAGTCACATTCTGTCAATTTCAGTGACCTGGTTCAGAGGAAACCACTTAGAATCGTTGAAGGAATCAAGTACAGATGTAATCCTGTGAATAAATTCACTCACCACGAAATCCAGTTGAGGAATTCTTAAACTGGTTTGATTTTGCTTGCATCATCACTGCATGCATCTGGCCGTGACTAATATTTCTGGAAGCAAAAACAAAACTCATGCGTTGTTCTTGGGAAAAACTCTTCGCTGTAATGTCGCCTCTACCTTAACAATATGGTTAAACACTCTTATTTCTCTACTATTTTTTCAAACACATGCGAAAGTTTATCTCATCCCGCAAAGCGTACGTGAATGATCAGTTCACTTCCCACAGTGTTGCCATATTCAAAACTGACCTTTCACAATTTGGAAAAAAGAACTTACGAATTAAGTCACAAAACTACACCAATTAACAGTTGATGTAAGCTTTACTGTGTGAGTTCCGCCACGTACAGGTACGAATTTACCAAGTTAGAAAATCACAATAAAATACGATTTCACCTAAAAATGTTGATTTTGACAAGTGGCATATTTGCACGGTTTAGCGATGAGCGAATTAACCTTCATTTTGGCGTAATAAGCTTCACATCAAGCTAGGGCCTAGCTTGTACTTCCCTATTGTATGTTTGCAATTAAGCTCGTTTTCATTTTCGCTTAAAAATTTTGATAGGCCAAAAAACGCTGACAAGACTGGGCAACCCAGCGTTCAGGAAACAGTTCTTCTAAAGGCTACAACACAGTTTTCATGTTCGCCAACATTGTCGCTAGGCAACCATACGCACCCATTCGCATGGATTGGTTTTGTTGTCATTCCCATGCCGGTAGGTGGCATGTGGCTGCCGACAAACTGAGCATCAGCAGGATAGTGCGTGAGACGATTGGCCGCGTTGTGCAAGCTCTGCTGGTGCTGGTTCCGCGCGTAAGCTTCTACTTGTTCAGCGGCGGCAGACGCTGCGCTGAAGTTGTTCGGTGGAACAGAACCAGGGTTGGCTGTGGTGGCGCTGTACATCATTGGACCAGAACCGCGGTAAGCTGAGAACCAGAAGAAGTCGTGGTGAATACAATACAAGCATCGCGCGACGCTGCAACTTTTTATAAGTTTGTTCGAAGACACATGAACAACTTCATAATAAAGCTTACAAAAACACTTTTAAAGCAGAAGTTCACCAGTTATTTCACACGTTTGCAAATGAGAACTTCATATCAACAACATTTATTTATCAAACATAAAACAATGAAAAGCTCTAACTTTTCGAGGAATCAGCCGACTGGGCTCTGCTTTCATCTTTCTGCGATTATTTAAACTTGCACATATCTATAACCACCGGTCCCCAAACTGTGGTACGCGAAGGCCTTCAAGGTGGTACGCGAATAGGCCTACTACTTTCTTTTTACCTTCACAAAAATATATTCATAGCTATGTTTTTTACTTATCGGGTTCTGTTAATTAATCCCTGAATTTTTGTGTATTTCCTTTACTGGTTTTTAAAAATGGCCATTATAATTTCTCACAGCCATTATCTTCCTGTCGCATTTGTGTCAATTCTAGTTTTCCAAACTTTTGATCGAATAATATATTTGGTAGATTGAGTTTTCCTGGAGCAAGGTGGTACGTAGTGACAGTATGGGTCCCACAAATGGTACGTGATGAGACGTTTGGGAACCACTGCTATATAATGTAGTACTCTCCACAAGTGGGAAAACAAGGAGTCGATCTGAAAGTTTTTTCATATAGGAAGTCGACTTCACATAGCACTATGTATCCTCAGTCCTTTACAATCTGCAAGCAGTGCTTATGGGTGAAACGTTGAAGGCTGAAGCAAGTGCAGAGAAAGCAAATTAACTCAAGATTAAAATGAATATAAATCAGACCACAAGCTACGACAAGTCAAGAACTGGACATGCGTCTGTTCCAAATAATTTAATTCACAATATTTTTATTTCAAAGAATTTTATTTGATTTCATCCGTAAGCTTTGCTTGCAGCTTTCAGGACTAAGGATGCGTAGCATTACGTGAAATCGATTTGCTATTTTTTTAAAATTGCAAATCGATTCCTTCATTACCCCGCTAGTGGAGAATACTTGCTTGGACAAACTGAAATCACTCACGAGTTTGAAATCCTCCGGCGCCAATAACATACGTGTATTATTTGTTTTTATGTTTCGTGTAAAAGTTATGCATGAAACGTATTTCTGGCGCACGTATGCCAAGCTCGTTGAATCGTTCCACATTAAGACCAGCATTTGCAAACAAAATATACAGGGAAACTAAACAACCCTACTTCATAGCTTACCAGAAATCATTTCTAGAATGAAGCTACACGTTTCTAGACAAAAATAGAAGTGCACGAACGCACTCGAGGTGACAGCAGTAAACGGATTATCCACTAATTTCAAAGTACGCGAAATTTAGGATATTGTTTGCAGCTCAACCCAAGCCCCAAACTCCAAAAAATTCCCAATTTTCTAGTAGCAAACGAATATCACCATGTATGTTGTTCAGCTACAAATTACTGTGACCTCACACACGGAGCAGAACACGTACATGTATAGCTTTGCATGTCAGCCGACATGTGTTGTTGTTGACTAATACTTTGATTGTCGAAGGACATGTTCGAAGCCATGTTCATCGATGCTGAGGCGCTTGAACTCCACTGGGTACCAACTCCTGCAAAGACAGCAGCACACCTTGACTGGTCACCACTCTATATTCACGGTAACCACCAAACAGCCAGGTTGCTTACCTGCAGGAAACCTGTCCTGCTTTTTGTCCGCGAGTGCTTTCAGCTGCTGGGAATGCGACCTTGACATGGCTGGACCAGGCAAGCCCTGACCGCCCATGCCGCTATTTAAGCCTGGCGTCCCGTGCCGGGGCAGGGCGCTGTTGAAGTGGGGTGACATGTCAGAGGCAGCGCCTGGCATTTGCAT
>JGI24021J15306_10013591_pt1 | contig 10119 bp, 5 predicted proteins | sample Ectturendosymbi1_FD_15306 | JGI IMG/M metagenome (IMG submission 15306) | reverse complement strand
TATAATTCACTGTCGAAAATGTAAAGTTTCTACCTTATGTGGTTTTTGCGATATAAAAATTTTTAATGTGTGCAGGACTTTATGGACACCCTGTATATCATTGTGCTGAAATAGCGGGTAACCTCTAACCTCACAGTCACAGTGTACGTTATATTTTCGATGGTTTTACAGTTGATGGTTCACAACAAGTCGAAGAATTGCGGCAGAAGCCAGTATATATTCTTGTTGAAACTTTGTACTCACATCAGAATCGTTGAATTGTTTGCAATCAAAGATATCATTGCCTTTTGAAATTGCGGTTGGCATTATATTGATTTCAATAATTCTTTTATTGCAAAATATTGCACAGCGGTTAACCTGCTCGGATTGTTGTTTCCCTCACGAAGTAACGACCGCTTTTTTCTTGGTTTGAAATTTCAGCGACGGAGCCCTTCCCTGAAAATTTCAGGTTACACATTAGGCGAAACAGAACTGAGCAGGAATTGTATTTTGGTTAAAATCAAATTCATTTGAAATCGTCACAGTGGCATTTGATCGAAAGAATCTAACACATTTTGCAGTTGTCATCTTGATAGAGCTGAAATGTAAAATAAGGAAGTAGCGCATAACATACTAAATATTCATTTATCACTGCTAAAATTTTCTGATGAATAGGTTTCTTCCCAGAACAACGTGAAACACACAATCTGTATTAATTCGTTACGCGCTAGTTGTACTATCGTTAATTTCTCGTTTGTTGTACATTCAAACAAAGAATATTTCTGACAATGCTCGGGGTTCAAAGAATGGCATCTGACAAATATAAGCAAATGGTTTACATAGACGCATTTCCATTAAAACTACGCTGAAAAAATGCCCATTAATTATTTGTTGCACACGAGGAGCTCGTGTAGACAACCTCCTAGTGGTGAGCCCTCGTAACTGACAGTTGTAGTCAGGCGAATGTCAACAAACCGAGAAGCGGCTCGTATGAAGTCCCACAAGCATAATAACGTCATACGAGATGTATAGCATTAGTTAGTCAGGTTTGGAGCTGGAGGTGGACGACAGACGTTTAGAAGGTACTGCTGCACATAAAGGAACGGAAACAAATAGTGATGCACATGTAAACGCCCGTTGCACTAAATGCATCTTCTCTTTTACTGTGCAGTGGAAAGCTACTGAAGAAGTTTGACACGAAAATAGAAAGACAGCAAGATATTAGTCATAAAAGTACGGTTTTGCTGAAACTAAATTCATCGAACTTAGCAATGAATTGTTTCTGATGCTGAAACCAGTTCAAACGTATATCTTTAGTGTGAGATAGTTGTGACGGTGGCAATCGTTTTCAGTGTTTTATTATGTTGTCACTGAAATACACAAACGACCTTGACGCTGTTCATTATTCCTTTTCATCGAACACACAAGCGACGAAGACAGGTAAAAATAAAAGGATTTGTTACTGAGACCCTAAATGAAAATATTGGCATATTCATGAAATGGACTCTCATTCCATATAAACCATAACTTATATCATGTTTGCAAAATTCTACATTAGATTCCCAGATGCAAACTCAGTCAACCTAGGCTGCACTCAAGCACGGGGCCCCAGATCAATGACAAGCTTAGTTTGCACCAGCTTCAGTTTTGTTTTAGTTCAGGCGCAACTCCGTTATTTGGTGCAAGCTGAAACTGTACGGGAAGGTAGGGCACAATGGTACCAGGCCCGTAACCATGGGAGACGAAGACTCCCCTGAAAAATTTTTCGACCCCCCCTGGAAAACTGTTGAACATAGTTGAAAACCATCGGACATAGTTGAAAAAATTTGGGTACTCAGCAAACTCTTCGCCCCTCCTAGTTTCCCAAGCTGGTTACAGGCCTGATTGGCGTACACTTTTCATTTTTTTCGCCACTGCTATTTCAAATTTAAGTCCAACTAAACTCAATCTTGGTTGCACAAAAAAATCTTTAATGTACCATATGATACTAAAACACGATAGTAGTGCACTTCAGAAGAAAATCAAACCTGTTTTAAAATGTTCCTTTATAATGGTTACGACTATGGAGCACAATGGAACAGTCCAGTTATTTAGGCTACTTTTAATTTGGGTGTTAACATGAGATGCAATATAACATAAGCACTTTTAGACCTCCTCCTACCCACCTTGCGCACTTGTAGCCATGGTGGGGTTGCTACGGAGCTTTATAAGATAATTTTCAGTATTTCCTAAACATTCACTGACAACAATGCAATAAGCAGAGAGTTATTGAACAAAAAATGGTAGGGTATACACCATATGGCAAAACAATTAATTTGCTCCGTGTTATTTGGCAATGTTGTTTATAGGCAGTCAGTTCAAGTCCCTTCAGTTGTTTAACTGGCATTGAGAACAAAGTTATATTAATATACTAAACTTTTGCCGGCTAGTTGATCTACACTATTTTGGTGGCAGCATAACTCCCATGATATCAGCTAGTTATACTGATATCGTAAATCAGTCAACCGCTGCATAATGGATGTAAGAAACGCCATTATTTCCACGCGGTGACAAGTCTACTGCAAGTTTTCTAAGTCCGTGCTTCGTGGCCTTCGAGCAAACTACTAACTTTCTAGTAGAACGGACAACAAGGTGTTAAAAAATCAACACTAAACAAGAAAATCAATCGCACACAAAGTGCCTTTGAATAAATCATAAATCTGGCAATCTTGCATGCTCTTTGTTGCTTTCCACTAACACCAAAAAACCTGAAAATTGTCCAAACGTGTCTCATAATCATGACTAGAGACAGTGGAACAAGGCCCATTTTGCACCAAAACGTTTGCTACAATGTAGTCCGAGCACATCTAAAGAACACAATTAGGAAATGCCAACTAAGCTTAAACAAATTCTGAAATGTAAGGTCATGAAACATTGTTCTGCAGTAATGTTCTCACTTTAAGGTGAAAAACGTCAAAGCAATTCTTGCTACTTAACCTTTTCAAAACTCAAATCCAAATGCGGGTTTCAAAAATATTTTCATGTGCGGAAAGCACACTCTGCTGGATAACTCACAAACATGTTTTCCAAACAAAGCAAAGTTAAGGTTAGTATCACGGTTGGTAGGAGACGAAATAACTACCAAATCATGAAGGAATCGACTTTAATCATTGATCCATTGTGCTCCCCACCTCACACAGCGTATGGCAAAGCGTTCCAAAAGTGCTATTCAATTTTTGATACTGATCAAAAACCCATGCTTGGAAAGTACTGTAAAAAGACGTCATTGCATTGGGTCCTGTAATTAAATATCTTCAAAATATTGCAAATACTTGCGACTGACTATTCATATTTACTGTGCAAGACCTTTTTTGTTTCTAACTATTTCAAATTGCGTGATGAACGAGAAACACAAATGTTCCAAAAATGTTCAACGTTTAAACATCCCCATTATCTTGACAATGCATTCCGCAGTTATGGTGGTATTCGCACAAATAGCCTTGATACTTTGGAAACCAATACTGACATTAAAATTTAACAAGAATACTATTTCTGAATACTTCTTTTAATGCAATTAACCATGTCTTTGTGCTTTATAACTCGTTGCATTTTTATAGGAAGGATGTCCTTGTTTATTGCATCTTCTTTCGTTTGAGCGAGTGAGCGAGTTGTTGAAACCACTGCTTGGCCGTACTAAGTCTCGGGGCAGGTGTTGAGCAGCAATCCGACTGCCTCATTGTCCAGCACCGTCAGGCCAGGCAGTCCATGGGGAGATCTGTGAATTGGACATTGGAGGACAATATGGTCGACGGTTTGTTTATCTGCGCCACACTCACAGGCCGCAGAGGATGCCATACCCCATTTGTACAAACAGGAGCGGAAACGTCCAACATTGGTGCAGAGGCGGTTAAGCCGGACCCAGTCTCTTATTGGGAGGGTCATTCCGGGTGGGTGGGTGCCGGCGTTTGAGATGAAAATGCAGAGTCTAGTCGGGTTGTCCGCCCATTCCTTACTCCATTGGTGATCCGCCCAGTGCGCCACACGTACTTTGTTGTTGTCAGATAAACTGATTTGATGTTGTGCGGCGCGTACAAATGGGTGTCTCGATTTCAGGCGCAGTGCGTTCGCACTCGATAGGCAGGTGAGCGCTGAGTGGAGCAGGTGTCCAGACTCCATGGCATGGCGTGCTAGAGATAGTGGGGCTCCCTTGCGACAAAACTCAGCACGTTGGGTGCTTGCGACGTTTTGAAGGTTGTCCGCTGATGTAGGAAGCCGGCATCCAGTCACAAGTCGCACCGCGTCGTTGATGGCTGGGTCGATAAGGCGGGTATGAGCACTGCGGCACCAGGCAGGCGCGCAGTCCTCTGCGGTTAAGTGCACCAAGGCTAGGGCCAGCAAGTCGCCTCAGGAGCGCGACGCGTGATGTCAACGTCTTGCGAAGTGACTCAAGGTGTCGGCGATACGTGAGCGACCTGTCCAACATTACTCCGAGGTATTTGGGCTCGGAGCAGAATGGCAGGGTTTCGTTGTTTTTCACATTAAGCTCACGTTTGGCTTCCTTGTTGAGGTGGAAGGCTGCTGACACCGTCTTTGTGGTACTGAAATTCAGCTTCCAAGTCTGGAGGTATTCACTTATTGTTGCCATGTCCTTGCTCAACACCCCTTCCACTCACTGCCAATCTCCATCATGCATGATTGCTAGATCATCAGCATATGCATACTTTCTGGTGATGGTGGTTGGCAAAACTCCTGTCTCTGGGCGCGGCAGCAGAAATGCTGCCGAAGACCCACGACCCAACATACTCCATCTGAACACGGAGGGCTTACCGCAGAAAAGATCGTTTATTGCATAAAACGAAGGAGTGCGAAACTAATGAAAAATATGTAGTGGTACGCATTTTGCAATAAAGACGTAGCGCTGTCACTTGACTGAAATGTTAATAAAATCATTTTGACGCCAATGACGATGGAGATAAATTTTTCTACATACTGTACTAAGAGTCACAACGTAAGCATAGGTTGCCACGTGCAGCAGTAGGAGGCTATTATCGTTTTAAACTGCATTATCTGATGGCAATTCAGAACAGATGAAAACGTCAAGTTTCTTTACATCATACAAAGCAATACTGAGGCAGTGGCTTTGTGTGTAGTAGTACTGTATAATAAATGATATTTGGTTAATTTAAATTTGATATTTTCATATCATAATTTAGGGCCGAACGTTTTTGAAAATTCCAAACTCAAACGCCTGGTTCAGATTCAACGCGTAGTTGGAAACAATCGGTTCGGAGGCATTTAGTAATAGGTTTAGAAATGAAAAATATTTTAAACGTTAGAAGTTGTCCAATGTTTATTTACACAAACAAACACGTTTGAAACGAAAAACATTCCCCTAAAATGACCGGAACCTTTTTCAGCAAAAAGAATGATACAAAACAGAAATTTTATATTCGGTTTCAAACCTTTTTGAATTACGGTATGAAATTTCAGTTGAATTTGTTGTTGACAATTCTTAGAAGTAACTTCAAGTAAAATTAAACACGTTACGTGAAACATGTAAAAAGCGTTTACGTTTACAGTATAACAGGAAAGTTACAGATAACTGAAATGTTTCAGGTCATGGGAAAACAAAGGTTATCTAAAAATTGAAATCATGTTGGAACAATTCTTTGTCCCAAGCAGCATTGTGCTACTGACATGTTGCTCAAAATTACATTAAACCTGCACACAAACCTGATGATAATGTTTGATTCCTGAAATCCAATACTTTGCGATCATCTGTGAAGTAAACATTTTTAATGTCGTTCAGTTGAAGCTAAACCGATTTCTATACACACAAAAGCCATTTGTGAAACTTTCTTTCAACAAAATTAACTGGCTTTTACTCTCTCAGCAGGACATACTCTTAACACACTTTAACTTATATTTCATTTGGTGATATCCAAAAGTACGATGAAAAATTCTGTTCTGAAAAAACAGCAAAATGAAGACTGAAATATACTAATGAGAAATGTTAATACATGATTTGTTTGGGATGTTTGAAATGGTATGGTAGTAATCTAACATTTAAAGATGGTCTTGACGTTTATTGAGACAGTGTTTGCTAGATGCAATTGAAGTACGTACAATCTTCCGAAGCAGCAAATAGTATCTTGAAGATTGATGTCATTCCATCTGCAAAAAATAATGAAATTCATCAAAAAAGTGTTGCAATCAAACCACTGGTTTGGGGTTATATGAAAATAAGATTGTGAAACTGCACAAATCATGTTTTTATGTACGTCTGCATAACGCTTGATGAAATGTTTGGTTGTTGTTTCACTTTTCGTCAAAGTTTCAAAGTATTTCCGGAATTCCCCAATATTTTGGTTTTATAGGATGTCAAATGTTTGTATACATTTCCGAATAAAGACAACTAAAACCTAAAAAGTGAACTATGCATTTTGCTTTAGATTGAACTTCCTCCTAGCATCTTTACTGATGATTTGCTGACAAAAGGATTTATATTATTTCAAAAGCGAAGAGTGACATTCATTTCTAATGACTAGTGCATGTGCAGAATTTAGCTTCGAAATTACGATCTGATTAGTACGCCACAAAATAATGGACAACAACGCTGAGTTTTTTTGTCTAGGCGTGGATAAAGTTGCAAACACCAGCAGTCACTGTGGAACCAACATAATTGCCGTAGTTACTACGTGACAAGAGCATTAAAGAGCATTGTTGTAAGCTTTTCGCTTGCAGCTGCTGAGCTTCAGGGAAGACTCAGCTTTTTTAAAACTCTTGATATTTGTGGACAACAGTTTGCAACACAAAAATTGAAACCTTAGTTTGAAATTGGATGTGGATTGAGAGACAGAAGTTCCAAATTTACAAAAATATATGTCATGCATGACGTCGGGTTGATTTTAACCACAAGTATCAGTTCACAGAGTAAAACAACATTAAAAATACTGGTGTTTCTGGTTCAACATATTGCAGGAGAAATGCTGAATTCTTAGGAAGTTTTTTAATAACCGTCACGGTTTCAGCTGTCCAAGCTGCTAATTTTCCTTTCAAATGTTATGGTGTTTTACCACCCATAAACGTTTGAAATATCTGAGGGTTTTGTAATGCACTTAAACCTTTCCTTTTTCAGAAGAAGTCTTGCAACTTTCAGACAAAGTTGTCGGAGAGAACGAGTCGAGTGATCTGCGGTCATTCAGCCCTAATAGTTCTGCGTGACAAAGAGCCACGTATCTACTGCTTTGATGGAAAATTAACGGACGCAAAACGCGTGAATTTCTTTTACATCCACCCATGTGTAGAGCAGGGATGCCCAACATTTCTGACGATCTACCCCTTCAGCATTTCCATTCTGAATAAGGTGTAGGTATTTTATTGCTAATTAACACTTTACGTACCTGCTGTGCTATATATATATATTGAAACAACATGGATACCCGCAGTAACAACAAAGAAGCAAATCAAGCAACTAAGGATTTTGAGAACTGTGAAAAGTGGCCTGCACTTTCTCCACAAACATCTATGGAGAAATCTGAGGAGTTGCTGGAAAAACTAAGCCAGCTTAACTAAAAAATATCTAGGCTTTAGTCAATTCCAAACCAAATTTCTAATCTGGCAAGCACTCTCAAAACAGTATCCATGGAGGTGGAACAGCTGCATAAGGAAATCAAAGGCCTTAAAGAAAATAATTCTTAAGAGAAAAAAAATCAGTTACTGAAGAATAAAATATTTTCCCTTGAATCTGATAATAATTATTTGGAACAGTAAAGAGGAGACAAAACTTGGAAATGCAAGGAATACCCATGAGTGACAATGAAAACAATGCTGATACAGAAAGCAAAATTCTAACAGTACTGAAAAAAATTGAATATAACACATGATGATATTGCTCACAGACTGGGTAAATCAAACGCAAACAAGGCCCCCAACATTGTTAGATTCGTCTCCTAGAAGAACCAGAAACAATACTTAAGGAGGAAATTGAAAGGTAATGCTCCAGGAAAACCTACCTGTGAACGTGTTTTCAATGGAAAAGCTTTTAAGAAAAACATTTTCCTAGGCCAATGAAGAGAGAAAAAACTTAACTGGAAATACATTGACCAACAATGGAAGAATTCTTCTCAGACAAACCAATGACAGCAGAGTAATTGCTATCTGAAGTGAAAAGGACATTGAACATATCAAAACCCCTGTGGACAACCCTAGAAATCCCAACCAAATTTCTGCACCTCAACCAATTTGAAAATTTACCAATGAAACATTTATTCCTTCCTTTGATATGGTGAGTGGTCTGCATGTCATTTCACTTCGTCGGTGTGTTGTACTTGATGTATTTCTCCATTTAGTCAATGATCATGGCTTTGTGCAAAACTTGTGATATGCCCAACTGTTTGCATTGTGCTCACTGTTCTTCATGTGATAAGTATATCCAATCACCAAATGATCATCCCCCATGCTATTCTAACCAGCAACAGCATCATGTACTTGTTCTGCCTGTCTTATATTTTATATTTTGACCAACACTGACTGAGCTTTACAACCTCCTTTCATTTGATACTCTTATCTAATTTTATAGGATCTTTCCATGCGACTTATCAGCTCAAAATTTTCAAACCGAATACTCAGTGAAAATTAAGTGAAAAACTGGTGAAATGAATCATGCAAGTATGTACGCAGCCTGGGAAAAAATAAGCACAAACTAGATGACTTCTTCCTAATGACAGTCCGACGAAATGCCGCTACCCTACGATTCGCCCTGAAGTACGCGCTGACGAACAGTTTAGGTCTGAAAACAAGAAAACAAAAATAGGCCTGAAAACAAGAAAACAAAAATACTTCGGCCTGAAAACAAGACCTGGTCTCAAATCGGGAAGGCCGTTTGGCGATTGAACCGGGTCCGTGCGCCTGGTTAGCAGAAAATGATCTTGCAGGTTACGACGTTGAAATGACTCGCGATTAGCAATTTCTTTTTACAAAGACAGGCTGTCATAATGCAGTGCACTATTTGCGACAGTTCTGATCACAAAAAATAATTGTGCAGCTCCCGAGTATCAATTTCGATCGTTTGATTGAAAAAATGAGGCCACCGGCTCGGTTTTGAGCACAGGAGAATACCACAAATGCATTCCATGGCTTGGGAGACGATAAAAACGAAACTTGTTGCACTGGAAAAGCCCTATAAATAATCTAAAACCTTTAGTTGCAATGCAGTATCATAAGCTGTAATCATAAAACATAATTTAAAATAATAGAGAAAACTACAAATAGATATGCCTTTAAAATCCTTCATTCGTCTTGCAACTTTAACAGAACCAGCAGGTGAATCCTCATCACTATCTGCAAAAAATTATGCACGAAAATTATACCAAAAATACACTGTTTATACCATAAACAATCATAAAAATTGTTGTCAGTAATTGCACACGTCCACTGCATTCTGTGGAATCAAATAATTCTTCACTTTTTCCTCCCGGTTTCTTAAGTTACTTAATGCCTGATTGTTCTTTATTGAAATTCTTTTTGAATCATATGAAGGAATAAGTGAAAAAAAAGATACACAAAATGTATTTAAACATGTTGCAAAACCAACGTTGTTATAAATTGGAATAAAATCAACGTTGCTGTTAATGTTTACCAGAGGATGTTATGCAGTTACTTATCACAACAGTTCGAGGCAAAAACGCGTCTACCAAAATTTAACTTTTCTATATTCATTCAAGCAAACCATTTAAAACAACATAGATTTAGATATTTAATAAATACGATTTTACCTTCGTTTGTTTCTTCAAACTTTTTTTGCTGCTTTTTTTGGAAATTTTCTCTTACTTTCTTACTGCGATCTTCTGCAAATTTAAAAGCATTGGTGGTGTTAGAGTTGTGTTTTCACGAACTTTCCATGTGCACGTTTGGCGCAAATGCTGCGGCGCTGATTGTTTCTGCCGACAAATGATTTTTATTCCACGCCGCGCGTTGATTTGTTTTGCGCGCTCTGTACCACTTGGTCGGTCGCGAAATACCGTCGCCTTTGTTGCTTTGTTGGTAACTCATTCTATTAGATACGCGCTCTGCAGCTCTACATTACTGTACTCAAGCCGTAAGCGGAACTGTCTGCCTTGTTTTCCGTTATCTTCTCCGAATAAAGTACAGTGCATTTTG
>JGI24021J15306_10013588_pt1 | contig 10119 bp, 4 predicted proteins | sample Ectturendosymbi1_FD_15306 | JGI IMG/M metagenome (IMG submission 15306) | reverse complement strand
GCCCCCACCCCCGAAACAAACCTGCTAAGATTTTTACTGTTGCTGTACATCAATTTTCAACTGCTAGAAAATAAGCAGAAGGAACAGCCGGACTCAATATGCCATTGACTCGCCCCTCCTGAACAAAATTCTTGGCTGCACTTCTGCTCCTAGGGCTGTTGCCTCTGCGACCGTCGCCGGAAGAAAAGCGGGTATGAAAATGAATTAATCTATATCCCTCAACAAAATTTAAATTTTCGTGAGCAACGGAAAAACATCACACAAGTTACAATCATGTCTTGGGCCAGAATCCATCAAATAGCCTATTCTTTCTATCACGTGACGTGGGGTAAAGAACAACGAAGTGTATTTTTTAAGCGCACAAGTTTTGCTTCCCCAACAAACTAACAATAAATCGATTGACAGTGCGAAAATAACGTTTCTGCATATTATCTCTGTAAACCTCCATGAAGAGTTGGCTTACTTCTGTTGACGAATAAAAGAAATTGTGGCCATGTGTCTTTGCCAGGGAAAATGCAAAGTGACAACACGCATGTTAGAAAAGTAGAAAAAGGACTTCTAGAAATTATTTCAACAGCACTACAGCAAGATATAGTTAAATATTGATATTTTGGAGAAAATAAAAATATCGCCGGCTAAGTTGTGCAATGTTTTGAACACGTGCCACGAAAGCCGGTAGGCTGTTTTGATTCCAGGCGGGGGTATATCGATAGGCTTGAAAAACACCTGTCCAGCCTCGTACTCGGTGTTAATGCCGGTAGGTACTGCCATTTACACGCCACTAATGCAGTGGTGTGACTAGACGTTTGAGCCAGGGGGTGAAAACTTAGCTGAAGGGGCTAACATTCAGAAAAAAATGTGAGAAATGATAGTGAATCCGCATATGGATGTCCATACTAAAACACCAAATCACCGGAAAACGCTCCGAAAATCGCAAAAAAGGACAACCTTCTGAAAATCAAAAGAATAGTAAAACTTAAATATCAGCTAAGTGGGGACCCGGTTTTTACGTTTAGCTTGCCAGGGGGCGGAGGTGGTTCGCATCTCTGACCTCCGTCGGTTACGCCACTGCGAGTGCAGCAGTACTGGCGTGAACATGGGCGCAATTAGGTGTGGACACGGGGGGACGTGTCCCCCACTTTTCCAGATGGTGGGGATATGCAGTAGTGGTCTTAGTGTGCAAAATGGGGGCTTTGGTTTATGACTGTACTTTTAGCATGATTACATATTACTGTATCTACTACAAAACCTAGTTTGGTTCGCTGTATAATCTTATGATTGTTAGTGTGTTTTAACACATTTGGGTTTTCAACCTAAGATGAAAAGCAACACTAAAATGATGTAACACAAATAGACTACTGTATAATTAATAGGCAAGGGGCCCCCAACAAGAATGTTGAGGTCCCCTAATCTAAGCTTTAGCAAGGCTTTTATTATTTGGTCATGGATGAAGCGTCCAATATTTTTCATCCAACAAAAAGGTATGTGGCCCACGATGAAAATTTAAGAGGTTTCAAATTAAGAATGTAGACCCCTTGCTTTTACGAATCATTTTGTTAATAGATGCAAGATTTACCTGGTGGTCTGCCATTCTTGCTTATAAACCTACTAATTAGGCAGTTTACATATCCTTAAGCAAAATACCATGCACACAAAGCAATTAGAATGTCTATTTAACAAGCACATACCAAAGATTTGTACAGTAGTTTTGTGATATTAACTTACTTAAGCATTTACTGCCATAACTGAAGTGGTTGTAGCCTTTTTAGATCAATCCAAGTGAAATTTGATTAAAATGTGTGAGTCAATACTACATACTGTATTTCATTCATTCCAGCAGTCTCATCACAAAAGTACGTTTGCCTTGTTATTTCTCAACTGATATAATGTAGATAGAAGGCATGTTTATCTGTAGTTTTGGATGGTGAAAGTACAAGAACACCAAGTTCTTACAAAGCTTAACTTCGCCCTAGGGTAACATCATTGTTCAAACAGCTATCTGAGAAACTGGTTTTGTTGTACAGCATTATGATGTAAACACCAATGTGCTTGGGTAGTTTTGCATGTCTGCTGCATACCTCAATACTTGCTAAAGCAATGTTGCATCATTTGCTCTGTTTCATTCTGAGTCAGAACTGAATGTTTAAATATTTTTGGGGAGGCTTTTACTTTCTTCAACCATTAATGTTTTCTTTTACCATACAACTACTGGCTTTTCACTGCAGTGATTCAGAAATGAATGTTGGTAACTATCATCCTCGGTAAGTGCTAAAGCGATCAACAACAACATGAACAAAATCAACAAACATGTGCACCACCTGAATAACAGTTAAGGCAACAGTTCTTACTGCTACCTCTACAGGTGCAAAAAGCAACAGGTATTCAGATGAACTTAAATCTCTAAGGATCCTAACAAATCTTTGTCATCGAAAACCTTCAAAAGATAGGAATTTGGTGAAAATCTGCAATCAATTAGGCAAAAAAGTGAAAAAATATGGTTAATCAAACAGGATCCAGCGTGGTCAGACATAATTCTAGCAAGAGGCCAGTTTTCTGAAATTTGGCCCCAAAACGGCCAACCTGGCAACCCTGTAACCACATACGCTAATGCGTAACCAGCGTCTCCGTGACTTAATAATGGTTATGTTGCAGTGAAAGGAGCCTTAAAACTGAATAATTTTTTTAAAGAGAGACGTTAGGTCAATAGCAAAATTATAACACGGCAAAGTCGCTCGTCTTTGTAAACAGGTATGAACCACTACCGTTCCAAAAAAGTAAGCAGTCTGAGGCTTAAAATTTAAGTTTCGCGGGCCACATAAAAGACGAAGTTTTCACAATTTCTCTCTGTGCTGAAGTATTTTGGGATGTTATATTTTGCTGCATGTTGTGTGTAATTGCTTAGTGGATTATGGTGCACATATGGGAAGGACAAATGTATCACCAAAGAAGGGATGAAATGAGTTTCAGGGGGGACGGGGGAAATGTCCCCAACAATATTTGTGATACATACAGATTTCATGGTTACACAACTGCCAGGGAATAATCAAGATTTAAGAAAAATGGAAATTATATCATGGGATTACCTATAGGCAAAGTGTACAGATTCCCTATGTAAAACTGAATTACCATATCATTTCATATCGACCCCAAAATATATTATTTCCATAATTTGCCTAAGGTCGTACAACGGTTGAGTGAACATGGTGACATCACCAAAACACAATTACGCGAACCCAGAGGGCCCCTAAATTGCTAAGACCATCACTGGGGATATAATATGCCAGGTCCCCCCATTTTTCTCTTCAGGTTTTGTATTTGGAGAGGTTTCAAAAATAAAAGTGAGGTTTGTCACGTTTTGTGTGAATAACATTTCATTTCAGATGTTACACATAGCCAAGTTGATGTTGAAACAGAGTTTGGTGTGGTATCATTGATTCTGCTATTTTCAGAAGTTTTCACTTTGATAAAATGATTTTTAGCACTGAGCAAATGTCTGGAGACCGCGAAAGATTGTTTAACTGCTTCTGTACGACATTTTACCCTGTGTGTACAAGCAACATCAATTGACAGCTCTCGTATCCAAAAAACATGAACATCATGATTCTGAGTTTGGCTCGACAATCGTTGTAAAAGCTCAAACGATTGCAATGACACAAAAATCCGCAATAACAACGAATATTAACAACGCTTGCAACCAGAACAAGGGGTATTACCTTTAAGACGAATCAAATTGAGGCTTTGCATACCAAATCAGGATATAGCACCAACGCGAATAGCAACATTTTATGCAGGCAAAATAGTCCTAATTTCACAGTCAATTCATTTAACATCGGTGCAAAATTTTAAAAACTGTTGTCTGAGAAAACCAAGCAGGTGAAAAAAGACAACAACACAGGAAAGGAATTACTAACAAGAATGCCTAACATTTAGTGCCTTTTGGGGGAACCAGCTTTCAACCCTCAAAGAACTCTACTGGTGGCGCAGTGTATGGTTTGTTTCGCCTCTCAGACGACGCCGCGCTTCCACCCACTCAAGATACAGGTTGTGTTTCAGGTCTTTAGTCATCTTCAGCTTGCATCGGTGGGTTTGCGCCACACGTGTTATACGAGCCACATTTATTGCACTTCAGGCCCAGTACGTGAAACGCTACTTGCCCGACCTGCAAAAACGACAATAACGAAACTAGCTTCGGCCTCCAATGAGACGGAGAACAGCGAGAAAGTAAGATCACAAGAATTAATAAACCAATAGCAGCGTTTATCTAGCAAGACCCAGGATACAATAAGTCGAATTTTGTAATGAGGTACAACACTATATAAGAATTCATGTTATTTTATTCTGACATTTTCGACTTGGTCCTCAGTCATTTTCAGGAAGTCATAAAACCAAACAAAACCAGAAATGGGAAGATGCGCAAAGACACCTAAAAAGGCTCTCAAGGTGCGACCTAATGAAGGTTTATACGTATTCCTTTACTGTAAAGAGTTAACGACCCATCAAGGTTAAGTTCTAGTTCATTTTCATGAATCAACAACGACTCAAAGCAGCACTTTGTCAGGCGGTATTTCCGTGTTTTTGGTTTCGGTAAATTACATCGGTTCACGAAGCTTACAGACATATGTTTGAATACTTTAGATCAGACCATTGATTCGATTTACATTGCGTAAAACGCCAAGACGTCTCTTGGGAACACCACTGGAAAAGAAAAAAGTTTCGTTCATCAAACATCAGGCCAGCAACGCAAAAAAGTGGCCTTAGCTGCAACTACTGCTACTTTCACCAACCTACATCAGCTTTGAAATATATGATTTCAGATAACACAGGAAGGTTCTTGAAACAAGCTGCCATAACTTCAGGATTTTTTTTTTGATTGCTGCGATTTTTAACACTTGTGATAATTCCGTTGAAGCATTGTCAATGAAAATACACTGTTCCTCTATAAGACGGCCTCGTTAAGTCTTTGGGTGCCAAACCTAGCTTTTCATTCTGTTTCTCTTGACCAAATGTTGCTTTATCACCACAACTGACATTTATGTTTGATGCGAACAAAGTTTTGCGGCAAGAAGTATCCACCCGTTGCTAGTTGCTTTGCGTTTTTTTTGACACAACGGTAAGCGATAAGGAAAACTACGAGACAAAAAAGCCAAACCATCGTTTTTGACCGCAAGACACTGCTCCACTAGTTCTAAACAGGCCATGCAAAGTCCATAAAACCAAAAAAATATTCAGTTATATTAATCTGTGAAACAGAATTTCTCACATGAGGTAGATCGGATCCGATTAAGTTAAATGAAAAAAGTTGATGCCCGAATCCGTTTATAGCTTAGTTCTTGAGATTAGGTTGAACGCATTCCAAACCTAGGCGTTGCTTACGTTCGAAGAACACTGTAGCTGCTCAATTAGGTTAATCCATACGGTGAGAAGAGAACAAAATTAATCGTTAATAGATGGTGTACTACAGTGTACACATTTGTCGACGACAACAAGAAACAGGTTGTTGTTCAGCTGCGTCCAAGTGCAAAAAGTAAACTGAAAAGCCAAATGCCTGCACACATGCTAGCAAGCTTGTTAATCACACGTTAATACATACTTCTTTTTATACAGCTTGCATAAATTTTAACATAAACGTTTTAAGATGTACCTTGTAAGTACATGTTAACGCAGCTCTGAAAAAACGAGAGTGAAGATCATACTGTAACTAGTAGACATAAAAACTTTTGCGCGGTGGTAAACGACTTGCAACTCATCGCTGAAGGCCCACTGCTGAAAGGTTTAAGCAATGCTTGCAATATAGGCTTAAATGGCTCCAGACCAATATTTTTCTGAATTTTAAATGCAAAGTATAAACTTATCCAAACAGACAACTACAAGCAGAACAGATGCGTTTTATAATACCGACATTTCGCTACAGGCACACTTAAAGCAGGAAAACGAAAGAGAGGATAGAAAATCTGTTATATCTGCCAACACGCAAACAGTTGTTAAAAACTGGATTCCTGTGTTTCTCTTCCCTCATGCCTACTTTTCACGCACAAGTGACTAGTCTCAACAAAGGTGACAAACAAGTGAATCTATTGGCAATTTTTTTAAGCAGGAAATTGATTTCACGTAACACCACGCATGCTCAGTCCTACAATCTGCAAGCAACGCTATGGGTGAAACGTTGACAGGCATGCTTTCAATTTCCGGGCACAAAACACGAAATTTAGGAAAACATTTAGACATCAAATACACGTTTATTTTACTCACTGCATGACAGTCTTTACAAAGAATCCACATTTTTTCGTTTTCATATTCTGTAGGCATTGGTGTGTGGAGAATTTCTTCGTCCAGCTGATGCAACACAAGAACTGGTCAGTAAAAAGTCCGTGAAAAAGAACTACAATCAAAATTTGTAAAACAAAAGGTGTACAAATGTTTACGAAAAATGTATTAAGTTCAATAACTATGTCTTAGTACAGTAAGATCACAGTCAAGTTTGCAATGTTTACCTCACATTCACAAAGTCTTTGTTTCAACTTTTTCAGAACGATTACAACGGGAAAAGGATTAAACCACAAACCATTTGTTTGATATGCTAAACCAGTGGTTCTTTACCTTTTTTACATATCTTACCCTTTCATCAAACAAGATTACCAGATTTACCCCAATACACTCAATGGTGGTCATTTATTAAAAATACAAAATTAACAATCTCATACAGTTTAGAAGGATTTATAAATTTACATTTGCTACAATTTATGGTTCAGTAAATTTATCCCTTTGGAAGATGAAATTTATTCCCAGGAGTAAATTTACCACAGGTTAAGAACCACTGTGCTAAACTTATGCAGTCTCCTCTCTCAGCATCGTGTATGCTAATACACACAACGGATTTAGAGTTAGTCACAACTTAGCCACTACGCACATCCAAATCTCCGTCACATAAATCAATTAGAGGAAGATATGCTTTATACGCCGTTGCAATGAATATCCTGCGTGATACATGAGTGCGCCATTCTTGGAAATCCAACGCACACAACAGCAACGAAATTTCTTTTGAGAACTCTGATGTCTAAGCAAGAATTCGACTTATAGTCAACGGGTTGTTCTTAGACTAATCATAGACTGCAAGTATGCATGCAAAATTTTACCGCAGTTTGGACAAATGTCTCCAAATAGTCCAATCACCAGGAAGCATTTATATACGAGGAATCCGTGAGAAATCTTTGTTTTTGCATGGAGCGAAGGCTCCAGCAGGAAGGCTACCCCACGGAGAAAGTAAACTTCAGGTTTTTGACGCAAAATATCAGAAAAGAGAGAAATACTAAGAAACATTCCATTGCGCTGCTATAAAATCGACGAATTTTAAATTTAAATCTTGAGTGACACAGTTTTTCAGCAGCGACATCGTGAAGCAGTTCGCAAAAGTGTTATCTATTTTCTCGAAACTCCCCGCTATTTCGTTTTTCCTCGAATATTTTACAAAAATTTGTAGTTTCCGGTCAACCAAAGTCTTGTCGAATTTGTAGTGAAAAAAATTGTGAAGCACGAAGCTTTGACGCGAACAGAACCCAACGCGGGTTGAGGAAGCTTAAACAAATCATGGGCTCAACCGCGGCTTCCAACTACACGTTATACCCATGTGATACTCTCTGCCATGCTGTTGGTACAGCTGCTACTCCTACTACGGAGGTTAAAACGTAGTGTAGCTAATTTTCAAATGCGCTCATTCTAGTGACAGTAAATAGTTTACACTGGACCTCCAAGTCACTGTTTGCTGCTACTTGAATTAAAAAGCTGCAGACTCCAGCTGTTGCGCAGACCTCAAATTCGCTTTTATAGTTTTGCACTGTCAGACGAGTTTCGAAACAGAATGCAAATAATCCTGTTCGTACAACTGCTAAAGAATCGATCAAATCACATCGATTTTTGCAAAATAATCTGCACCAAAAATCACTATGTTATCCGCAGACAAGGTCGCGAAGCAAAACACAACCACCGGTATTCTTATTCATTTGTTAGAAGTGCAAGCAAAAAAATTAGGTCGGTGTTCAAGTTAATCAAGCCAGGCGGCGAGTCATGAACAATCGCTGCGCGGCTATCAGAAGTCAGTATTTTATTAGTAACTGCTCGGCCGCGCAGTTCAGAAAAACTATAGGTAGCCAAAGAGAATTATTTAAAAACCCTAGACGGAAAGCTTACGAACCAATTACAGTACGCGACTAAAAAATTACCAAGTTTAACACTAAGAACCACAGCGCTAATATTCGACATTTGGAACTACCAACCATTTTCCATTGATCCTCCATACACACCATGGAAACGCCACAGGTAGGACACTGATAATTTCCTCTTTTCAACAATTCCTTGAAACATGCGCTGTGTATCAAATGTCCGCAGTCTGGAATGTGCGCTGTATCTCTGGATGAATGGATGTCCTCCAGACAAACCGGACAGTTGCGTTTAGAACTATCTTCAATGCATCTGTTGCAAACAAACAAGTTCAGTGAAATGATGCAAGCAACGCTTTACTGCATACATTAAAAACTTACTTGTGACTTATGGATTTCGGAAGGCAGAGACCACATAAGTCGCAGTGGTGAAAGTTCTCTTGACCACCGACGCGGCATATTCCACACTTTGCGCAGTGAAACTGACCTTTGTCTCGATCATCAAACATTCGACAAATAGCACAGAAGTACTTTCCGAATGTTGTTCCACAGTTCACACAGCTGGAAACATTACTCACAATAAAAAAAGAAACAAACACTAGACTGATATAAATGAACTATTCCACATAATAACATTAACCAAGGACAAATCGTCTTTTAACTAAAGAATACTTGCAAAATTATGGAAAAAATGCACTGAACGGTTGAGATTTTTCTTTCATTGGCCGGTATTTGCATTTAGGCAACAATTTTTAAAGAGCAATCACATGGTGTGAATGTCCTTCCTGGTCTATTTGCTTATATTTTACGCATGACTAAGCACAGATGACGTTTTTACACGTGAACTGTTCAATTTCCTTTCGCCAACCTTGTGCAAAAACCAATACCTTTCAAGGCTTTCAACGCCTACAAATGAGAATAGCCTGTTCTGTTGACTCCGACTACAAATAATTTGACCCCAACTCCGCTTCCATTCTGTTTATGTACATTGGTTACTTTGATCCCGACATTACTGCAAACAGGAGAAAACATATAAAGCAGTTAAAAATATCTTGTTGCTTCAATATGTTGTGCTGAATAGCTGAAAGAATTCTTTGCGTTTTAAGTCCACTCGTCCTCCAAGTCAAACCCCTGGCTGGGGTCCAGCTCAGGATATTCCGTGAATTCGGTTGCTGCTCGTCTTCACACCGTATGAGTGTTGAAACAGATTTTTTTTAATTTATTCCTTGCGCGGGATGCACGGGTTTGTTGACAATAAACTTGTATTCTCAAACTTAAGCATAAAATTGGGAAGGCAAACAGAATGCTTTGTTTCCAAATTTCCAGTGCTGCAAGTTTAATTCAAGAGTGCGCAAAATATTTCTTAAACATAGCGGTTCAAAACAGACTACCACAGCACATTAGATGCTCAGTAATTTACCGTGCGAACATACCGTAACTATGAGGTTGGTCACTAATTCATTTTTGGTTTTACTCGTTATTCCACACCTGGTGCATCCTCGCAGTTTTTCGTTGCAACTAGCTCGCGAATAATAATCTAATTATTCGGTGGGCTACTTCACAAGTGCTTAGAGGCCTGCCCGGGTCATGAATTCTGTCCATTCCCAGCCCACTGAGGTCAAACCCGCCCACAAAAATCTGGAAAAGTCAACCCGCTCCGGCAGTTTTCACAATCCACACCTCTTTTGATTCCAAGCCGTACTGACTTGTTTGGCTTTGTATTATCTAAAGTTTCTATTGATAGTATTATCTACGGTATACTTGAAGTTCACCGAGGTGGGAAGGGTCGCGCACGTAATCATTTGCCACGGAGATTATCTCAAAGTGTGGCATTTAAGACAAAGCTCTAGTACAAACTAACAATGGTCTCACTGCAAGATGGTGCAGGTCATCGATGGCAAATTCGCACTTAAATTATGTTTTGTAACCATGGGTGTTGAAAGATTTTTCCGGGGGGGGGGGGCAA
>JGI24021J15306_10013586_pt1 | contig 10120 bp, 6 predicted proteins | sample Ectturendosymbi1_FD_15306 | JGI IMG/M metagenome (IMG submission 15306) | reverse complement strand
TTTTGCTCGAGCGCTCTTACTGAGCAAGAGCCTTTCATTCTTCACCGAAATTTTCTCGCTGCTGGAAACAAACGATAGCCAGTTCAATAACAGATACGGATGCGCCCCTCTACCAAGCATTCGACCGTTGAGTTACACGCGTTTCTCATATGAAAGTTTTTGGCAGTGGAAATTCTCATATGAAAGTTTTTGGCAGTGGAAAGGAAGACCCATGGTGTATGGCTTCTCGGCTGTAGCTTTTGCGGGTCATTTACAGGAAACCTTTACGGGAGTCAAAAGGCCCGAGGGCCACGATTTACCCATTGTTTGCGGCTTCGTTAGCCACTTCTGACTTCCGCTGGCCATTCAGTAAACATGCGGGTCATTGCTCTTGGCTTTGCTGGCGTCAAATGGCCAGAGAGACACAATTTACCCATCGCTGCTCTATATGCACACAAATGTGCGCCACTCAGTTTTTGAAGAGGCATAACAGTCGCTTAATGCCTCGTACGCCATAAACATGACCTCGGGGGTAGCAGGTGCGTGACTGGGCAGACGTGATTCGTAACGCTCATGTGACTGAGGTAACGCTTTTCCGGGTCGTGTGTTGAGTTGCACTTTTCCGATGCTCATTTTTTGTTTAATAGTTTCCAACGCGCTTTTTGTTATGTTCGTGAATCTCATGAAAGCTATGCAGGATCAGGTGCATAATTCAACAGCTGAAACCAACCCTTTTTTCCGGTGACTTCATTTTGCTGTGTGTGGTTGGTTTTACTGTGGTAGGACAGAATACATAGGCCTCTACACAGTACACTCAATGCATTTTTGCCAATTTTATCTTAAACAGAATCGCTGCTGGTTTACAGTGTTGTTGTGTTTTCGTCGAATTCATCCTTTCATTTCGTTTGATGTTTTCATTATTTTTCAGATGGCTTTGAGCGCTGCTGCCCCCATCTACCGGGGGTACCTCGCCGATATCGACACCAGGTGGCAAGTTATTGCCGGGAGCGTCGACGATCGCACCAGGGAGGAGCGAGGTTTGGAGCCGCTGAAAAAGAACAAGTGAGTCTTGGTTTTGAAAGTAAACAAAGAACGTCTCCACGATGTTTACTGGATTACTATTCATACACTTCAAGAGTGAACTAAAGCATACCTTGTGCTTCTTAACAAGTTCCTTTGCCCTGATCGTGGGCAGAAGAGATTGTAGCTCTACTTCGCATGCATTGAACTGCTGATCACGTGATGTGACGTTTCCAGACACGTGATCCGGAAGTCGAGGTACGATTCGATCGACAGCTATCTTTCCCGCTCGTCTTCGCTGTTCAACGACATCAAGCTAGAGATGAACATGGAAGCAAAGAAAATGCTGGACGAAGCTGGTAAGTTTCCATTGCGGAGTGGTTGTGCTTAGCGAAGTATCCTAGTGATGGGTACGTTCAACTCTTGACACGATGTTCCGAAACCATGTACGCAAACTTAGTGCCAGTTGTGTGTGCAATGCTTTGCTTGCATATTCGCCTATTTAAATCTTCCACGAGCACCAGACCTCCCGGATGTCGTATTTTATTTCCCAGAAAAAGCTTTAATGTTGAATATTTTTTTGTGCGTCTTTGCTTCCACAGTGATTAGGGACTCAGTTTTGACACTGTTGCGATCGGAAAGCCCGAGCTGCAAGTGCACAAAGCTTCACACTGTGGCAGCAAGCAGCAACAGAGATCATCCGACGAGATCACTCTTGTCGTCACCATTAGCACGTACAATCAATTATTTACCAGGTTCACAAGCATTGGTAGAGGTCGCTCACAAATATCATTCTATCGGGATCACTCTTTTATTACTTGTTCGCGCCACATATATATGGATGTTGTTCTTCGCGCACATCCCGCTCGTGGTGAATCGCACATTCAACGAACGGAGAGGTTGTAACAGCACTCACCGTGAGAGGCCATGAATTTGGACCTATGGAGGCATTTTTTCAGCTGCAGATTTTTGACTGTAGACTATTGTATTTGCAGTTTGCTTTGAAAGGTAAGCAGTGAAATTTGAATGATTTTGGTTTTGTCAGGAAACATATAATTATTAATATTTCTATCAATTCGAAAATTCGCTTTTCACTCAATTAACTTATGAAGCAGAGATAAACTTTTCAAGTCCGTCCCGCAGAGAATGCCAGATTATGCAAGTCTCAAATCGTTATACTGTAGTCACATACCAATAAATGCATAATGGGCTTTGCAATCAAACACAAAAGTTTTTTTTTTCTGGAATTTGTCTGTAAATCACTCACGCACCATTCGCTGTCCTTTTGGCTCACCTCTCCTCGTCTTTTTTTCAACTTCGAGTGCCTTTTTCACAAGGTAGTAGTTGGCGCTCGGATTGCACTAAGAAATGGGAATGGCTGTTGCCATGTTAAAATAGACAAATAACAACTGATCGGAATCGACAAGGTATGAGGTTAACCTTATTGTCGTGCAGCGCTTCAAAAATGCTTCCCACTGAATTGAACACAGCTACGTGTGCTTGGCTTCTGCATCGAAGCAAGCGTAAGGCTGTGAGTGGTGCTTGCTTAGTCGTACGAATATTGCGAGTTAGACAGAAAACAAAACAGCTAAAGATAGGCTGATCGGATTTAGCGAATCCGGAGGATTTCCATCTTGGACCATCCGAATCTTAAACGCCAGTTTAAAATAAATGTTAGGGTTTGGCTTACAACGGCGATACGGGCGAGTCACGAAAAACGAAGAGAAGAACCCAGCGTACAGGCGGTTTTTGCAGCCGTTCAAACAATGCTGATAAATGAATTTTTTCGCTTTTTTGAAAAATCTATTTTCGTCGCTCGTTCAGACTGCATATTATTAGCAAACGAAGAAAGCAGAAATTGCAAGCTATCTGAAATTATTTATTCAACGAAATAGTGCTGACCACGCTAGACTGGTGGCGCAACAATGCTGAATGGTTTTCTTTGTTGAAGTAACTGATTTAAAATATCTCTTCATACTTGCCACGTCAGCATGTTCAGTGAAACCTTTTCCAGGGCGGGGCATGATTGCTGTCATGCTGCCATTTCGTTTCGCAGACGTGCATTTAGAAAGCTCTAGTCCAGCACCTATTGCACAGCACTATACGTGTGCCTTTACAGTGTTTTTGTTGTTGTGAATAATAAATTCGTTTCATGGTGGGTTTGTTGCATTGCTGGAAGCCAAAAAGTTAAGCATGTGAATTGGTTTCGTGTTTTAAATCAGATTTAGCTGTTTTGGAATAATTCTCGAGTAGTAAGGTGTCATGAATTGCCCAGCCTTAAAAAATAGCAAGTTACTGTATCCATCGGGTCAATACTGTTTCATTATGTCAACAACAGCCGTGTACCACGATGGTCTGACTCTTGCGGTCCTCGAAAGTGATGGACAGTGTCACGCTTGACCAATATCCAGTGCTTAGAACCAACAGGAAACAAGTGTTGCTATTGTTGCTGATCATCTGAGGGCACCTGGTTAAGAATCCACGCGGTTGCATTTTGTGTCCTGGGATTGCATTTTGTGCGAGACATTTTTGCAAAGGCATGCTTTTCTACAACGCGTTGCTGCTGCGTTCCGTGTTCACACTGTCTCGTTCTATAGTTGATTCCTAAACAAGAAATGAATGGATCCGACGGACGAAACGACCATTTTTCTTAGGCTTGTTGTTTTCACGTGACGCAAATGGCTTTTGGTAAAAAATGACGCGGCCAGCGTCAAAAAAAGAACCCAGCACCAACTTTGAATCGTTAATCTGTAATGTCGCAATAAAGGCACAGATACTTATAGCTAGCGTTCTGTCTAATGCGGTGGGCCCCCACCTTTTCCTAACTGCGCACCCCTAAGCAGGTTCATTTATTGCTTGTCGACCCCAAATGCTAATTTTCTTTATTTAAGGAACTGGAATGTCTTCAGCGTCTGCGGGGTTGAAAAAATCGTGATTTCAGATTTGTAACGAATGCACAGAAATCATCCTAATAACGGGCAATTGTTACCTTACCCGATGTTATAATGCTGTTGACTTGTGATCATCTAGGACAGGGCCTTCCAATCTTTTTCTGACCATGTACCCCTTCAGCATTTCGACAAACGACCTTTTCCCCCTAAAATCTCTTATGGCAAAATATTTAATCATGACTAATCATAGATACATTTACCAATAAGCGTATATAATCATTTTTGAAAATAATATTCACTGATATTTGTATGTACATTTGGAAATACATATAATATGTAAATAAACATTTCCCTTCTATTGCTAACCGTAAATGCGCCCCTCGAGACAGGCAAGTCTACTCCAGGTTGGGAACCCCTGATCTAGAAGGCGGCCATTACTCGCGTAATCCTGCTCCACCTTCTTGGACTCAACCACTGGTGTGTTGAAAATAAAGCCTTGCCCGACTTTCGGCAGCTTCGAATAGTTACGTCACGACTTCACATAGTTGCTTCACATAGACGCGCGTGTTGCACGTTTCAGTTGCAGCCACACGGTTTGAGAACGAGGATGTTGCTGCGTTTTTTTACGATAATCGGCATGAGACAGTTGACTTAATAACGCCCAAAAGTCCCTTTGCTGGAATGAAGCGAAGATGAAAGATGACGAATCGCGCCACGACTGGATGGTCTTTATTCAATAGGTGTGTGTGGGCCAGCATGGCTGTGCGAACTCCTTTTCATTTGACGGGCACCTTGGTGATCTCCACCCTCATGATTTTCTCCCGAAATAAGTAGATATACGTACTTCGGTGCCTGACGCGCCCACGTCGCAAAGTCCTTTGAATATGAACATTATTCCTTGAACAATTTTTCGACATTGAACATAACTTCAGTCAACTTTTGAGTGCCGCTTCTCGTGAGTGCATGTCAGTAATTAGAAGCTACGATCCTTAATTGCCGCTTGTCAATGCGGTTCAGAATATGTAATTACAAGTTTTCTGTGGATAATTTAAACTGTCAAATCCTGGACTTGGCTCGCATTAGTGCAGACAACCTTGCTTTTACCGTTACCCGGGATTTTTGACGAACCTGTCAGCTCTTGTCAAGCAGTCAGAATTTCTCGCTTAGCTGTAAACCGATACTCATTTCGCGATTCGTAAAAAGTGTTGCTCCAAAAGCGAAGCTGTCAGTTATCTTATCACCAGTTGTTTCTCATCCTATTTGACGATTAAAGAAATATATTGGAACACCCGTCGAATTTACTGAGAACGTCACTTATTGTTCAACTGAACAGCAGTAAAAACTCATGTTGGAAAACAGTTAACACACTTCGGTTTCAATAATTGTGACAGAAAGGTTTGAGTGCTGTTGATCATTTCGATTTAGACCTCTCTTCTGCGGATGGGCGCAACCATGCGAGCGCATGCTTCAAATTTGCGAAACGTAGGAATGCTGGGCGAAATTTAAAATTTCGTTCTCAGGGAGTGGAAATGTTTCTGTATTCCTCGAAACTTCCGCTGCGTCTCATGGGAAAGACTCTCGATACCAGAGAAGGTGTGACAGTTTGCTCCTGAGATACTTTTGCGCGGGACTGTTGGAAGCGTACCAGACTAGAGGTTATTACAGAAACCGCTGACGGCAAAGAGTTGTGTTTTGTAGATTTTGCGAGAATGTACGATTACTTAGCTCCGTACTTTACATGTTTTTTGATTAGCATGAGATGCCCGTGATTTGGAGTTTTTAAGGTTCTGCCAAGACCTGTGTGTTTCTATTTTATATTGTTCAAGTCGTAAATGTTGTTGTCATTGGAACCGCTGGTCGTTTTTGGAACCAATTAATTCACGCAATCAATCAGATTATTGCTTCTTGTCGAAACGTCTTTGATAGTTTTTTTGTAATGCCCCAAAACAAGATGTTTGGAAAGTGATTACGTCACCCCTTCCCCCTTTGACGTTGGTAGTTGGTAACGAAATTCAGAGGCAACTTCTGAAGCATATTTTTACAATCAATCTCCTTGAAAGCTGTTAATTATGAAATAGCACAAGTCATTCAAGCAGTCCTGGTGCGTTTGCCTTTGTGGAGGACTTCGTGCACTTTTTTGTCCAGTGGAAACGCGAAACATTTAAATTATACAGCGCACAATGCGTTTGTCAATTTTCAGAAGCAATTTCATAAAAAATTCTGTCTCGACCGGCAACATTTTGTTTGTTTGCTCACCACAGAAAATTTGTATCGTAACATGCCTCTGCTGCCATTCCAACACCGGAGCTGCACCTGGGCAGAAAATGGCAAGCATATGATGAATCTCATATGTCATAAGTTTGATCTCAGCATTGCATAAGGGACCAATGTCCCGCTGGCGTCGCGATTACACGGAAGTCAGCGTATGATAGAGTTGCGGCAAGCGCCTAAACCTTCACCATAAAAGTGTTGATTCCCATTCTTTCCATGAGTGAGCAAGTATTTAAGCGCTGTTGCTAGTGTTTTGTATACTGTACCTTAATTTGTCGGTTTGATCTACGACTTTTTTGAAGTTTGCACTAATATGTTTCGAGCAAGGTCAATGCGCGGGCACGTTGTTGTGAACAGCTTCTCGGCATTCTGTCGTATCAGCTGCTTCGCCAAGTTTACGGGCATTCGCGTTTTCTGATCCTTGGGTGATGTCATCCAGGTGTCGACGAGCTGCTCTCCCAGCACATCGCTCATTTGTGGATACGCGATCCGATGACACTTTTTTCGAAAAAGATCAATCTTGACGATGATAAAGACGCCGACCATTTCGAGGTTGGTAGTTTCCAGCTGAAAAAAACGCAATGAATTGATGTTTTTCGGTGATACTCGTGTTGTTGTAGTTTTCCACGAACTTGTTGCCCTTGTTAGCGATCATTAATGCAGGGTTCCCACGCGATATTGAAAGTATTGAAAAAGTTTGAATTTCAAAACCTTGAAAAAGTATTGAAATTGGCCAAAATATACATTAGGTATTGAAAAATATTGAAAATTCTAAATGGAAATGAAATTTAAAGCGTCTGAGCAGAATTTTACTGAAGGCAAAGCAGTTCATTATTTTTGCAGTGTTATGAAATGTGCAAAATTCAGTTTCATGATTAAGGATTTCAAAAATTAAGAAAAGTAATGGTATTGAGCTTTTTTAATTGAGTGTTGAAAAGGCATTGAAAACGTATGGAAAATGATTTTTGAAATGTGTGGGAACACTGCTAATGGCTGTAATTCTCATGTTTAGGGCGACTGAAAACTTAGAAACTAAGGGCTGCATCAACTTTTTCCTGTTGTCATGGATATTTTTCATGTATGTTGTCATGTACACAGACGTCATGTATGGCAAACATTGCACAGATAATAACACTCGTATTTCAGTTCACAACAAACAAACCTTAGCCTTGCGGCAAGCTTCTGAGGAATCTGCCTGCTTTCTGCTTTCATTCTTCTGCGATGATTAAAACTTGCAAGCGTATCTATTTTTCATAGGCCACAAAGATGGCGGCAAGTAAATCGGTCACAGTTTATTGACGGGGAAACTAGTTTCGCGTTTTCCAACGCATCATCAGTCCTTATTCAAATAGATTCGTATTTCAGTTATCATGCTTTAGAAAATTTGTTGTTAGTAATGCTTGTTTGTGAAACATCGTTTTCTCGCCGCCTTATTCATTCCCTGACAACATTCAATCTTCTTCAAACCCCAGTTTTTAATCTGTACTTCTGTAGCAGTATTTCTATGCGATTAAGGAAAATAATCATGTTTTTTTCTCGTCTTCTTTTTGTTTAAACGCTTGCTTACGTTGAAGTCGTTCGAACAACTAAGTTCATTTGAGCAGACATCTGCTTGCTCCGCAATCCCATGTTTTGACATAAATTGCTGCTTTCTCGCAGAACATTCAATCGACCAACTGGCAATCAATGAGATTCAAACCCCCACCACCAGGGTCTAAAATCGGGTGGAGAGTTGAGTTCCGGGTCATGGAGGCTCAGCTGACCGACTTCGAAAACGCTGCATTCGTCGTTTTCATTGTTTTGCTAACAAGGGTCATTCTGACGTACAAGCTGGATTTCCTGATGCCGATTTCTTACGTAAGTCGCATCGAGCGTTTGCGCAGATTGCGACGTTTTTCTGCGTTTCTGTGCCGACGAACGTGGTTCTTGTTGGTCTCACGCAACGAGAGCCTTTTCATCCTGTCACGTTTCATCATAACCTTGTAAATCGTGGATGGATGCGAAACAAACAACAAGATTGTTGACAAACGTGCAAAACGAAGCCGAGAATAACAGTCACGCTTGAAATGCGACCCTGGCGTCGATTGTTTGACATCACCGCAACCTTTTCGTTTTCACCCGACCCGGCAGTTGTTAAACAACAATAACCTCGTGATCTGATTCCGCCGCGACAACACGTCACGTGCGCGTTCAACGTCGAAACTGCAACTGACCGGCGCCTTCGCTGGTCAAAGCTTTGCAAAATAAGTTTATTCCCAAACTTGTATTTTCTGAAAAGTTGAGGGTTAGCTCTTCGGCATTTAACCGGGCTGATTACACCGAAGTCACCAACTGCTTCCGAGCTCCAGGCAAATGTCACGGATTTCCCTTTGCTTTGTACGTGGCCCTCCCTGGCTGTCTGTTTGACGGCATGCAAATCCGAATCCTTTTTTAACAAGTCCAAATCCGTTTCGAACAAATGCAAATCTGTTTCGAACAAACTGTTACCAAAAGTGTTAAAGCGCAGCGATGCTGTTTCCACTGCGGGACTTCTCGCATTGATAAACGAAAGAAACTCCGTTTTGCTCAAACAGCGTTGGTTCGCAAAGCGAGTTCACGTCACAATGGACTTGTTATTTAGGTCGCTGAGATCATACGAAGAGCATCATCAATTTTAGTAAAAAATCTTAATCGGGTCCTCGCTCTTGTTTGTTTCTACTTGTCTGTCTGAAGTGACTTTTTGTGCGCCATTATGTAAATGATTTAGGTGTTGATACGCTGCTGTTAACCATTCAGTGTCACGTGGCAGGGATTTGCATATCGGCTTGGTCAACAAAACGTTTACGTTTGTTTACGTGTGTTTGATGCCAAACCTTCTGTGCTGCATTTATCTGTTTGTCTTCATCGGAAACCAGGTCGATCAAAATATGAGCAACGCACACAAGAACAACGCCGTCGCCACTGAACAGTTTTATTTTCGCCGCAATATCATCACCAAGGGAACGCCGGCATGCTGCACCCAACTGTGTGCGAATTCCACTACCAATTGCATACCATCCACCGACTGCCTTGGGGGTAAAAAATTTGATACGGAGTTTCTTTCTATAACTTTGCCTAGTGCTTTTCAAAACCTCGTTACATGCGTTTGTACAATGTTTGGATGAAGGGAAGATAGCTTTCTCAATCTCAATTTTGTTAGATCTAGCTAGAGCTTTCCATACTGTTGATTCCACAACCCTCTCGGGCAAGTTGGAGGGATAGAGATTTGCTTCTTCAGTTTTTATAAAGCTACTTAACAAACCGGTATCAACGAACAGTTGTCGATGGTTTAAAATCGAATGGGAAACTTGTGGAGTGCCACAGGGGTCTACATTGGGACCTTTTTATCTTTTTTAGGTTATTTTAAAGACCTGTTTCGACGAGTGAATTCATTTTCCGCATGTTGCTTGATGACACCAACCTAACCATTGTTTCTGACAATTATCTGTCACTACAAACGACAGTAAATTGCGAAATTCAGTAAAGTAAAGTTAGTTTAAGTTAAATAAACCTTTTAATTTAATACACGATTGCCAGTAGAAAGAAAGAAAAAATGAACTTTTTAATGAAAATTTGTAGTCATGAAATATCCCAAAACGAGTTTATCAAGCATGTAGGAGCGCTATTAGATGAATCTTTAACTCGGCAACAAGACATCGCTCACGTTCCCCTAAGTTATCCAATTGTTGTTGGGCTGTGTCCCAGGTCTGGAAATATGCAGACTAACAACTGAAAAGTGTATTTTGCATAGCTTCATGCGCATATTCAATACTGTATAACCAGTTGCGTATGTGTTGCTAAGTCTGTCTTAGATCCTTGAGTCAAACTTTGGAAGCGTATGGTACGTATTATGACGTCAAGACATAATACGAGTACAGCTCCTTTGATGTCACTGTTTCATAAATTAAACCCGTTAACGCTAAACGATGTTTTCAGGTTGG
>JGI24021J15306_10013583_pt1 | contig 10120 bp, 4 predicted proteins | sample Ectturendosymbi1_FD_15306 | JGI IMG/M metagenome (IMG submission 15306) | reverse complement strand
GGGTGAAATTCCCTCGCCATGACCCCCGTTCTCTACCGTTCCTGGGGACAGAACAGACACGGGTTTGTGTGGGCCATTATGATCAATCCACCTGGATTTCCAATTACCACTTTGAGAGCCGGCATACGATATATTCGTACTTCGATTTCGGCCTAAAAAGCAGTAGTTTTCGGTTGCCTCACCAACACCCTAGCTCCTCCGCAGATTGCGCTAGAGAGCTGTTCAAGTGGTCAAATGGATCGGCCAGTCTAGTCGATTGCACTCAAAAAAAGTTTTTTGGTTGGGGAGTGTGGATTTTTTGTGAGTGACGTCATAAGTGAAGTAGTTTTGGGATCCTTTTATCTCATGTTCCCTGGCCTAGGGCCCAACCGCTAGGCCGAAGTGTTTCACTGAAGTTTTCATTGGAAACTAGGCTAGAGTCTGAGTTTTTTTAGCCTTTGATCAACTTTCTAGCGTTTCTGGTTCAAAAGTTATGATCTAAAATAAACAAGTTAATTAATTATCTAATTTACTTTTGAACCAGAAACCCCAGCAGGTCATCCAAAGTATCAAAAGACTTGGATTGTAGCATAGTTTCCAGTAAAAACTTCAGTGAAATACTACCACCTAACGATTGGCGCCCAGGGCCAGGCAAAGTAGGCCAAAGTGGCCTAAAATTCCTCCACTTATGACGTCACTCACAAAAAACCTGCACCCCTCAGACAAAAAATTTTTTCGAGTGCAGACTAGAAGACTTGCTGCGTCTTTTGACGCTTCAANCAGGTCCGTAACCTGAACAGGAGCGGAGATATTTCCGTGCAAAGCCACGTGCGTTTAGGCGTTTTTTTCTGAAAATCCCCGAAAGTAGGTGGANGCCAAAGACTTCATGAAGAAGCTTGAAATGATGCACATATTGTAAGCACAGGTGTGCGGCTGTATTACAGTGCACCTAGGCTTGCCATATCAAAAAACGAAAGGGGAAGCTAGTGATGCATCAAAAAGTCAACTCAATCAAGCAAATTGAAATACGTCAGTTTGAAGTTTGGCACAAAAAGTTAAACGTTCATAATTATCTTTCAATCCTTTTTTGTGACTTTCCTTTGATCGCACGATCTGGAAAAAGTCACGTCACTATCAGTTTGATTGGGTGTGCTCCACGCAGCTAGAGTATAGGTCCATGGTATTAAAGAATGTGAGAAGTATCGGCATTTTAATACGTAAAAACTAGTGTTGCCAAAAAAAACAAGTTTTTGAAAAATTAAATCCATAGCATGTGTTAGTAGCCTTGCAACAGGAAAAACAATTTAGCTACAGCAATTTAGTGTTTATGATTTCACCCTTTGGATGCCCGGGGCCTTCGTCCCGTTCGCCCCTCATCTGCACACCACTGTCTGACAGAAATGTAGTTTTCCAAACCACAATTTTCTTGATTCTGGTTGTAAGAACTAACAAACGATCCTTAGGCATTGACGGCAAAACCAGTGACTGCCTTTCCAGAAATTGTTTGCATTACATTACCATTATCTTGAGTTACATTTCTGCTAGTAACTGTTATCTGAATCGTCTGAATCCGTGATTGTTCTTTTTTCCGCTGATTTCCTCATGGTAACAGCACTCCTTGTAAAACACTACCACATTACATTACCCAAAAAGGTTTGGTGTATTGTCCTAGTTTTGTGCACTTGATTTAATTCATTTTCTGTTCAACTTGAGGCAAACCAAGTCAGTAAAATATCAATGTGTGAAAACGACAAGAAGCCAGAGCCACACTCATGAAAACCAACAGCTGCGGAGCCGGAGCTGTGTCATTTTTACGACGCCTCCGCAGCCCTGAATAATCCTAGCTGTAACCAAGCACATAGACGATCCAGCATAGAAGTTTAACAGATAAATTGCTGTAGCAACAACCTCTAATGATTATATTATAGTTTTAAAAAATTGCAAGTAACTAACAAGTCATAATATCAGGCTACTGAAGTTAACTCAGTGATCAATTAGTGTTTGAGAATTTTCCCCCCTTTATGTTGTTTCACCCCCTTTGGATTTTTTGCCACCTTGCCATTCAAAATCGCCCCCAAGTGGGCGATTCTGCCCACTTTGAGAAACACTGGTCTAGAGAATGTCGTCTTCTGTTTCGTCACAGCTAAAACTTTGTCCCTTAAGGTATGTTGCACGTATAGGCAAAATACAGGCCATGTTCCAGGTAAAAAAGTGCGGCTAATAAGCGAGTATATATGGTAGATCAATTAACCCTGACTAGAAATAGCTGAACTTTCATTCAAACCTTTTTGCGTTGATGCAATATCCCTTAGGCAAATTTAACACCAGTACCAGTGTGCGAAATAAAATATTTATTGAAATGCCAATACTAAAAACTACCAGTTTAATAATTTCATTAACACTCATAGCATCCATGCGAAACCTATAATATACGTTTCATGAATCAAAAATATGTTCTATATTTATTTTCATACTTGATGGAATTTAAATGTAACTTTCACCTTATGCCAGTCTACACTTACAAACTTATGCCATTCTAACAGTTATGACTTCTGAATCTGCAAGGGTTAGTGATTTCAGTCCGCATGTCATTTCTGTAGTTAAACAACATAGAATCTGTGACTTCACAGTTGATATGTTTTATAAAACTTCAAGTGGTTTTAACTTGTGTCATCATAAGATCTCTTTGCCTTCTAATCTATACTGATACAAAATTGGCCATGTGAAAACCTTTTAGGCTAATGAAGTGTTTCATAGACATCAGACAAAGCTCTACAATGACATGATTTTCTTGATTTAAATAAATGATTTTTATTGCTTAAATCATGATTTCAATCACTGATTTGAATCAAATCAATCAACCCTGATTATGTTGCTAAACAAACACAACCAACCATGTTACACAACTAACTCCACCTTGCTGTCTGAACAGCAAGCTGCGCAATGTTAAAACTTTGGTCATAAGCATTGAAGATAATATCTCTATCTGGACAACCCATAATAAACTTTGTGCAAAACAACCCCTGCACTGATTACAGTGGTAAAGTGCAAGTCGCAGTTTTGTGTGCCCACAACTAGGCAAATATTTTTACTAACTTAGGTACACGAAAAGCGGAAGTGCTAAATAGCCTTATAATAAATACTACGGCCAAAGTAAACGAACTTACATCATGACTTTTGAACCCGAAACTCCAGCAGTTGATCCAAAGTATCAAAAGACTCAGATTGTAGCTTAGTTTCCAATGAAAACTTCAGCGAAATACTACCATCTAATGTTTTAGGCCCAGGGCCAGATGAAGTGGGCCAAGCTGGCCTAAAGTCTTCCACTTATGATGTCACCACAAAAAATCCGAAACCCAAAACTGAAAAATATTTTTTTCATTGCAAACTGCAAGACTTGTCAAGTCTTGAGCATTTGAACAGCTCTCTAGCGCTAACGGCGCAATTCGGTAGTAGATTAACATTTCTGGTGGCACTTTCAAAGTATATTAACATTAGGTCCTGGCCTGACGCATGCCGCAACACACTTGTTATAACATGGAATGTCGCTGTTCTGCACACGAAGTGTTAACACCTTCAATGCAGATTGACCCGTATGTGTGTCACACGATCAAATGTGATGGGTGTGGATTAACACCTATGTAGATTGTAGGTCATAAGATTGTCATTGCGATGACTTTTTTCGTACTAAGTGTTTTGCAACAAAAATTTCCACTAATGTTCTTCATACCCAGACACATAAATCCTGAAATTTCACGCAAATTTTCCAAAAACGTTTGAAAATTCCATGCAAATTGACCAAAAACGTTTTAAGTTATGATGTTTGGATCAAACCATCTTTCTAGGACTAGTCTACAAAACTTTTTCAAAGAAGTGAGGTCCAACAGTTCTTTCATCAAGTACAGTAATGTTTTTCATACTCGTTTGTTTGCAATGAAATCTTACAGTAATGTTTTCCACACCTACTTGCATAACCCTTAAATTTCAGGTAATAGGGGCAAGAATTTCTTTGGTTATGCGGTTTACTACCACCAACATTTTGCTAGGCCTAGGTTACAATACTTTTTGCATAACACTTAGGTCCTGACAGTTGTTGCGAATAACATGAAAACTTTTTGTACTCATGTTTCTGCAAAGAAAATTTTAACAAATGTTTTTCATACCTACCATATTTATTCGAGTGTAAGTTGCATTTTTTGTACTAAATATACACCCAAAAAGTCAGGTGCGACTTATCCCCTTGTGTGACATGCGCATGTATGCTGCTACTGTGCGCGTTTTATCTAGACAGCGCTTTGCACCTTCATGTGTGTGCATGCATTCGCATGTACACTGCTTCTGTGCGCCTGTTATCTGGATGGTGCTTTGCACCTTCATGTGTGTGCATGCATGCAAATGTATGCTGCTACTGTGCGCATGTTATCTAGATCGCGCTTTGCACCTCCAGTGAATGCAATGACTTTGATGGCTTTTAAGTTTTTCTTACGTGATTTTGATGAATAAATGTTGTTTGAAAAATTTTGTACCGTTTGATCAGGTCAAATATGGAGGTGTGACTTACATACGCATGTGACTTATACTCGAATAAATACAGTGTGTACGTCATCCCTGAAAATTTAAAGTAATTCTGACAAAAAACTTTGGAGTTAAGTGCATTGGATTGGAACTACTCCAGTGTGTAGGCTACAAAACTTTTTCCTGTTCAAAGCTGTTGAGCATTTGTTGCATATTGCATCATAACTTTTTTAGAAGTAGTCTTTTTGCAACAAAAAATTACAAGAATTTTCTAACATTTTTGCATCTTTCCTGAAAAGTTGAGTTGCATTCATCAATAACTAGCTCCGAGTTATTTATTGTTTAATCAAGCAACTGAACTCTGTTCACAGTGCATCAGATAGAGCTGTTGCTGTACGATGCTTACCTGAGAAATTTGTGTTCAGTAAGTTGTTGAGTAGAGCGGAATAACTTTCTCATGCTTGTTTTTTTGCAACCAAATTTTACACAAATGTTCTTGTGAAAATGCATCTTACCTGAAAACATGAAGTAAATCACGCTACTTTTCCGTTTATGTATTTTTAGATTGGAACTACTCAAGCACATAGACTAGAAAACTTTGTCTAATATGGTACGGTAGAGTAGTGTTGTGTAAACTACGGTAGAGTAGTAGTTGTGTGGTTGTGTCACAAGAGTGTTGTTATGGATTTATGAAATTTCCCAGAAAATTTGAGGTCAATCCTTCAAAAAGTTTTTTTTTATTTTTTAATTGATTAACCTGACTCCTGTTCACCATGCTGTTGCTGATGTTACTGGCAACACACTTTTCCAAGTCATGTGGGTGCAGTAAGTTGTTGCATAAGATGCAATATATAACTTTTTTATGCTTGGTAGTTTGTAATCAGAATTTTCATGTATATTCGTCTTGTGTAAATACATCTTACATGTACATTTTACGTAAATTGATAAAGTGCTTTTTGAGTTAGGTGCTTTTGACTCAAGCTATTGAACTCAAACAACCAAAAACTGTTCTGCACTGACTGAATAATCGCACAGAATTCATGCCACACTGAAGGTGTTAATAAGCATGCCTAGTTAAGTGCAGTAAAAAAAGGTTAATGAATTTGGAGCTAGAGGCATTCATTGGGACAATATAAAAAAACAACATTTGTTTCATCCCATGTTCACAAATTAGTTGATTTGTTGGAAAACTTAAGTTAACCTTAGATAGGACCCAAAAGTATGGAACAAATTTCATGTGCTTTTATGCTGCTTACATCTTAAAGATGTCAAAGTTGGCATCATGTTTCTACATAGCGTACTTTTAAATCTGGTAATTTGGAAAATGAGTTTTATGAGCCCAAACAGATCTGTTGATCTGGGAAAAAATACAGCAGTTATTTTTTTACCCCATGTGTTAATAGGTAATGTTGTCTCACTGCAAAGCAGATTTATTGATTGCAGAATAAATGTCATGCATTGGATTTCCCTGTACAATGGCATTTAAATTCAGTTGATTGGTGTTATCTATATCTACTTATGACAGCAGCTTATTAAAATTTTCCGATCACATTCATTTGAGTATAAAAAGTTGTAAGTCAATTCTAACTAAACATTATGAAGATCTACCACAATTGTATTTCAGTTATATCACAATAGTTTTTGTGAAGAAATAGAAGATTAAAAAGATTCTTTGCAAGCATCATAGTTCAGTAAGGTTGTGTTTATGCAAAATCAGCACAGAAAAGTAATGTTTTACTGCTTGTAGCTGATGAGCCATGTAGCCAGAAAAATAATTTAGGGGTTGAGAATAATTGCCTACTTCAATAAATGATTGCCTTTATGCATTCATGTCAAATTTTGCTCAAAGAGTTTCCATCCAAAACTTAAAGGAGAGCAACTATTCTTTTTTAACACCTTGGGAAAGACCCTGTAGCAGATGTTATAGTTGGAAGTATTTCCTTAGTTGCAGTGTATTTAAACTGTGGCAAATCAGCTTATTACACTCAAGAAGTGAAAGTGGCTGCATCACAACAGATGGATTTCATGCCTGATTCACAGATATTGTGCAAAATATCAAAGTTTTACTTGTCTTGCAGTTTCATGGACAACTACATAAATAGTAGTTGATAATGGCATCACAATCAAACTCCTAACACACTGCACTAATGTTCTCTAACCTTTAGATATAGAATGCTTTCCTCCACTTATCACTTTTGGTACTGCTAGTTCCCCATGAGAGAATAGGCTGGATACTGGGCTGTTTTTGAGAGTTTATAATAATGACAGTTTAATAGAGAACCTTGCGATTGAAGCCCCAAAAAGTGCTTTGTTTGTTAAATCTGCGATTTCTCTTCAGAGCTTTTGTATAGGTTTTCAAGAGAAATAGACTACAGCCAGTATCCAATAGAAGTTTGTATTGCTATGTCTACTGGATTCTGTTTCACAAAAACTGATTTAGCCAGCACAGAACTGGCCGCAATGAACATGGAGCAAAGCAACCAACATGCAAAAACACAACGCAATCCATTTCAAAACTACTCTCTTGACTGACGAAAACACGCAGCACTTCATGACTGTCATGTGCACGAGCCAATTACATGCAAGTCATGGGCATATTGCATTTACATGTAGTAAGGGAAGTGATTGATTGAGCCATGGTACAAGCTGCAAGATCAAAACGTAAACAATTCGAAAAGGAAAGATCTTGTCACAGCGCCAATGTTTTGCCAAATACTAAAGCAAGGTTGAGAGAAAGCGTGTGAACTATAGTGTCAAACATATGCAATGACTATGTAAGTCTCATTCAGTGAGAATTGTTTCCAGATTCATTCTGAACAAGTTCAAAGTCAGTGAAAAGATTTAGTCTTTTTTGGTAGTTTATAATAAATAATGAAAATAGTTCAATGGTTTGAATGTAGGTTAAAAACTTCTTGCATTTGGGTTGAAAAATCAAGAAACGCACCTACAACATTTAATCAGATAGAGCAGGGGTGGCCAACTTGTCTTCAGCTGGGATCGACTAGTAAATTTCTTGATAACTCGCAATCGACCGGTAGGTAATAAAGATGCAAGTACAAAATGTTATAAAATGCAATAAAAAGGAGTGTAATGAAAAAAGGATTATTGATTTAAAAATATTCTTTTAAGGTATCTTGTCAATTCGATGCAAAATCAGGCGCGATCGACCAACTGAGACTCGGCTATTGACCTGTTGGCCACCCCTGAGATGGAGGAACAAACAACAATTACACAAAGATTGATTTCAGTTGCCTAAATATTTTTGACGTAATTACACTTAAAAGTTGAAATGCGTGCCACCAATTCAATTTGAAATTTTTCATAGTAATCTCAAATGTATCNAAACAGTTTGCAGAGTACNTAATTCTTTTTGCATATGAGTTATTGGAAGTTGAAGATTGTACCAAAAACTCATGTGATTCAGGTGTAACTAGCATAAATACAGTAATACGTGATTCATTAACTAACATAAATGCAGCAAAATGTTGCATTCAAAGACTGCATCTTTGTCTGTTTTGAAAATTTATATTATGCTCCTGAAACTCATTTAGTTTGGATGTTACACACAGAAAACACAATATGCACCAAAAAAATTCCATGCACTAAGAAGTTCTCCACACAGTTGTGCTAAACGACTAGTGTCAATGCTGTGTTTTTTGTTAAGCTTGTACACATTGAATTTATATAAGTGAAAAATCATGAAAGTCAGGCGTGGGCAAACATTTTTTTAGAGGGCCATATTGAAAGCTTTGTTGGTACATAGGACCGCATACAAAATTTGCTTTGGAATGAAACATGGAATAAAATCTCATTCTAATACAATTGATAAAATCACTTTGAAATAGACTTGAAATATGCACTATCTATGTACTGTACGTGTGACTGTTCTGCGGCCACACAAGATGCCTTCGCTCGCCATAGTTTGCCCAACCCTGATCTAAGTCCTTGCTATTTTAGATGGTTAAAAATGGACCTGATGTGTAACTCATTGCATAGTCATTTTTTTTGCAGTCACAATGAAAAAGTGGATGGTTGCACTCAACACTCACTTAAATGGAATGTTTACCATGAACAAAAAAAATGATCCTGAATTATTTGTCCTGCTAATTTTATATGGAATTGACAGTTGCTGTTAAGAGTCGGGTTTAACTCTATTAGAACAGATGTTTTACTGGCAAACATACCATTTAAGTGAATGTTGAGTGCAACCATGCACTTATTCATTGTGACTGCATAAAAATGGTTCACTGGTCAGTGAATAACAGTAGCATGTGATTGCAACAGTTGACTCCTAAAGAATGTTTGGCTAAGCAACCGTGTGAAATCTGCATGTTGCAAAGCTGCTCTTATGATGTTGTTAATGCATTAAGGTTGTGTGTAAGTCTTGGGGTCATTCCCCATCAAATCACCTGGTGGTGTTGACACTACCATCACTAATTGCTTAAAATTTGGTATACAGGCAGGTTGTGTATAGAAATGCATAAATTTCCAATTAGAGATCAACCGATATGGCTTTTTTGGGGCTGATACTGATATATCGGCCATTTATGGACCGATAGTCTATTTCAGAAATTTTAAAATCTTGTTTTCTGCTTCAGTATAAAAAATTTGCATTGTATGCCTTACCTTTTTTTCAAAAACTTCAAAAATCAGGATTTATGAGGTAAAATTTTTTGAATTGCAGTAATTTCAATATTTTGCTATGATTTTTAATTCATCTGATTAATGATGATGCTTTTGTTTTGGCTGCGACAGTTGACGCGTGCTTCATAGTTCATTTTGTCTGCTTGTTTATGAAAATGCACCTGCTAGTATTGCTGCAAGATAACTGTCTTGACTTGTGCTTTCTTGTGCAAGTTGTCTGGATGCTTGAGAAATATAACAGCATTTTGTCAACACCTACTGAGGCTAATAAAATTGACCACTTCGGCTAATACTGGCCAGGTTGATATATTGGTCTATCTCTTTTTCTAATATCATTAAAGTCTGGCCAGTAGTTTCAAAGATGTTAGCCTTCGAAAATTCAAATTTTTAAAATTTATGTGTGTAAAATATGAGGGGTACCGCCTAATTTCTAAATGCTGTATCTGAGCAACCACTGGGTAGGTTTTGATGAAATTTATTTCATTAATAGTGTCATTTTGCAAGAAATTATCCATGGATTTCATTTCTACAGTTAGGTTTCATGAATAAGCATGTTGGAAGAAGAATGACCTTTTGTTTTGAACTTATCTTTGACCTTGTGATACAAAAAAAAACTGTAACATGAATAATACGCAGTGCTTAGACCTTACCTCCATAATATATTAACACTTTGGGGTCCGGGTGCTTTCGGGGATTTTCGGAAAAAAACCCTAAACGCATGTGGCTTTGCCCGGGAATTTCTCCGGTTTGGTATGCTCTACAGACCCAGTAAAAGTCTCAAAAGACACAGCAAGTCTTCTAGTCTGCACTTGAAAAAAAATTCTTTGCTTGGGGGCTGCGGGTTTTTTTGTGAGTGACGTCATAAGTAGAGGACTTTTAGGCCACCTTGGCCCTGGGCGCCAACCGTTAGGTGGTAGTATTTCGCTGAAGTTTTTACTGGAAACTAGGCTACAATCCGAGTCTTTTGATACTTTGGATGACC
>JGI24021J15306_10013579_pt1 | contig 10120 bp, 6 predicted proteins | sample Ectturendosymbi1_FD_15306 | JGI IMG/M metagenome (IMG submission 15306) | reverse complement strand
ACTCGCATTGCATCCTAGTTTCCAGTGAAAACTTCAGCGAAATACTACCACTTAATGGTTGGCGCCCAGGGCCAGGCAAAGTGGGCCAAGGTGTCCTAAAAGTCCTCCACTTATGACGTCACTCACAAAAAACCCGCACCCCCAAGCAAATATTTTTTTCGAGTGCAGACTAGAAGACTTGCTGCATCTTTTGAGACTTTTACCAGGTCTGTAGAGCATACCAGACCAGATAAATTCCCGCGCAAAGCCACATGCGTTTAGGCATTTTTTATTCCGAAAATCCCTGAATCTTAGAGTACGCCAAAGTGTTAAGCATGAAAGCAAACAAACCTGCAAGAGGCAAGAAGAACTCTGCAATGATCATCGACAATTATAATTAATATATAGGCTTGGTGAGGTTTAGGTACGACGCACTTATTTCCAAAAACAGTTAATTTGCATCGCAGTTAATAGTTAACAAAGTCAGTGCTCGTTTGCGAAATTAAACTAAAAAAATATGTTGATAAAGTCAGTGTAAATAGTTGAAAGGCTGGGAGAAGAGATGTCAGTCGATAAATGTTGACGAATGATCTGAAACAGCTGTGTGCAGTTTAAGTAAGTATGCCTAGAATTTTCAGGTGAGAAAATAGGCCTAAAACGGTTGCACAGTGTTTTTCTAATCTACATATTATTTTCTGTCCGTGACAATGCTGTTTGCTTTTCACATAAACCTTTCAGGCAGCAGACTAGACATAACATAAGTCATCCCACGTGGATGATTTGCAAGTATATCGTGGTTTAATGTAGGTGACGGTTGTTGGAGAAAGTGTAGACAAGTTCACGTTCACTAATGGTTGGTGTCCCTACACCACAAGAAAAACAAACTGTGGCTTGTCCAACAGTCAACACCTGAAATTAACCTTTTCATAGTCAAAAAAGATTGACACATTTTGTGATTTTTGTTTATCACAAAATGGCAAAACCTGTTGACTGTTGTCATTACTTTTAGACGTTTTGCAAAAGGCCTAATTTCTTGATTGTTCTGTTTTTCTAAATTGTGTTGAACATATTTTGCTGATCTTCACGCATTATTGGTTGCTGGCCTTATATTTGGGCGCATTGTAAGTTTTCCTTCTGACTGAAATGGTTCTTAGGTATTTGGACACTCATCAGTGATCTCAGACTATAACAAAAGGCTGGTGAAATTACAGTCAGGCACAATTTTATAAATTAATTACTGCAATAGTCTGTAGTCTGCCATTTGAACACTTTTCGCTTTGGCGACCTCTACGTTTTGTACATTTGGACTCATAAAAGGTAATATGAGAGTACATGCAGCTTACGTGAGAGTTAACACTTTGGCACTCGGGTTAATTCATGCGGTTCGCAAAAAAACAGCTGCATCGCACGTAGCTTTGCNCAGGAATATCTCCGCTCCTGTACGGGTTACGGACCTGGTTGAAGTGTCAAAAGACGCGGCAAGTCTTGTAGTTTGCATTTGAAAAAAATTTTTGGTTGGAGGTGCTGGTTTTTGTAAGTGACGTCATGAGTGGAGGACTTTTTGGCCACCTTGGCCAACTTTACCTGGCCCTGGGTACCAACCAGTAGATGCTAGTATTTTGCTGATGTTTTTATTGGATTCTAGGCTACAATCCGAGTCTTTTGATACTTTGGATAACCTGCTGGGGTTTCGGGTTCAAAAGTTATGATCAAAGTTAGTAAAAATATTGGACTAATTAGTTAATTAGATAATTAATTAATTGGTTTATTTAATATCATAACTTTTGAACCAGAAGCGCTAGGAGGTCGATCAAAGGCTCAAAAGACTCAGACTCGAGCCTAGTTTCCAATGAAAACTTCAGCAAAATACTTTGGCCTAGCGGTGGCGCCTTAGGCCAGGCAACATGAGCCAAAATGGCCCAAAAACTACTTTACTTATGACATCACTCACAAAAAATCCGCAACCCCCAACCAAAAAATTTTTTTTCAAGTGCAGACTAGAAGACTGTCTGATTCGTTTCAGCCCTTGAACAGCTCTCTAGTACAATCGACGGAGGAGCTAGGGTGTTAAGGCAACTGACAACTGCTGGTTTTAGGCCGAAATCGAAATACGAATATATCGTACCCCGGCTTTCAAAGTGTTAATGGTTTTGTCAAAATGATATATTCAGTAACAGTTCTGTGGCTGAACACATTCTAATTTTCACTGCTTTGACATTGCAAGTTTGTCCCCTCTGAACAGTTACACACAAGATATTATGACAGGCCTATAAAAACAGCTGGCAACACGCAGGGGATCCAAAAATTGATTTCTTTGCAGTTCTAACAATTTTATGTAGTTTTAATGATCTAGGTCATGCAGCAAAACAACTATCTTAGAAAGTCATGCAGCAAAACAACTACCTTAGAAATCTTTAGAGAAGACCTGTTTGATTATCTGTTTTATTTAACTTTGCTTACGGGTAACTGTTGCGTTACAAAGCCAGGTATTGGACCACCGTAACCGAGCGAGGAAATTCGCACAGTCCGCTTTGTGGTTTTTTTGTAATTTTTGCCATATTATTTTGTTTTACTTGACTTGCAACTGATTAATTTCCCGCGAGCATGCACGATTTCCCGGGAAGCTCCTTCCCGATTTCCACACCTTATGCAGCCCTGCCTATGACCTTGCTTGGTCCCATCTTGGTGTGGGGCCAGCAGAACTATAAGATTGCTGAACAGCGTGACATAGTTTGAGGCCTGTGATGGTTGCTGCCATTACAACCCTTAGTAGAGGAAAAGCATATATAAAATTTTCAAAGTTAACTAAATTATCTTTTTCTATTGGCATGCATGCACAAAACAGAAGGCAAGAAAAAAAGTCGAACATACCTCTCCCTTGCTGTTTACTATTTCCACTTTTGCCACATAAGCACTTGAATTTCTATGCACATCTTTTATATCCTAAGAAAATAAGTGCCCAAAGTGAGTAAGACATTTGCAAAGGTTTTCCTCTGTTTTAAAATTGCATAAAATTATGTAATAGTCATTTCATCAAGCAAATTTGTTTGAAACACAATACTTGGCACTTTACCAATGCCATTAAAGTCACCATGCAAGCTTCACACAAACAATAAAATTATATTTAATGGATATTACATCAACAATGTTTATTTCAGCAAGACAATAAGGTTATTCAGTGTCCAGTGCTACCAGTTAACACAGTACCAGCCCACGTATATATACATTCCTGTCAAAAATCCATGTTACCTGGCCCTGGGTACCAACTCAATGAGCCATTTTTGACACAAGTTTTTTTGGAAACCAGCATAATCATCTGAGTCTTTAGAGCCCTTCATTGGCCTTCTGGCATATCTGGAACCAAAATTATGGCTCAATAACCAAACACTAGATGAAAATTCTGGTCCCACAAAAGGTAACCTTGGTCATTTCAGCAAAATGGCCATAACTCGCCAGCCGATTCAGCTAGAGAGCTCTTCACACCCTATAAAGATTCAGAAAGTTTTGTAGAGAGATTTTTTAAATTTTGTTTTTGCTTGAGCCAAAAAATGGCTTGTTGGGTTGGTGTTCAGACCAGGTATAACTGGCCAAAAAGGCAAAAACATGCCACCATTATGACATCACCCACAGAAAACCCCAAACCCAAAACAAAAAAAACTTTCAATCTAAACGAGAACACATCCTGAATCAGTAGAAGGTTTGACAAGCTCTCTAGCTGGATTGACTTGCAAGCTATGGTGTTGCAAAGCTCTGCAAAAATGTGGATTAAAAGAAAACACTTTGAAAGCCGGGGTACGATATATTCGCACTAATCGGCCTAAAACCAGCAGTTGTCAGTTGCCTTACCAATGCCCTAGCTCCTCCGCCGATTGCGCTAGAGAGCTGTTCAAGGACTTAAACAGATCGGCCAGTCATCTAGTCTGCACTCTAAAAAAAGTTTTTGATTAGGGGTTGCAGATTTTTTGTGAGTGACGTCATAAGTGAAGTAGTTTTTGCGCCATTTTTGCTCATGTTGCCTGGCCTAGGGCCCAACTGCTAGGCCAAAGTATTTCACTGAAGTTTTCATTGGAACCTAGGTTCGAGTTCGAGTCTTTTGCGCCTTTGATCGACTTTCTAGTGTTTCTCGATCAAAATATGATCTAAAATAAACAAATTAATTAATTATCGATTTAAGAAATTAGTCAAATATTTTTATTATTTTAGATCATAACTTTTCAACCCGAAACCCCAGCAGGTCATCCAAAGTATCAAAAGACTCAGATTGTATCCTAGTTCCCAATAAAAACTTTCAGTGAAATACTACCATCTAACGGTTTGGGCCCAGGGCCAGTTAAAGTGGGTCAAGGTGGCCTAAAAGTCCTCCACTTATGACTAGAGACCAACCGATATTTGGATTTTACCGATATATTGGTATCGGCCAAAACAGGCCGATGGCCGATTTGATCATCCTCAGTCGGTGTTGACCAAAATGCTGTTATATTTCAGACAACTTGTGCAAGAAAGCACAACGAAGCAAGCCAAGACAGTTATCTTACTCCAAGGCTAGCAGGTGTGGTTTTAGAGACAATTTGTCAAGATTAACCATGGAGCATGCGTCAGCCATCGCAGCCGAAACAAAGGTATGATCATGAAGTTTCGCAATGCTTGAAGCTACCACGTGCAGGTGTTGTGTACGAATAAACTCCCATTGTACTTCCGGAAGTTTTCGCAGCACGAAAAGTTTGACCGTAACTTAAGGTGCAGAAGTCCAATCGATGCTCAGTTTAGCACAGATTAATTTTTAAAAAGCTTGCATGAAAAATGAATTGTGTTATGTCAAGCAACATTCATGGTGATATGAATATGATTAAAAATGCAATCGCTACTCACTAGTGACGACAAATGTCGCTGTGGAGCAGTTGCACGTTACATCTTAAAAGGATTCTACTTTTCTTAACCTGACGTGTTAGGCCTAACGTGCTGGTTTATACTGTACGCAAGCTGAAATGTGTTTGTGGGTTAAGTTAATCGACATTTTCCACGAGGCATGAAAATGGTAATTGTGATCTCACAATCCAAGCCGTTGCAACGTGCTGGGTCGTAGATGTAGCACACAACAAAGATGTGGCACACAACTGAGACTTAGATGTGGCACACAACAAAAGCAGTGTTTGCAACAACACAACTTATGCAAGTTAAAAGCGCATTGTTTGTAATTGGATCGGAACTACCGGGGCATTTGCACAATCATTTGATACGTAATGAGCACATGTGCGCCTTAGCTATTGTCATGGTGACTTGTTCTTATGAAATTTACTTCTGGCGAATGGGTGGTAATCAGTTATAGCCTAATGCTGCTTTTGTTTGGGCTAGGTTGTATATGACCGGCTAACCTACTGCAGGCTACTTGGTGAAAATGCAGATAAACTACTTTCTGCATGACAATCTTAAACTGTTGATATGGAACTACTGAGAATTGACAAATCAGTTGAGGTATTTCATTTCATACCAATGCCAGTATTTCAGTTGCAGTAACTAATGCAAGTACCATAGTTTTGCTTTTTTAAGGCATGCAGTTATTTAATGTTACATTGCATCAAAATTCCAAATTTGGTTCTTTACGACTTGGATTGACTTTTCAAATTGAAAACCCACTGAGTTGCAAAAGAGTCTGAAAGGTTGATTTGTGAAATATATACAAAAACAAAATTTCACAAGATTTATGTAGCACATTAACTGTTAACAAACATACTATCACAGACCAAAAAAGCTACTGCTGTTTCGGAAATATTTTCATTTTTGGCAATGGTTAATTGAATACAGTGTTGTATTAATTTTAACCTCCTTAACTTGATGCTCTATTTTGTACTTCCTTCTTCCTTTTCATTGTTCAGCATCTTTCAACTTTCAAGCACTGTTTGTGCTTTTTCGGGTTTAAACACCATAGGTAGTTCTCTTACATTCAGTGTTCTGCTCTTATTGCTTTGTTATTTTAACATTCCTTTTTTTTATTCATGGCACAGTGTTTATTCATTATAAACAGTGTATACTATGGTAACAAGTTAGGCTAATCAAATATTGAAATTGCTGCAATTTCAAAAATTTTAACTTATAAATCCTGATTTTTCAGTTTTTTAAAAAAGGTAAGGTACAAAATACATCATATTCTTGATAATGAAGCAGAAAACAAGATTTAAAATTTTTGGAAATATTGGTATCGGCCTCAAAAAAGCCATGTCGGTTGATCTCTACGTATGGCGTCATTCACAAAAAAATCAGCACCCCCAACCAAAACATTTTATTTTTGAGTGCAAACTACAAGACTTGCCGAGTCTTTTGAGCTTTTGACCGGGTCTGTAGCCCTTACTGGACCAGAGAAATTCCCACGCAAAGCCACGGGGGATCCAGCTGTTTTAATGTGAACGGCTTGAATTAACCTGGGTGCGAAAGTGTTAAGTTCAACAATATATTAGAAGATATAGATATAGTAGTATCCTTTAGTATTGCAGCTTAAAGAACTAACCTGAATATAGGTGATTTCAGCAACAAAGATACTACATTTACACCAAAAAACAAGCTTTGAAGTTGAGTACTGACAAGTGCTTCACTTTAGAAGCAACTCATGAAAAAGTTGATTTGTATGTACAGGCAGGGTTGAATGATTTAAATCAAGCAATAAAAATTTTTAAAATCATGTTGTTTCAGAGCTTTGTGTGGTGTCTATGACACATTTGATTAGCGTTCTAATAGGTTTTCATATTGCCTATGCCTTATATATTAGTGTAGAAAGCAAAGAATTCTAATGATGACACAAGTTAAAATCACTTGAAGTTTTATCAATTATAGCAACTGTGAGGTCGCAGATTCTTTGTCATTTAACTGCAAAAATGACATGTGGACTGAAATCACGAGTCCTTGCAAATTTAGAGGCCATATTGTTAGAATGCCACAAGTTTCAAAGTGAACACTGGCATGAAGTCAATGCTGCATTACATTCCATCAAATATCAAGGCTGTTGACTGTAAACATAGTTATGGAATATATATTTTTGATTCATGACACAGGTATATTATTAATATATATAGGTTTTTCAACTTTTATGCATACATGCCATGAGTGTCAATGACGTTACTAAACTGGCAGTTTCAGTATTGGCATTTCAATAAATATTTCATTTCGTTCACCTGGTACCACTGTGATGAACTTATTTGCATTAAATCATTTCAATTAAATCAGTGATAATATCAAAAAATCTAACAAAAATCATGCAGTTTTGAAGCTTTCTGTGATTTGTGTGACACATTAACACTTTGGCGTCTGGCTGCTTTCAGGGATTTTCAGAAAAAAAACACCCAAGCGCATGTGGCTTTGCGCGGGAATATCTCCGCTCCTGTTCAGGTTAAGGACCTGGTTGAAGCATCAAAAGACGCGGCAAGTCTTCTAGACTGGCTGATCCGTTTGAGCCTTTGAACAGCTCTCTAGCGGAATCGGCGGAGGAGGTAGGGCACTGGTAAGGCAACCGAAAACTTTTTTTATGCCAAAATGGAAGTACAAATATATTGTACGCCGGCTCTCAAAGTGTTAACTTGGGAGTCTTATCGGTTTCACTGAAAGGCCAAGACTTTTTACCACAACATAAGTTATGAACACTTTGGCATCTGGCCGCTTTTGGGGATTTTTGAAAAAAAACACCGAAACGCACGTGGCTTTGCGCAGGAATTTCTCCCGTTCGGTAAGTGCTACGGACCTGGTCAAAGTGTCAAAAGACATGGCACGTCTTCTAGTCTGCGCTCAAAAAAAAAATTTTGGTTGGGGATGCCGATTTTTAATGAGTGACGTCGTAAGTGGAGGACTTTTCGGCCACCTTCACCTGGCCCTGGGCGCCAACCGCTAGATGGTAGTATTTCGCTAAAGTGTTTATTGGATTCTAGGCTACAATCCGAGTCTTTGGATGACCTGCTAGGGTTTCGGGTTCAAAAGTTATGATCTAAGTTTTAAAAAATTTTTGACTAATTACTTAATTAGATAATTAATTAATTTGTTTATTTATTATCATAACTTTTGAACCAGAAATGCTACAAAGTTGATCAAAGGCTCAAAAGACTCAGACTCAAGCCTAGTTTCCAATCAAAACTTCAGAAAAATTGTAAATCGTAAGCTGCTGGTTTTGATAGTCATGCTTGTCAGCAAGTTCATAGATGAGATAGAGCCCAGGCTCTGTTAGAGTCCTGGTTCTGTTGGAAGCAAAAGCGGTGGAAGCGGAAGCGATAGGTGTGGAAGCGGAAGCCGTTGACGAAATAACCGCTTCCACATCCCTGGGCTACACCATGGTGTAATGTCTGTTCCACACAAAGACTAGCTTCTTTATTAAGTACACAAAATTTAGTATTACTATCAGCAATTTAACATTTATTTGTCAATGTATATAAATATAAAACAAACACAACACATAAAACAGTTCGTAGTAAATCTGTAGGCCTACACTGCGTGCATAGGTGATAATGTCCATTTTTCTTATTATCCCCCACTTGCTATTTATACGTGGTCATTTGCAATTAAACTCACCGATCTCCAGCCAGATAAAAATGCTCTTGCTGTTTCTCACAGGATACACCCTTCCCATTGATGGTGTATCAAATATCAATGAAAAGTTATTTGTGCTTGTATTAAGTCTTGCTCAATGCCTTTATGTGACAGTCAAATAGATTTAATGTCAGTAGTTGTTACTGCAAATGCCCCCCGATTTTGTGAGGCATTGGGATCTGAGAAGTTCAACTCGATCAGGGTTCACTGAGATGTGTGGGATTTTACCAAGGGGTCGACAGCCAAAAGAATTTGCAGACCCCAGTGGCGACAGTTGAGTGTGTTCTTGTGCTCTATGGAATTCGCACTCTATGGACTGGTTCAAACATTGAAATTAAAAAATGCAGTGCACAGCAGGAACAGATTCACTGGGCACTGCATGCGACAAGCTGCGCGCTTCACTTGCACGTCTTCTCCAGTCCATCTTTCTTTAGGTATACTTGGGTGCTCATTAGTGCATTGCGCAACTTTGTAGTGGCCCTCTTCTCGTTTTATTGCGGCGGAGACAAGCTACACGTGCCATTCGCAACTCTACTCCAAGAAAAATTTGTGGAATGAAAAAGTTGCAAAAGAGCCAAAAAGTAGCCAAATAAAAACTTTGCATCCAAGTGCTTCTCAAAAGAGTGAAATTTATGTTTTTTGGCTCCAAAAGAGCCAATGTGGCAACCCTGCCAGCAACGGCTTTCATGTATATGTTCATTGTCAATGCATCGTACCATAATAAGAAAACAATAATAAATGCAGAAGAAACTAATTTCTAAAAATAACACTCTTACCGCTACAATCCCATGAGTGAAGGGTAGGAGTGCGGTAACACAATCAGATGAATTTATAACCTCATCAACAAACAAACGATCAGTTGGTGAAAGTGGTTGGGACGAATTTTCCTGATGCAACAGGGTTAAGCTGTATTGGAATTCCTCGGCTCTTGCTACACAAAACAGCTGCGTAAGCCACACCACAATCGATGAGCAAACTGCAAACTTGTAGCCTGCGTTACACATCACACATTTGCTTCCTATCACATTCACAAAGCACAGTGTGCAAACCGCGCGAAAGATGTAATTATAAAAAAAAACGCCCACTTGCAGCGCTACGGACACATTTTAACCAATGTTATTGCAAAGACAAGTTGTGAAACCACACATGCATGGACGCCGTTAATGGTCCCAAACCGCTGATTTGTCGCATTAGTTTGTATGCAGGCGACAGAGCTCTGTAGCAAAATAACTGTTTTTCAAGGAAGATAGAGATTTCAGACAAGCTGAAACTGATGAAAATTAAATTTTACTTCCAATATTACTGTATTTTGAAGTGATTTTGCGTGATGTTAGGCATGTTTCATCAAAAAATGCAGGCTACGGACAAGGGAGTTTCACTCACGTTTTTCCTGTTTGAGTTAGGTGTGATACTTCATTAACTTCCGCATCAGACAAATTTGCCTTGATGAGCATACGTTTGGAACTGGTATATTTGCAATGTTTTCATTGACAATACTGTCATAACACTCATCTTGTCAAGCGTTAGCCTAGTTAGCCTAATCTAGTACAGGCTTTACTGCAAGTTACAGTAACACGAA
>JGI24021J15306_10013577_pt1 | contig 10121 bp, 6 predicted proteins | sample Ectturendosymbi1_FD_15306 | JGI IMG/M metagenome (IMG submission 15306) | reverse complement strand
AAAAAAAAGCTTGCATAGCTTATTTCTTCATCTAACTAACTGAAAACAAAATTATGCTAACGTTTCAAAAAACATCCATTTAATATTTAGAGTTGTTTATCTTACAGGCAGGAGGACGTAAGCAGTAAGTCATGTAGTGATGGAACGGCACACAAATCGTTTGAGGCCTTGCAGTCGCCATTGGAACCGAAGTCCGAAAGTTTTATCCCAATTGCTGTCCACGAAGTTGTTCCGCTAAGCCGATTTTTTCAATTTTAACTAGAGTTTAGGAACTGTTTAACTATCGTTTTGCTTAATATTGTGATGATTTATTATTTTCTTTATTTCGGTTTTTGTCAAACGCTATTTAACCAAACGATATTGCTGATAACCCATTTTCTAACAAAACAAAATTTGATGCCTTCTCAGAAAAAAATATCCTTAAATGTGTCAGCAACAAGTTTCTGGTTGCGAATGAGATGCACTCTTCTGAAATTTATATAAATACAGTACACATACGTCGAAAAATTTTGTTGCATTACTACAAATTGCATATATTCACAAGATTCATTACGTTCATCTCAGGCAAACTGTTCGGAACAAATCGACACGTAGTTTTCAAAATATCAAAATTAGGCAGATTCAAAATTAGGTAATCAAGAAAAACGCCACTTTCTATCAATCAGTTATTTAATTCATCAGATTCACAATGATGGGTCTCTCATTTTAACGATAACACATTTGACTTCACTATACTCCTTCAGCGCATACTCTCCAAGTTCTCGGCCAATCCCTGATAGCTTGTATCCACCGAAAGGAAACTGAGGTTTTTGAGTGTAATAACAATTGACCCTAGAGAAACAAATGCGCATGCTCACCACAAGGATTAGAAATGGCCAACATTACAAAAAATCGAAGCATATTTATTTGTTAACAGTATTGTTTTAAAACATAACCGACAACCAAAAGAAACTAACGTAGAATCTACTACTTTTTGAAAAGTGTGTCCCCAATCGATTGGCAGGCATTTTTGATAATAAAAAATATTATTTTGCAACCAATGAAAGCGGCATTTCCAACCCTGTACACGGCGGGGCTAACTGTCAGTGACGTACCATGAAAGTAGGCCCAAACGGAGATGGGCACGTTTACGTCATCAATGACACTTAAAAATCTAAATGTTACACAAGTGTAATGAAACTTCTTTTCTTACTTACTCTAATAGGCTGGGAAAAAGTGGGTCATAAAAACATTAAACTTGTTCGTAGTAGACTGTACAGGTCTATTTCTGCAAAACATACATACCATACTGTGCCTGCTTGAACACCATTGGCAACGGCTAATGCTTTGTCAATATCTTTGGTAAACACAGCTGCGGCTAATCCATAAGCAGTATTATTGGCACGTTCAATCACTTCTTCCACAGTTCTAAATTTGAAAATTTGTTGCACTGGTCCAAATATCTGCCGAAATTGCCAAGCAAATAGTTAGAAGCTAGCCACAATCAGCCCAGTTTTAATGCATTTTCTCTGAAAGTTCAATCCCAACAGAAAAATTCCGTACTGCCGCGGCAATCACTAAACGTAAAGTCTTGTGTAGTTTCCTGGTTGAGAAAGGACATTACTGCAACGAACGACCAGCGAGGGAGACAGTCATTTTTTCCAAGATTTGACGAACTTTAACCTTTGTGATTGTGTTTATGTTTCGTAGATACACGTGACTTAGAAACGGAGTACGACTGTTTCTCTTCTTTTACATAGGCGAAAAACCGGAAGCTTACCTCCTCTCGCGAAACCTTCATGTCATCAGTTAAATCAGTAAGTATGGTGGGTTGAACATAATAACCACTTTGCGTCTTCGCAGGTCCACCGCCACACAACACAGTGCATCCATCATCACGGCCGCTTTGGATCAAACTAAGAATCTTGTCTTGTTGCTGCTTGCTTATCTGTCATAAAAACCATGGTTATACCATATACAAAAACGTTCTGACAAACTGTGTTGGAAATAGTTTGGAACAGGCGCTGCTATTCATCAACAACACATTTGTGGAAGACCATAAGAGTGAAAGCATGACACTGCCGATAGATCAAAAGTAAAAGCAGGCACTGAATGTTAAAACAACCAACGAATTGACATATCATTAGCTTTAGCTTGAAAGTTCTTGAAATGAATGGATATTGTCACGAGAATGCCTACCGGCGAACGAAACCTTTCACCAGGCTTAATTCAGCTAAGAACACCAGCACGCCCAACATTTGCAGCGTAACACAACCTACCTTTGAGCAATTTGTTTTTCATGGCACTTGAAATTAAAGTCACATGCGTTCAAAAACATCATAGCTTGATATTACATCCCACACACACAAAAGAACTTTGACAAAAACACATCTTTTACTTGGTCCTTGAGATGACCTATAGATGACTTAAAATTTAATGTATCTTTGTAATACACTTATTGTAGCAGAAACTAAATAACATTGTATGCAAACCTCATGTGCTTTTATTGGGACCCACTGTGACACTGAAGTTGATAAAAATCACCTGGTTGTGTTTCTTGCCTTAAAAATAGTACTAACAGATCCTTATAAAGTGTGGGACTGACTTTTACACAGATAAGTTTGTATGTACGCATCAAGTGTGGAAAATACAAAATAATTCTTATCCATTCCAAGATTATATTTTTGCATCAACCTTCTATATATTCGTGTTTGGGCTGTGTCCTTTACTAAAATTTTATCTTCACTATTTTTTTTTACAAAAAAGCAAATCAATTCGGCTCCGGCTTCAATCATCCCAAAATACTTGAGCTCCAGCTACTGCTTCACAGCCCTGCCCATAGTAGCATTCTGCGCTATTGTCATACGCCTCCCCAGCTGTGCAGCAGGCCAAATTTGGGACTCCACTTGTGGGTGGCTGGTGGAGAAGACTGTTGCGAACTTTTAGAACGGGACTCTTTGCCTGAAGAACGACCACGATTCTTGTTAACGCGCGCGACAACCGATGCGCGATGGTTATGGTCATTGGCCTTTTGTTGTGACTACTCACAAGCAGACATGCACCAATCACTACAATTCAAAAGGAGAGGCTGTTTGTTCCGCTTCCACTTTTTTTCTTGACGGGTCAGGGCGGGTGGTTTTCTGGTTCCTTCTGCCTCGTAACCCATCGTGAAGCATTTCGTGTCACAAAAAATCAAACTCTTTGGTGTTGCATTCTGTGCATGTATTGTCGCAAGTTCATGAAATCAAGATCAATACCAAAACAGATTACACAAGAATCTTGTTTTTATGAAATTTTTTAAAACAAACTTGCGCCTTCAACACGATGCATATTGCCACATACCTGTGGTCCTTGATGAGTTTTCAATTCAAGAGGATTTCCTATCTTAATCCCTGAAGCTCTTTCCAAACTTTTTTTCACAAATTCGTCGTATATTTTTTCTTGCACAAACGTGCGAGAACCAGCACAACAAACCTGACCACTGTTTGTAAATACAGCGATTTGAGCCATTTCCACAGCATAATCCACTGTAATTAAATGTTTGTTTAATTGTTCAACCAGAACAAAACACACAACAAAACACACACAACACATCTTTGACAAAACTAACAATCCATATCTGCAAAGATTATGTTGGGACTTTTTCCTCCAAGTTCAAGAGTGACTTTTTTCAGGTTTGAATCAGCAGAAGCTTTCTGGACCAATCTGCCAACTGTCACAGACCCTGTGAAGGTTATTTTGTCAACATCCATGTGATGTGCAAGAGCACTGCCTGCAACAGCTCCATAACCTGCAAAACAACACCTTGGTGACGATTTAATAGTGGACGCCATCCCTCATCCAACCAATATTCATGACTTACAACTTACTTTTGTTGCACAAAACGGAACAAGCCAACACCACAACAAACTGAAATATTTGTTCACTCGTCAACACAATCTTATTAAAACATGACTATTGCATCAAATGGATCGCTTGGGTTTGACATTTTCAAGCAGAGTATTTGGATTATTCTATTGTGGATAGGATGTTGCGAAAGCCAAAACGCAAAGATCAAACACAAACTATGGATCAGTGTATGAAATTTAAACGTGCACCTCTTTCTGGTGACATTCTCTTTCTTCTTGTGTCACTGCCGACTTGGTATCGGCAAGCAAGATACTCATTTCATCCTTTTAGATTGGGAGCTAATGCACTTCTGGTTTTGTACTTTCATTATGTCGCGTTTTAATTGCAAACAAAAATTCTTTTTCCCCTCCTTAGCATCTCTTCCCTTCAACAAAACTTAAAAAGACAAATTATTTCTTACTTTTTCTTAGAGTGTGAAGTGATTTTGTCTTTTATGGATTCTACTAAAGACGTTTTATTCTTTACTTAATAGAGATTCTATTAATATGCATCATTAACCATTCACCATTTTCCAATTTGTTTGAATGCTTTTCTTCTGTCAATATAACTATTTACTAAAACGCCTGTCGAGACCTATCGATGCGAACAATCCCACAAATATTCGCTAGGCTTTATTTAACAAGATAACCATGCGACATCCTGAAAAGGTATAAAGGTATAAGAACGAATTAAACACCACCTAGGTCAGATCACTGGGCTAACTGTACAGCTTTACACAGATGTCCTCACACTGAGGACTGGCAGAGACTAAGTTGCACTAACTGAACTGGCGAGACAACGCGTGTGGCGTCAATTGGATAATCGGCGGACTGAAGGGAGACGCGACAGCTAATGGCATGGAAAGCCGGTGGCGCAAAACGTAGAAACACGCTACATTCACCCCAACGAAAATTGAGCAAGCGACACAGCTAAACAACACAAACCCCGTATTTGTCCAGGGCTTTACAAATTCGAGTAGAGCGGTGCAGAGTCACGTTTCGACAGGGCGTAGCGGGGCTATCATTGGGGCGATGTACCAACGTTAGTTGCTGTGCACATCGTCAAACACTCAACGCGGTGGAGTATCAGTAAGCCCGACAGGGGATTCAGGAAGCGGCGCAAGATCAGATGTTGTGACGGAACTTCCCTCCCATCCGAAAATCGCATTATAGCGTAGGAAGAGTTCACTTCCACTGGTTCAATTTAACCGTACTTCAGGTAATCATCTTTCCTTCTCACGAAACGCCGCAACAGAACAGTTCCTGGGGATAGAAGCCACGAGGGAAGTGACGAAAGTTCCGTCTTCGCGCTTTTGGAAAACCGAAAAATACACTCTTGTGGCGTTTCATTCGTGGCAAGGTACACCAGAGACCTCACAGTATGCAACGCCTCTGGAAAGACTGTCTCAAACGTTAAGTTTCGACAAATCTCGAAAAACCTTCAGAAAATGTCGTCACGCAGACAGAAAAAAATTCTGAGTACAAGTGAATTTAGCACTGTTTTGAAAACGTTTACAAAAAGGTAAAAAATGTAGAAGTCACAAACCCAAAGATACTGATAAAGATTGCGAGCCAGGGGCGTACCGAGGTTAGAAGGCGCCCATGTTCGAACCTAACGTCTTTCGGAAGCAGAAGTACTGTGTTGAATAAAATACTTGCAACATTGTTGGGACTTATCAGCTCCCTCCCAGTGATTTGGCGCCCGGGGCATTGTGCCTACCTTGTCCCCCCTCGTTACGTTCCTGTTGCCAGCACATAGTTCATCTGTGGGTTGGGTAAGATACTTTGGAGGAAAAGCAAATGATGACATGATCACAATATGAACCACACGTTTGAGTTCACAATATCCGACTTGCGTACACAAAGAGCATAAAAACTCATTGGAATTTCCTGCCTGTAGATAATAACAAGCGAAAGCCGCTGACATGTGGAGTGAATTAAGATGTGGAGCATGTAAATTGGCTCCACTACAATTGTTCTGGATTATCAGAGAACAATTTTAAGGTCTTTTGCACGGAAGAATCGTTACGTTAGAAATAACAAAAAGTTCAAGGTCAGGAAAAGGCAAGGACATTCATTAAACGTGGACCAAAAGAAATCCCCATTGCATGGTGCAAGACAAGAGACATGACTATGTGTTACATACAGTGTCTATGGATAGAAATCCTTTCTCAGAATAAGATCTTTCAGAGTATATATTTCGCATCATCAGCTCTGCGAAGTGCATGAAGTACAAATAGAATAAAATAAAACCCACAAACAGTGAAGTTACCAATTAATAAAAATTAATGAAAAATTGCAACCCCAGCTGCCCACTTTACATTGGAGAGAAAAACGGTCACAGTAGGAGCAACTAACCAGAACAAACTACTAAGGGTACAGTGACGCAGAACCGTCGTCAGAAAGTCGTCAATAGGGGGGCTTTACGTTTGTGCAAGGGGGGCTTGCCATTCAAATTTGACAAAAATTCAACTAATTTATAGTGTTTGATATTTCAATTTGGGGGTCTTGGAGATTTGTTAGGGGGGGATAAGCCCACCAAAGCCTCACGTGGCGACGGGACTACAGTGACGTGTTACATAAGAATAAATTGTTAAATGGAAAAACAATTATATGCCTAACCCCAGGGTAAACCACAGATTATCTGAGGTATCTCACCTGATAGGTCTATTTAACTGCAACAAAAAAATGGGAGCCCGTTACAACTGATATGCTACAGGTTTTCCTTCAACTAGGGCGTCAGAAACCATCAGTTAATTCAAAACATAGAATGCACATGAAATACTTAAACAAGTGACTAGAATAGTGGCAACATGGCAAGCTATAAGAATTGATTTCAGAATTGAAGTCATCTAATCAAGACTGAACAAATCAGCCAAAAACAAAAAATATCAGACCAGAAAGCCATTTCCAGGCTAATGCTTAAACGAAAAACGAAACAGACCCTGGAACTGGTAGACACTTGCGAATGGCATTGATTGAACAAATTTCATTAGCATGGATATAAAAAACATACTGAAACAAAAATATTCTGAAGCACAGGAATTACAAAAATTTGCGTTTAGCTCCACTACTAGAACAAAGATCGTAGATGTCATCTTTCACATCATAACACAAGATGAAATCGCATCCAGTGCAAAAAGCTCAACAGAAAGAAATGATATGATCAAAATCTTACGGTTGCATTTCACAAAGTTAGCTGGTTAAATAGCTACACTAGCCAAAGACTTTGCTATGGACGCTATTCTCCACGTTCACATATCTACACTGCTTGCATACTGGCTTGTCTCACTCAAGAAAAAAGACACTGGTATCAGACCTGCAGGTGTCAGAGAATGCCTGTGAAACAAATTATTGGAAGATCAATCACAAGATTGCTTAAATGGGACATAATTCATGCAGCAGGAACGCTACAAACATCTAATTAACTCAAATCAGGCATAGAGGCAGCCGTGCATTGTATGGAAGTATGGAAAATTTTCAAAGATAAGATTAGTGGCAGATGCAAAAATGCGTTCAATAAACTAAATGGAAAAGTCAGCTTGGAAAACTTTGGATCATCCGAAGGTAATGATTACAAAACATGATTACATACAAAAGACCTACCACAATTGGGCGAAATCTTACCAACTACAAGCACCTTGCTTTAAGTAATGAATAAAAAGCAAATCAAAGGTGTGTCAGGGCCTTGAAGTCACTGTGTACTTTGTGGTTGCCATGGCAAACACAACAAATCCATGGTATCTTGTGTTTCACAAATAAGGACAAAAACCAATCATTCCCGCTGACCTAAAACTTGACATGCACAAACTATCGTATTTATGCAGCGACTTGTGTGATATGCTATGAACAATATGTCGGGCGAAACATGAACAAATTTTCCACGCGATGGTCGTCGCAACGCAGTAATTGGAACAAAACAGACTGTAAAAATGACAAAGATCAAATGGCCTTGTCGCGGTACTGTTCAGTGTTCCATGGCATCGTGAATAAACCACCTATACATGAAGATTACACTGTTAATTTTTCCAAACAACCCAGTTTTCATTATCTGGACAAGTGTGAAGATAAAATGGTATCACCAACTTCACGCACAAAATAATATTTAAAACATGATCCTTCCCCGTATGAAATTATTTTTGCTATCTTTTGCGCTTTTCATTGACGTGTTTTGATAACATCCGTCACAGCGTTTTCACAGGCGCTCATTAGAGTTTGGTTGCCAACGCTGCGAATGCAGCAGTCTTGCTTACGCATTCTGCTGACGCTCTGAATCATACGGCTCGTTGTTTCGAGCTTAAATGGGTCTGCCTTGCTCAATGATAATTAGCGTCAGTTAGATTTGAAGTTCCAATGAACGCAATTGTTTGAGAAAAACGTACTTTTAAATGTTTAATTGTCGCAGCTTTTGTTGTGATTTATTCACTGTACTCATGTGTTTGTTTGCTTTCTCTGCTCTTGTTTTAGCCTTTCAACGTTTGACCTGTTAGCATTGCTTGCAGATTTAAGGACTGACGATGCGTTGTGTTACGTAAAATCTATTTCCTATTTAATAATTAGATTTCTTGCTTATCTCACATGTGGAGAGTAGTTACTTGAATACAGATACATGCAAGTTTGAATCACCGCAAAAAGATGAGAGCAGATCCCAGTCGGCTGATTCCTTGAAAGTTTACAGCAAGCCTAGAGCTCTTAATTGTTGATATAAGGATCACACATCCTAGCTCACCGTCCTATTTCGACCAACTTAATGAAAAAACAAAGAGGATCAATACAAACAAAAAGTAATTGACATCGAGAAATATTCATTCAACATTCTTGTTTTTTCAACAACCAGTGGTATGGCACCAGAATGCGCTAAAGTTAGCAAATGCCTGTATATTTAATTTTACTTTTTAAACAGCCACGAAGTCCATAGTACAAGCACACACTATCTGCACAACGCAGATTGATAAAAACAGACACAACAGAACGTTTTACAACGGCGTTGGAGGCAGAACTACAGGGTTACGGACACTTTTTAACACTATTGTTCGCTAACCCGTAACACTTGGTACAACACTACTTCCAGTCCAGTGTAGGACGCTGAGTCCAACCCTCGTCAAGGTCAGGTAAAGTACGAAAGTGTTGTGGAATGCACACGCCCTCAAACGAGTAAGCACTATAATATCCGAGCACTCAGTCACAACCACGAAGTAAATGAGGTTGTAGTATTCAAAGAATAAGGACGAATATAAACAACCTGACTGCATCACACCGCGCAACCATGCGTTGTTAGACTTTGTGCATCTTTCAAGAAGCACGTACACATTTTTCTTAACAAGGCCTCAAAGGTAGGAATGTTGCATTGAACCTGATGACAACTAGCACTCGCTCGCCACGGCAGGTTGTATAGAGCCCTGCACCCAAAATAAAAGGTCACACGCAATCTCTGCATGCATGTCTTCCTGAAATTACACCATAACGTTGACGCATACATGGACGTACAGAAGGAACTAAAAAGTACATGTTTAACTGCATATGAACATCGTGAAAACGAAGCTCTCAGCTTGTTTGCTGCACAGTATTGATATCGAAATTGTCTATCTGAGCTGACAGACAGAGCTGATAGAGTCTTTGTCATCCGAGAGCTCAATATCTAATCCAATCCCCAGATATTTGTAGTGGATAACAGATTTTGCACTTTGTCCACCCAGTGTCAGCAACGGGATGACTGTGCTTTTTGCGCTCTTATACAAATAGTTTTGCGGCAGTTGAAAATAATACCATGCAATTCTGCATAAGCCTGACACACGTCTGGTATACTTTGCAACCCACGTACACTTGGACAAAACACACAAATATCATCAGCAAACATCAAATGGTTCAATAGAATTTCACCAATAATTCAGTCTAAATCATAAACCATAATTCTTTAAGGCTGAGTTACAGACAAATTTGCTAATATCATATCTCATACAAATGTGTGATGACTGATGAGTAGATATACGTCGTGCAACATAAATGATTTGGTTTTGTTCCGAAACTTCTTAGAACTCGTTTCATAACTAGTCTCTGTTTTTCAAATACCCTCCATCTTATTGGATAATTTTTTGTTCTTGAACTTTTTGTAACATCCGATACGTCTGACCGGCTGAGTTCGTTGAACAGTGTTGTAGCTGTGCAGGCAGCCGAGCAGTAAGGAGCTCCTTGTCAGAGCAGTCGCCTGCAGTGTCATGGAGAATGTCACCTTCAGGCATTCAAGAAATCCGATTG
>JGI24021J15306_10013576_pt1 | contig 10121 bp, 7 predicted proteins | sample Ectturendosymbi1_FD_15306 | JGI IMG/M metagenome (IMG submission 15306) | reverse complement strand
CCGACGCAAACATTTTAAAGCCTGGTCCTTTTGCCTAGTTCGTGGCTAACCCCGTTTAAACGGCACGAACGTTGTCAGATAGCTGACAGGTTTTCTATAATACAAAAAAGCGACAAAGCATTTGGATGCAAAATATCGGCGAGAACGCGTCTGCCACCTGCAAGCGCATCGCAGGTACTGGGCACTGACAAACCGTAAGGATGCAAACACCTTCGATTGCATGTTTCATTCTTTGAAGGAAACAGCCACCTGACCATAGACCACCGATTAGAAAATACGCGCCAGGTGGTTTACTTTGCGTAGCATCATATGATCCATAACCAAGGTGAGCTCAAACCTTTGCGCGCGAATCAGGAATAAAATATTTTTGACCCTATGCTGCAAGTTCGGACAAATCGGAGCGCGGTTGTCGCCAGCAACAATTTGCGCATCGATTCAAGTGGAGAGGGGGACGCGACCATGGCTGCTCGGCCAGACGAAGAATCAAGAACAGAATAATTGATTGCCTTCAGACAGAGTTGTGTGAAACGGGACAGTCGCCACATGGCGACCTGTATTTAGTGGGATCAGCAACTTCGCGCTGCTTGTTTGCATCTATGATGATAATTGAATGGCCAACTTGACCTACGTTCGGTCGCGATTACTTCATCGCGGAAGCATTGGCGTATATTCGGAAACACGGGCGCTGAGTTTGTCTTGTGGACAGAATGTCAGCGACGAACGACAAGCTCTGACAAAGACATTGTTGGCTACAACTATGGAGAAGGACATCTAAGCCTCATTTCGCGTCGCGCCATACTTGCTAGTACAACAGTCCGCTTTTCCTACCAACAATTTAAACAGCGCAGGCCCAATGAGTCCAGTCGATCCGATACATCGTCTCAAGTCTTTGGAATTTCCAGAAATCACAACGGCCGCATGCCAACATATACAAACACATACAAGCACGAGTTTACACTGGATCACGTTTGAGTCAACGGTGTTTACCACCTGCTGCACGTGCATTTTTGGCAAGCAACAAAACTGTGGTTCAGCACCAGCCTGCACGCAAATCTTCTTGCAGGTCTAGCGAGCAACGTACTGATGGTGCAGAATGCTGCAAAGTGAAAATAAATCCACCACCGCTTGTTGAGGTTTTCATGTAATCTTGGCACCTACCCCTGGATTACATACATATCTGCGAAATAGGCCCAATCCGATTATTATTCTCGCCATTCTCAAGTTAACAGCGGGGTCGCCACACTGGCAGATGGTGCAAAACTGCGACAAGGTGATTTTGCTCAATGTTACTGGCCTGTGAAGGACAAATGTACATGCGAGATTGTAGCAAACTAAAAACAGCTGAACATTCCTTAAACCATATACAAATGCAACGCATCTGCTGAAACCGCATGATTTGAAGCAGAGGCCAAATACGATTAATTTGTTTTCTATCGCAATATATTTTCAACTAACCTAGAACAGCAACTTTCGGATAAATGGCGAACCTTTTCTTTAACAGCTTACCGTAAACGGTTCCTATTTTGATTTGAAGCGAATACGAGTTTCTATTAACAGAAATAAACCAGAAGAAAATGACATTGCACTTTGCACATTACCGAAACCGACCACCTGACCGGACGAAGAGAAGTCATGAACTTGCTGCTCACCCTCGCTATAACACATGTGGTTTCTTTAGGATTTGAATGGGACGGAATTTAAGTTCGGAAATACAGGGCACTTTTAAACTCTTACCTATATCGTGATCACAGATGATGTCAGTGTTTTTAAGGCGTTTTTGGGGGGGGCGAAACGGTCTCGCAGAATACAGAACCTCACTGCATAACCACCACCAAAATAAACTAAAACCTCGCTTTACGACTATTTCGGCATTCAAATGAAATAGTTGCGGTCTCTGAAAATGTCTTAACGGTCACCAACGTCAAACCTTTAAAAAAACCCTGGGTGACGTGACAAGGTGAATCGCGTCATGGTGTTTTCACTTGCTGACACATCCAAATCGATGCAGATCGAAACAAAATAGAAGAGTAATAGTGCGCCGTGCCAGTCAGACCGTCGCAGTTGTTGCGGCTGCGTTGCTCTGAAAAACTGGTAACGTTTTGGTTGACATAAACAACTTGCAAATAATGCCAGTATTCTTTTTTGTAAAATATCCGAAAAAATGGTCACACAGGTGTGGAAAACTGGAACAAGCACGTTTTGGCAGCTTCAGCATTTGCTTCAATGAACCTGAGACCGACTCAACCTTGCAGTAATAACAAGACGAGATGCCTGTCGCGTTTGCTGCCACCCGACAGGTCGTTTCTAAACGAATGTTTGTAAAAAAGAAATGTTTTGGCCGTAACTTTATCTTATTAGGAAATGTCGTCCAAGCAAGACCTGCGGAATTTACGTATTTGTGGACCCAAGCCAAACTCATCACTGGCACTTCCAAGTGTATAGAAATTTCAGAATTGTTCGGGTCTCGTCACAAACCCGAACATTTTGCGAAAATGATCAAGAAAGTATTTACTTTCAGGCGAAGGGCGAAAAAGTCATCAATTTGCGAACAGGACACACCAAAATATATTGAAACCAAGACAATATTTTTCGGGCCATCGCACGTTAAATCGTAATTACCCTGATTTTTTTTCATTCTTGGGTGTCAAATATTTTAAGTGTGCCCCCAGATCCCGTTGACAGGGAAGAGCATGAAAATCCTTCCCACGACGAGCAGGAATCTAACCTTCTAACGACAAATCTAGCACATAATCCGAATTGGCGGGGAAGAGAACCGAACCCATAACGTTTGACTTCGAAAATGACAGAACCTCGCCGGGTCGGAGCAGTACAGCAACTGCGCGCGGATTGTGCAATGTAACGGAAGCTCATGAGACGTTCACGACGCATCTGCATCGGCAAGTATGCCGCAGAGCAACTGCGCAGACGTTGTTGCAGACTTTGTGCAGAACCAGAAACCAAGTGTGTGTCGCACGGGCGGTCACTTTTCCGTCGAAGCATTTGTATGGAAAAACCGTGCAAGAAGCTAAACAAGTAGCATTTGGGCGGTTCTGTCTTCAACTTACGAAGTGGCATTAAAGTTTTTTAAATCTGCGTGAGAACTGTATGCACGCCACTTCCAGTCGAGTGGCGACGACAAATATTGCCAGCGTCCAAGTAAACCGTGCAATCTCAACGCCGGGAGCCTTAACCACCAACACTGCGCTGACCGGAAAGCCTTCAAATTTTTAAAAGTGACACTGCGTGACTGTCGAATGACCGGTGCCGAACCGCAGCCGTAGCTGTACACAAGACTTGCGTGTTGCTAACAATCGCGTCTAATTACGGTCCTGACCGTCAGAACAGGAACCGGAAATCAATCGCAGTGAGTCGGATGCAGCGCACGCGCCGTCTAGCCGGCGATCACTACACGTGGGAAAGGCTTTTCTGGATCTTCACTGATTTTATTGATCGCTCAGCGAGTTGCAAAACGCAGAAGGTTGACGGCGGCGCGGGGTCGAAACAAGCGCTGGACTGATTCCAATACTTACTCTGAAGCCAACGACGAACACTCGCAGGTCTTTTTCTGACAATGTCCGAATTTCACGACTTTTCAGTCATTTCCGACTGTGCAGACAAGAAATTCGACGAGAGACAAATCGTAGCTTCGGCGCGTCTTATTATTAGTTCGGTCAGTCCGTTGACAACTCAGTGGTGTCAGAAGGTTGAGTCGAACACTTTCAATCGCTGTTTATTTTTAATCTGCGGCACGATGTTACGCTAACTGTTGAGATACTCCGCCCATTGAAAAAAATTCGAACTTTTCAGCAATTTGCAGCAGTTGCAAGCTTGACTAGAAAATGACTTTTGCTAAACGCGAAGTCAATACTGGAACAACTGTCAACGCTGAGGTGCGGTGAAATACAACAAGAAAACACTTTTCGTTAGTTCACACGTCTAGATGTCATCGCGCTTTAATCCTTCAAGCAGAAAAGCCAACGGTCTCAGAAATCCACGCAATGGCTTGCTGCGACAAAATATTTGCAACAATTATTTTCCAGGCACCAATTGCCCCGACATGCACCGTTTTGCAATGCTTTGCAAATGCCTCTCTTTAAATCTTCTTTTGCAAAAGGAGCAAGTACGAAAACTGCCGAGCAGCGCAAGAAGTGATAGACCAGGCGATTACAGTCGCTTACATGAGAGCTATTTGCTGGGATAGAAACCAATCAGCAAGCCGAACCAAGGATTCGTAGAGATCACGAACATTTCTGAAAAGAAAGTGTGAAGCGTGGCAAGCATTACATACATAATAACAAAAGCTGAAGTGTTAATTTGTACTGTTTTAGTATTCGGATTTTTTAAAACTGCTGTGCATGTACTGTGACTCACTATGCAAAATTTTGCACGTTTAATTATTTTTCGAAAACTGAACTGGTGTTCATTCACGTTTCAGACAAGAACAGCTGAAAAATCAACAACGACAACAACTTTTGGGGCACAACATGAACGCACCTCTACCATGACTTCAATCAACTTAAACACGCTGCCATTACAACTCATTTCACTACAAACAAACCGACGTAGCGATTGCTGTCGCAATTCGTAATGAACAAATACTTGCATGTCGTCAGTCACTGTAAAAAACGTGTTTGTGGTTTAAAAACGTCGTTTACAAAAAGAACTTCGCATGAGTGTAAGCTTTACTCGCGATGGCAGATGTTGGGAAAGGGTTATTGGAAAACTTTCTTGCAGAAAAATCCCTGGATTACGTAACTTCATGACGCTAAAATTTGCAAAGAAATCACTACTTCTGGCTCGCAGTGCGCCAAAAGGTGGAGGTACACAAACATGCCATGCAGAGCTGCTTCATTTTCAGAGTCTTATGCAGGGAAAAGCCCTTAATACTTTTTACTGTGCTTTTGCACAATTTGTCGCAGCTTCCTAACTGACATCCTTAACGTCGACTGGGAATTAACTCATGCTGAACACCAAACGTCACATTCAAAGCGCGTCAGGCATAAACGACTGCTATCAGTCGGAAAATAAGTGATCGTAGATCAACTGTGCAAATCAACTAGCAAGGGCGTAAACACGAGTGAACAACGTGTCACTGACGTAAAACCCGAACATAAAACATTAGATTTCGACAGTATATGTCACCTGACTTGTGTTTGTAAAATTGTTTAAGCATTTTAATACAACAACGCCGAACCAGACTTCGCAAAAATTGTCCTGTTGTATACACAGGTTCTGTTTATCTCAGTTTTCGAAAACGATATGGAAATATTAAAAGAACGCCTTACAATCTAAACAGCGACACAGGAATGAGTTCAAGACATAAGAATATTATTTTGAAAATCAAATTTGAAAAGAAACAGGGTAAAACTCTGCAATATGCTTCCGGAAGTGATATGAACAAATGTGCTTAAGTCGAAACATGGTGAAAACGGGCAGAGACGCAGTAAGCAGCTGACAGGTTGTATGTGTAAAGAATCGCAACCAGACAATACTTTTGTCAATGCAGTGAACAACAGCATCAGACTTTGGGTTTATTTTTTCGGTCATATACCGAATTATTATTAAATGACCGAAAAATATGAGTCAATTTCGGTCAAAATGTCCGAAAAGATAGGGTAGTGAATACTGTTACAGCGAGTTTGATACTATTATGCGACATATGACCGAAGTGTCTCAGCGAAAAAAAGATCAGCATTCATAACATTTGTGCGCGGCTTTATTGAGCTTCAGACTAACGAAACAACGCAATCGCGTTGCTAAGCTGCTTAGGTCTTTCTGTGAAGAAACGATGCGACCTTAAAATGCATTTGTATACACTTTCAGGGTTTCGCCAGCAAGGCACTATGTACTCATAAAAATATTTAAATCACTGGAATTAATGAGCAAGCGATGCTACATTTACAATTACCACACGCGATCAGCGCGTGGGAACCGAGGGCACAGCATAAACAACTTCGTTGTCAAATGCATTCATCAGTATTTAATCTGTATCTATGAAAGGTGAACACGACGACTTGAAGGTTGCTGTAAACAAAAAAAAGAAGAAAAAAAAAAAACTGAACACACTGCTTGGCACCGTTAAACGTGTTTCCAAAGTTGGGTCGGGCAAGATTAATCCGTGTGAAGCAAGTTCAGCAACACAACAAAAACTCTTTATTTNTTCNATTGATAGATAGAACTTGATATAATCGAAGTATCGAGACAACACCTTTGTTTAGATTTGCCACACCAGAAAAGGGCGACGACATACGACGAGTCGCTTGATGCAGTGCCGCAACCAGGGCCAGGTCCGTTTGTGTGCGTCTTCAAATTACACAATGTGGGATGGTGATGGCAGGTGAACTTACTTCAGCTAAGAATCTCTTTGACCTACCTTTCTTGACTTCTTGGATTTTGATCGGTTTACCCAATGCGGTCAGTGGATTTTCGCAACTTTTAAAAAGCAGCTGCCAGGAACGATGACCGCAAGCGACAGAAACTTGCAATCGTACTGGGAGATTGCCCTTCAGGGCACGAGCGTTTTTAATCCGGTTTATTTAGAATTTTAGAAGCAACGCGTATTGGGCATTCGTAGTGCAGCGCACCGAGGGTTTGGTTGTCAAATGACATCAAAGCAATTGTGCGACTGCAATGACATCAAAGCAATTGTGCGACTGAAACTTTGTTATCGGTTTATTCCGGTCAGATTACACACAGACCATTTATTCACATCAAAAATTCCGCCACGCTACTTTAGATCAACGCAGAAGCTTCGAAGCTAAATCTTTGGGACAAGACAGGATGACAGAAAGCAATTTATTTTGTGCGCACATTAGAATTATGCTACAAGATCCGCCATTACGCGATGAAGAAAAATATTGTAATGGTTGGTGGAAGAGTTCAAACGAAACGAAGATACTGGAAAAAAAACAAAGATGAATGAATTGTACAAAACGTCAATTCGAAGCAACAGCTACTTTAAGCTCTGCAGTAACATCTGTCGAAATCCTTCAAGTGCGAAGTTTAAACCAAGTCCTAATTAAGCTCTAGTACAATTGCTTTGTTATGAAGAATAACAAAAGTGTTTTTATTCAATATAACCGAAACGTTGAAGTGCAGAAGGTGCATGAGTGGGAAGCCTTTCATGTCAGGCGTGACGAAAGGTTAAAATCAAATTCAAAAAGTGCAGAATGCGTCATATTTCAATCACAACAGAGGAGAATGCTGTTTACTGGAGAATAACGCCAAGTTTTGTTGTGAACAATGAGGAAAGAAAACCACGCTTGACAATTGCCTGGTGAGTACAACGGCATCAAGCAGGAGGTTTTGGACTTCCTCAGTGAATTTTTTTTTAGCTGAGATGCAGCAACCGGAAATGTGTAAAATATTTTCAATGGATTAAAGGTCACTTTAAATGCGGGCCTCGTGTCACTGACGGTGCAGCTAGTGTGTGATTTCAGCCATGAACAACCTACAATTAGAAGAAGGTCATGTCACATAACATGCACTTCTTGCTGGCACGGTCATAGAAAGTAGGAAGAAGCGCAGCCCAGACAGGTTATCCGCCACCATTTTAGGCAGAATCTGAGCGCTGCTGACCAGTTTTTGTTGACTCATACCGACCAAGATTGTTTTGAAATCAAAAGCGCAAAGGACTAAGGTGGATCACAACGAAGCAAGAATTTAACAATAACTGAAACTGTGTTTCAGCAAAAAAACGAAACATCTTTTGTGACAGAGCAAAACCATGACCAAGTTCATTGAAAAATGATTCGCTGATACTCTTAACACTTTTTCATAAATCTTCGCATCACGCCAAACTGCATCGGTCACCTTGCGCGTATAGTTAAATTGCGAACATTTGCAGACAACGCGACACCTACTTAACCTTTGACCAACAGCAAGCAAGCCAGGATCACTTCATTTTTTCCATATTACATGTCATTTTAGATAGAGCTTGGCAAACGCGTTTCGTGAGCAAAATAGTTTTTTAAAATCTTTTAACGTATCATGCCAGACTAACGGAAACTTTTATAAATGTTGAAATTTATAGGAAAAAAGTATGTATCAAATGATTATTATGCGTAACGGCGTATCAAAATAGACCCAGAGCACCTCCTTTGTAATGGGTTTTCAAGAATTCTTGATTAAGGTCATAACTCCGGTAGTTTGGATCGAATGCGAACAAAGTTTCACACGACTTAGTGAATACAAAGCTGCAACAACAGAGATTATCGATTCGTTCCCAACAGCATTCCGAAAAAACTCTTACAGACATTTGGTCAAAGCATTTTTTGTGCTTCCACGGTTCGCTAAAGTTGACTTCGCGTTTACGTAGAGTCTGTGAACTCAGCCGTAATCAACAAGGAAAAAGTAAATAAAACATCACGAGCCTTGCCCACGCACGGTGCAGTAAATTGAATGTAAGGGCCGGCACCACAAGAAAAAACGAGTTTTCTTGTTAGCGGCAAGCAAACAGTTGAACGTATTTGCTATATTCCAAAAGAAGATAAAGAATAAAAAAAAAACAAAAAAGAAAGCATAATCGGAACTCCAACACAAGACAAAGCGTAACAACAACAACATCCTGAAATCGCTTGAAGTATGTAGCAGTTGAACAATTAATTATTTCTTTGCAAATGCGGATTTGATCCAATGGTTGTTGTCACGGTGTGGACGTAAATCGCTTGCATTGACCGAGATTTGCCTGGGGGCTTGTTGATAGTAGCGACGTCATCATACTTGCATGCAGATGCGTACGGCGCAAATGAACATGCGCATCTGTGCGCAGGGTTTGATTGCTTTGCGCGACGCGCGCGACAAACGCTTTGAAATGCACGTTGTTCTGGCGTTAATTTTCCTGCACATTTTGCAAGCATGCGAAATCATCGAAGTAACCGAAATCGTACATGCGAAGGTCAGCGAGCAGTACGAGAGGTGTTNNTGTTGCAGGGTTCCTTTTCGCATAAGATTGTGCAACTACATATCAACTGAATGGAAAGTTGTTGGNACATACACAGTTCAAGGGTTGCCATTACTGCAATATATTGCNAAAAAGTACTGTTTGGACGAAACAAGCAACAGATTGCAACGCGAAGACAGCGCGCAATTAAAATGTCGCCGGAAGAAGTGTTTAGTTTACGATTCCTTTAAAACACACACTGATGCAGCGTCATCTGATGAAATGCTTGAGCAAAAAAAAGTTCACCTGTTGCTTCGTATCCGAAAAACTGGCGTAACGCAACTGAACCGCTTGATATGGTAATATTTCGGGGAGATCCGAGATTGCTGGGCTGCAGACGGCTCTGGCCTGCGGCAGGTTTTAAAGCATAAGCGCGATATGTGCAGCTCAGTGTGCGATAAACAAAGTCGAGTGAGGTGAAGGCGACACCCAACAGGGAAGATGCAGACAGTAAAGATGAGATATTGATGGAGCAGCAGCGAATAACGTGCAACATGTGATGGGGCAGTTTATATTTTTTGCTAGCGCAGAAGCGTTTCTTCGCCTGGGCAAGCGCGGTGAAGCTGTGATTAATTGGAGAATTTTTATGACACAAAGCCACATTGACGCACAGGCCATGCAAAAGCGATAATTGTCTTAGAACACGGTTGTTAGGGTGCATCAGGAACCCTCGACTTTTTTCAAACAACTTCTACCTGGTGCTAAAGTGTTGCATTTTGGTAAAAAATGAGACCTCTAAAAGTTTTTCGCAATTGGTTGATGTTTAGGGGTGCATCGGGACTCTCAAAGTTTGACCCGGGGGAGGGGGGGCGAAACTTGCAAATAATGAAATTTGGCCATAACGTAGTAACTACTTGGAGTAGGAACATGATTTTGGTGTCTAACCCTACTAAAATACATACCAGCTATTCATTAAAGCTATCAGAAAGACGTAAAAGGTTAAGCAATTTCTATTTGNACTGATTTTTGTTAGAATAGATCAAAATTACGCATTTTTAACAAGAATGTTCAAAAATTTGTCATGTANTCTTCTTCTTGGACAAGTCTTGAATGTTATTTCAGCGCCTTTTTTATCAGGTTACCTAGATCTAAGTATATATTTGGTGNAAGCAGTTTTTTAGCTTTCATTTTAGTTCTCTTCTTCACTCTCACTCAATTCCAAACTCTAGCCTAACCCTGC